>Ga0209337_1002454_pt1 | contig 13402 bp, 12 predicted proteins | sample LinPmetageLP53_FD_184044 | JGI IMG/M metagenome (GOLD analysis project Ga0209337, IMG submission 184044) | Marine viral communities from the Pacific Ocean - LP-53 (SPAdes) (version 2) | ecosystem: Environmental > Aquatic > Marine > Oceanic | place: Pacific Ocean | collected 2010-02-08
TTTCAATGGATTCTCTTAGTGCTTGAAGATCAACTTCATAAAATTTTTCGCGGTTTGACATTTCTGTTTTCTCCTGATTTAAATCAATGTTATTATTTATATTGCGCGATTCTAAAATATCTGCTTTTTTGTTAAATTTATTTGCAATTTGCTGCAATTTTCTTCTGTTAGAACTTGAAAGACCACCAAGTGTCTTCTCAACAGATTCTTGAACCACACTTGAAGAAGATGAAAGATCAAATTCAGAAAGTATTTCTTCGCCTCCAACAAGATTAATTAAAGCTTTAAGAGCAGATTCATCCAAGACAACCTCTTCTTTTTCTTCAATATCTTCTTTTTCAGCGTCTAGTTCGTTTTTATTAGTGTCTTCTTCGTCGCCTTCTATTAATTGAGCTTCGATGAATTCTCTAATTCTAGGTGTAACTGCTTCTAATATTGCCTTTTTGGCATTATCTTCAGCAACTTCGCGAAGCTTTTTAGCATCGGCAATTGCTTCTTCAAAAAGTTTGCTTGACATTATGTCCTACTCCTGTTAATTCTTTTATACTTATAAGTATCTTTACTAAAGTTAATTATCTCTCAAACACTCATTAATCTTATATAAAGTATGCTTTAATGACTTTTGATATCTTTTAAACGATCTTTCAATAGGATCTAATATGTCATCTAAACTCTTTATATTGTCATCTTCTGTATCTGTCAATAACTTATGAGGACCAACCCAACCTTTTTCATCACCAGTAAACATCTGATTACCCGTAGTGCTAAATGCTTGATTAGCGCCACCGGTACCTATTATAGGCCCTGTTCCATTTGGGTATAACTGATTATGGGAAAAAGGAGAAATAGTTGATCTAGCAGTTGTTGTATGCGTGCCTTCATTTCTATAACCGGTTGTCAAGCTATTCATGTCACTTCTTTGCGGTTCCATCTTAATAGCAGTATTGCCATCTCCGTGTATTTTCTTTGCGATTAAATCTTCTACAAAATCATCTACGTCATTTACATCTTCAGGTACAGGTTCTAGAGTTTCTGATTCTAATGCATTGTTATACATTGCTCTAGTTGAGCCTAGCGGTCCATTCTTTATAGATCCGTAACCGTGACCTACGTTTCTAGCATGTGCACCAGACGAAGACATGTTTAGGCTTGCCCGTCCGATCCTGCATAAGATCTTCCTGAGATGTAAGAAGACAAATAGATGCTTTGTTTACTAATTTCTTTTGCAGTTTCGCTTGGAGAAACAGTTCCGCCTCTGCCTGATCCAAATTCAATATTGAAGTCTTGATCTGGAACTGTCCCGGTATATGCTGGTTTGTCTGCTGCGTTTATGCTTCCAGGGCCGGGTGATGTAGGATTAGGCATAAAAGGAGAAGGAAGGTTATGTGTAGATACATCTACATCTTCAAGATTAGGTGCATCTGAAAAATCTCTATTAAAACTGTTCAAGCCGTTACCGTTAACAACTGTTCCAGCAAGCGCTAGCTTTTCATATTCTTTTTTTCTTTCTTCGTTTTTTAATTCACCTGAATGAATTGGGGATGAAGGAAAACAAGATACTAAGTTGTCTTGTTTTCTGGATCCTTTCGCTGCGCCAGTAGAAACAACAGGTTCTACAATTATTTGATTTTGCTCAGCCATCCTATAACCTCTTCAGTAGTTTTGCTTTCATAGCTTTTTTTGCTGCTTCTATTTTTCCCAACTCAGATTTCTTTTTTGTTTTTGTCTCGTTAAGAAGCTTAATAATTTTTAAGTATGATTCAACAATCTGTGTATTTGTCATTCTATTTTTTCTATTTTGCAGCTTTCTAATTTTGAATTTTTCTTCTGCAATTATTCTTTTTAGTGTTGCAGGTGTTAGCTTTCTTACTCTTTTCATGTCATCTCCTGTTAAAATAAAAACACAACTTAACTTTGCATTTATAACTATCGCTTGCGTTAAGTTGTGTCTTATTTAAATAAAATTTTTATCCAAAAGCTAAAGATGCCCATTTTGAAGAAGCTTCTTCACCAAATAAATCTTCTGGGTTATTGTTCTCTACCATTCTTTGAGCATTGTCCCCGGAACCAGCTGGAGCGAATCCTTTTTTACTATCTGCTGCCAATTGATCCTGGAGTGTTGTTTGAGCAGTATCAGCCAACATTTCAGCAAGAATTGGATCGTCAGTAATATTTGAAGCTAATTCATCCAGTCTTTTGTTTTTTCTTAGATTTTTATCGTCTTGTTTTGCGCCATCAATGCTTTCTAAGTATTTAGGCATTTTTGCTTTCCTGCTAGACCTACTTTCTGAAGTTGACATGGCCTCCTTCAATGTACGAGCCTTTTTAGAATTAGACTTTGATCTTTTTTCATTCGAAGACAAGCCTTCAGCAAGAATTTCTATCAAGCACTCTTTAACAATACCTTTTATAACGTCTTTGGTTAGTTTAGCTGCCATTAGTCTTCCCATCGTAATATGTCATTAAACATTCTATTAATTCGATCTGATTTGTTAAAAGTTTTGTTTAGTTCAGAATTTGATATTTTCTTACCTTCACTCATCATAAAAGCACCGGGTGTGCTAGGTTCAGAAACCATGTCAAAACAAATTAACTGGAAATCTTCTTGAACTATTTGTGTGTCGCCTTGACGTTGTGTAGAACCTACGCCACGTGATGATATACCTAGCGTAACACCACTTTCAATAAGCGATTGTATAATTTTACCACTAGGTGTGTCAAGTAACTCTATGACACCGTAGACGCTATCGCCTTCCATTCTTGCTTCTTTTACTACGTGAGAAACATTTTTAAGCTCAACAACAGATGATTCCGGGTGATCACATTCTCCAAGTGCTCTATTTTCTTGAATTAGCTTTTGATAATTAATTACTTCTCTTTCTAAGATTGTTCTTGGGTATATTCTACCATTTTGATTAAGTGTGTTGGCCCTTTGAATAATTCCCTTTAGTAGAACCTTGCCGTATTTTTCTTTTGATTCTTTAAGCATTGCTTTGTCAATACTAATTGGACACCATTCAGTTAGTAATTTTTTGTCTGACATCTTACTCTCCTCGATTAATTTCTTCAACTAGCTTAGTTAAAGTTAAAAATTTACTTATTGTAGCATCATCTAAAATAGTAACATCAAGATTGTTTATTTTATTTTCAACTAGTTCTACTTTTTCTGACAGATATGAGTTTTCATTTACACTGCCAAAGTTTTTTAGCGACTTAATAGACTTATTTTTTTGTGTACTCAAATAATTCTTGAGATCTTCGTGTTTATCACTGTTATTACTGTACAATGCATATTTTTGCAATATTTCTCTTTGTGACGAAGAAAAATCTGTATATTTTTTATTTATTTTTTCTGTCATTATTCTTTCAACTAAAATGTCTGCGTTTGTTTCTTTTGTTTTAGCTGTCATCAAGTCTAGGTTACTGACTGATTTTTCTTTCATTAAATGATTTAACGCACTTTGCTCTAAAATTACCATCTTTTTTAAATCTGATGTATCACCTTTTTGCCATTCTTGAATCATATTGTGTATATTAGCTAATTCTCTATACTCTACAATAGAACGGTAATAAAAGCTTTTATCTTTAATGCTGTAGTTGATGTCTCTAATTAACATAGACTTTTCTTTTTCTATTTTTCTTTGATCAAATCTTCTTGCTGCGTTTTTTGCTTCTGTTAATATTGCAGCTGCAATTTCAGTATTTTGAACAGAAGTTTTTGCTAATGCATTAAAAAGTCTAAACTCTTTATAGAGCTCTGTATCTTTTCCAAATCTTTTTTCTATAATTTTTGTAGCTAATAATGCACCTTTTCGATCATTTTCAATTAGTTTGACTGATATATGTCTAAGTAACAACTCATACATTATGCCTATATTTCTTTTCTTGTTATGTTTCGTCATCTTCGTCCCCTGATGAATTGTTCTCAGAGATTATACTCTGTTTTAATGATTTGCCAAATTTACCGTCAAACCTTTTAAGCGTTGACTGTAGCCTTGAAGTCATTTTAGCGTTTTGTATGATCTTACTATCTAAGTATTCACTAATATCCCATTCTTCTTCATTAAGCATCGTATCTTTTGATAAATTTCTTACTGGGTTGATTAAAGCTTTCATATCTGACATATGTCTAGGCATGCCGGAAACATCATTTTGTTTTCTAGTTCGTTGATATGTGCTGCTCATGTTATCTGATATTGAGTGTTTTGCTTTTTTTCTTTTTGTTTTATACTTTTGCTGCGCGTCGTCTTGCCACTCTTCAAACTCAGTCAAATCTTTATCGCCTTTATCGTTTTCTTTCTTGTCTAAAGATGCCAGTTCATCAATCATATTTTGAACTTTTATTGGTGCGTTCTCATCTTCTATAGATAATTTATTTTCCTCAGAAAGCCCCGGAACATCTGGACCTGGACCCATGGCACCTAAGTCTAGCCCGGGAAGAGGGGATCCTCCAAGTGGATCCGGTGCACCTAGCTCAGGACCTTCAGGTGCTAAAAGCTGTGTACCTTCAATTTCTAGATCTCCAATTTTGTCTGATACTAATCCTTTTTTAATAGATTTAATTTCTTCTTCGTTCAATCGCAATATATTTTTTTGCACCCACTTTCTATCAATCATGCCTGGCGTTTGTAATGCAGATGATGCAACCTCAAACCTTGTTCTAAACAGCTCTAACTTTTGTTGTTGTGCTATAGTTGACGGGTTTGACAGCTTTAAAGAAAAATCTAACAAGTCCTCGTCTGTAAATCCTTGACAGTAAAGATGAACAATAGCTATCTTGTTCATTTCTGACAGGATTGTTCTTTGGATTCTTGCAATAGTTCTACTAAATCGGATATCCTCTTGTGATAAAGTTGCCTTTGCGCCTAATCCTTCATCATACCCTAAATAAGCTTTTGGAATCTTTAGTGCAGAAAATAGTTTCTTTTGAATGTATTCAACATCATTTGTATCACCAGCTACGGTTTCACCGGCAACAGTATCAATTTTTGTGCCGCTTTCTCCACCGCGGACTGGTATGAAATAATCTTCGTCGACTGAAAGTGGATTGTATCTAAGGTCAACTTTTCCAGTTGTTTTGTCAACTACCTGTGACCTCTTAAGACTACTTTGTGCCTGCTCCATGTAGTTTGGTATATCTTCAGGTGGAACATTACCAACGTCAATATAGAATACCTTTCTCGCCGGTGCACGAACAATTCTGTATACTAACATCGCGTCTTCTAGCAGAATTAATTGGCGCCATATTCTTCTTGCCGGCTCGAGCACTGATGATCCATATGGAATAAACGCATCATTTCCTAAAAGTCGCATATGAGAGATTTGCCAGTTTTCTAAAACCTGATTTCCTTGTGTCACCCATCTAAACCTAACTGCCATCGGATCATTAGGATCAAATCCTTCTTCTCTTTCTAGTTCTGCTATCGGTAACGGATAAGCATTAATTACTCCATACTTAGGATGTACGTCATTAAATAAGAAAAAATCACCGTATTTAACTAGATTTCTTACCCATGAAGTCATATTAAATTCTACATTCAGTGTATCATAAAACAATTCATTTAATATTTCTTTGATTTTTGAATTCTCTGAGTATATGTGCAACACTGTTCCGTTCTCATCAGCTGCGACAGATTCTTCTGCGTATATGTCTAATGCACTAGCAATCTCAGGTGTGTACTCCATTTCACTAAAGTCTGCATATCTTGCCATTCTGTCATATGCACCATATGCAGACATTGCAGCACTATACACAGCACTTTGATTTTTTCTAAACGTTTCAAATGCCGTGGATGTCTTATTATCAGTTGATTTAAGTACATTTCTTTTTACAACCGGGCCTGATCTAAAAAGTCTAGTTAATCTACCGAATAAACTTCCTTGTTGTTTGTCTGCCATTGTTTATTCCTTATTTGAGTACCCATAACATATCATTAGGTATATTACTGCGATTTGTTGCAGAATTAATATTTGTTTTAACAATTCTTTGATCATTTTTTGAAGTAGATCTATATATCGGCGATCCAAGTCCGTTTCCGCTGCTTTCAGAATTAAATTCTTTTTTTTCAAATTTAAATGCGTTAAGCATTGCTTCATTAACTGTTTTTGTATCTTTGCTATAGTCTGAACTGGCATCATATAGCCAAGAGCCTATTGCAAGACTCATTACCAAGTCATCGTTAAAGCCTCTTTTAGCTTGAGCTTTACCACTTTGCCATGTAAAAACTTTTAACTCTTCATAAAACCTAGAAGAGTAAGATATTATCTGTTTGTTTCTTATAACTTCTTCTAACTTAGCCAAGATTGTTCCTCTTGTTTTCCCGTTAGTATTAAACCCAGCTTGATCAGCTGTTGTAGGTGGTATATAATTACCTATATAAGCTGCTTTGTTGTTTCGCTTATAATATATTCTGGGATATCTTAGTTCAATTAGTTTAAGTATTGTAGCAAAACCGTATGAGTTGTTTTCTGGACACAGTAATGCTTTATTATATTTTAATCCAAATTCATTTAAAAGCAAACCAAAGTTATCCGGCCTTATTTTACCTTTATACTCACAAACAATTTCGCCTGTATTGCAGTCTATTATATGAAAAGTAGAATAGTCTTTTGAATCACCTCTAGATACATCAGCAGACATTATATAGTCGTGCTCTGAAAGTGGATACTTCCATACCCAAACGTTTTTATCATCGCCGGCTCTATCTATAGGCTTTTGTATACAAGTTCTCATCCACTCTATAGCAGCATCGTCTAAGAATGTTTCTCCACTACTGGCAAAGTCACATAAAAACTCTTGCGCGATTTGTCTTTTTGACATGTTTGATGTCATTTTATCAAACCATGCTTGATCATAATCAGGATTAAAATGCCAGGGAATCTTTATTGCATTAAACTCATTAAGATTTGCTTCTGCTTGTGTATACAATTTATAGTATTGTCCGCCGGCTCCGTTCGGAGTTGAAAGTATTATTGCCCGACCACCTGTAGACAGTGTGGGGTAAATACCAGTCCATATCATATCAAAATTTCTTACAAATGCGGCTTCGTCGACAATCAAAAGTGATAATGATTCAGATCTACCTGCATCCTCAGATGTTGGAATAGCTTTTATTTGAGATCCGGTGTTAAACACTATTTCTTGCTTGTTATTTGAAACCATTTCAGGTAAAATCAGCCACTTTGGCAAAGATCTTAGCATTGACTTAACTTTAACAATAAAGTTTTGCGCAATTTTAAGCTTTGTTGCAATTACCAGTATACTTTGTTCTTTCTTAAAGATTGCCATCCACACAGAATATGCTGCTGCTAATGTCGACAATCCTTGCTGTCTAGATTTAAGAACAATATTAAACCTATGCTCATTAAAGTCATCAACACAATCTTTTTGAAAATCATACATCTGAAACGGGATCATGCCTCGCACAGGATGTTGTATCTTAACATAAGTTTCAAAGAAATAATTAGCATCTTTACCACACTTAATTATTTCTTGAACTTGCTGCTTTCTTGATTGTGAGCTAGACTTAGATGCCATTAACTAATCTCAAACGAATAGACATTTCTTACTAGTGCAGTACCTTTTGGTGAAAATGCAGACATGTTTATTAATTCTACAGATGGGTTATCACCTACGTTCTTAGTCTTAAGTGCTCTACCTGCTGCTAGCTTAAATTCATTTTTAATTTCTTTAAGACTGATATCGCATGCTTTATTTAGTTGGTCTTGTGCTTTTTTAGCTTCTGCTTGCATTTCAGATCTGTTTAATAAATTAACAACTGTCATGACAGTTATTTCTAGCCGGTCTTCAGAAACAATTTTTGGAAGCACCTTAAAAGCTCCGATGCTATCATACGCATCTTTATACGTTGGATCAATAATGTTTCCTAATATGTTAGTTTCTTCTAAATTCATTTTTTCTCCTCAGGGATTAACTGACATTTTCTATTATAAATATGCGTTTCTAAAGTTTCTTTATCAGGTCGCCACCCTTCTTTCCATTCTTTTTTTCTTGATTCTATAAAAGTTAAATAGCACTCATTACAGATACCTTCCCATTCTTTTGAACGTGTAAAGTCCTGATGTGATACTAGCGTAAACTTGCATAGTGCACAAAAGAAGTGGTCTTTTGATGATCCTGTTTTATCTTTAAAGATAACTTTATGGTTGATATACATGAGAATCTACGCCTTCTTTTATTATTTCTATTGTATTGTCTACAATGTCTTTAATAGCATCAATATGAGAAATAATTATAATATTTTTAAATAACTTTTTAAAAGATGCTAGTAGTTTACTACAAGATTCTAGGTTTGTTTCATCTAAAGCACCAAATCCTTCATCTATTATTAACATATTAGTTTTAGGTAGTGTTGATATATTAATTAATGCAACTCTTATTGCTAGAGATGCCATCATTTTTTCCATGCCGGATGCTAATTCAACTATTCTCCTACTGTCTCCGTAGTTTATATAGATATCCATGGCATTGCTTTTTAAATCTGCTTCTAGTTCTATGGTAAAACCCACAACTCCTTGCAATATTTTTGATATTTCTGAATTAATTTTAGGAAGTAAAGAATACAATAGCTGCACCGGTATGCCTCTTTTTGAAGTTGCCTGGATAAACATATCATAAAGCTTTAATTCTTTATTGATTTTTTTATAATCTTCAGAATTCTTTTTATATAAGTCTCTTTTTGCGCGCCATGAAGCAATTTGGCTTATTGAACTATCTCTTTTTGAATTGATCAGTTTTCTTTCTTTTTCTAGCTGATTAATCCTATTATGTATTTCTTTAAAATCACTCGAGTCTTGTGCGTTATACATTGCTAATGTATTTTTAAAGTCCAGCTCTGCAGTATCATGCTGTCTTTCTAGACTAGCTATTGTTTGTATTGCGCGCTCAATTTCAATTTTTCTTTCTGATATCTCATCTACGAATTTAGACTTCTTACCTAAGATTGCATTGTATTGTTCTATTTTCTTTTCAAAGTCTTCAGCAAGATTGTTTAGTTCTTCATTAATATCATCGACTTTAATGGATAAAAAAGTTACTTTTTCTTCTTGTTTTTCTAGTTTAAGCTTGTTTTTATGTGAGTTTTTAATAAACTTACACGTAGGAAAATTATCGCCACAAGGAACTTGATCAAGTATCTTAACAGACTTCTCTATATTATTTAGCTCTTTTCTTTCTAGTTTAAGGCTGCCTTTTAGTTCAATTAGTAATTGTTTGATTTTTCTTTTTGAATCTCGCTTCTTTTTAACATCTTTTAAATTAAAATTTACCAAAAAGTTTTCTATTTTTTTAATTTTTGCAGTTTGATCACTAATAGATTCAATCAAGTCTGATTTTTTTATTTCTAAATTCGATATTTCTAATTTTATCTTTTCACAGTTATTTCTCTTTTTATCCACGCTAGACTGGGAAATATATTCAATATTATCATTTATTCTACTTTTCATTTCTTTAATTGTAGATTCAATTTCTTCGATTTTATTCTCACAAGAAACTTTAACCAATAAATGATCATCAATTTTTGACAAACAGTAATTAAATTTTTCAGACCAATTTTCTGAAGACAGTACGTTTATCTTGTTTCTTAGCGGTCCGGACTCCTTCTTTGCTAATTCAGACATTTTATCAAAAACTTCCAAATCAAGAAAATTTGATAAGATATTTTTTCTAGCAGCTGCTTTTTCTTTAATAAAGTTATTAATTTCTCCTTGAGATGCAAGACTAGTCATTAAAAATTCTTCGCTAGTGCCTATTGTCTTTCTTAGTATTTTTTCTGTTTCTCTTCTTTGCTCATCAGTAAGGTCTTCTATTACGTCGCCTGACGAATTAAGTCTAAAGAATTTTAAAGAAGTCGGTGCCCAAGTATCTTTTTTTGTTTGCTTTTTTATTGTTTCTCGAAATATTCTATAAGGTCTTCCGGCAACGCTAATATCGATCGATGCTGAACAACTATTAAATCTTGTGTTTATTATGTGAAGATTTTTAATTGCGCCTCGATCAGAAGCATTAAACAGACCGTACACCAGGCTGCCAATCACTGATGACTTGCCTCTTGCGTTTCTACCAAATATTCCTGTTATCCCGGGCAGATTATCAAAATTAATATAGTTTCCACCATTATAAGAAAAAGTATTATCAAACTTCATTGAATTAATTGTCCATTTTGAATTTCGATTGTCTTCGCCTAATTTTGATATAGCATCTATATATCGACCGGTCATTAAGTTAAGTTGTGACCATTGATCTTCGCTTAATGACTGATTTTCATAGTAAGCCTTGATTAGCTCAATTTGGACACTTGGATCCCTTAAGTTTAGTGCTTTGTCATTTGATTGATCAACTAAATTCTTTTCTGAATCAAATTTGGTCTCTATTTTAAATACAACTTCTTTTGCATTGTGTGTCTTTTTTAGTTGTTTTCTAAGTCTTTTAGCGTCTGCCTGGGATATAAAATTGTCTGCTTTGATTCTAAATCTTGACTGTCTAGGGTGATATTTACATTCAATCATTGTGGTTTCTATGTCGCCTTGCCAGTCGACTGTTATAAAAGGATGAATATTTTTAACTGGGATGTATTCAACATCAAAGTCGTCTTTACCTCTAATGTCCCAAAACAAAAATCCTTTATCCGGTGTTTCACCATAATTTTGCTGTATTGTACTTCCGCAGTATGCAACAGTTTTTCGACTATCAAGAAATTGCCTTTTATGTATGTCACCCAATAATGCAAAATCATAGTCTTTAAAAAAGCCAAGATTAACTTCGCCGCCAAGCTGCCAGTCAATATCTGTTAAAGATCCTCGGACAGAACCATGAAACAATGCGATATTGACGTCTGACGGATCTGGTTCTATCTTGACCCAGTTTTCTTCATCAAAGCAGGAAAAAACGCACCACTTAAATCCTGGATGTCCTGTATCGTATACACCAGTATGCTTAAGTAAGTGTATATTTGAATTATTAATTGCTTTAATGATGGGTGTAATTGCATCTTGTCGATCCCTATTCAGTATCAAGCCATCGTGATTTCCTAATATTACATGAACTGGACATATAGACGCCATCTTGTTAAACCACCAACAGAGACTCTGTATTAGCTCTGGTGAGATTCCTTGCGTTTTGCTATGTACAATATCACCTCCGATATAAATAACATCAGGATTGCAATCTCGTGCTTTTTTAAAAAAGTCATTAAAGGCCAATATGTACTCTTCATGTCTAGACAGACCTCGCCAATGTACGTCTGCAATGTGGACAATCTTCATTAATACTCCTTGTTTTGTTAACTCATCAATACAATAGAATCGCGTTTTTCTTTTGCAAAATAGAGTTCGTATCCTGGTAATAATACCCAGCATCTTTTAGATATACAAGTTTTTGGTTTTTGGGCACATCCGTCCGTCATGACGATATATCCGTCAAACTCTCTACTTCTTGTTCTAAAATGATCCTCAACACAATTAAAGCATGTGCCGCCGGTGAGTGTGCGCATTGGCGTTTTATACTTTTGACCTTTGCGCCAGGCATATTCTGAACTTTTATCAACTTTTGTATCAAAATGAAATACTTTAAATGATACATTTTTTGCCAAACCTTCTAAAGCTGAAAAGAACATTGCTATGCCGGCATCCCCTACTGAACCTGATTGATCAATGTAGATTGCTAAGCTTGAAGTTCTTTTTACTTTTGTACCTGGGTGGATATACGGATATTTTCTGTTTATTCTTCTGAACGTTCTAGATTTTTTTGACTTTTGTTTTGTTCCGCAAAAGTATTGCAGTGTCTTTTTCCAGTCAATGACTGTATTGAACATGTTTGATATATCTTCTCTAACTGAGGCCGTGCAAGAACCCCACCCATTTGATCTTTGATTTGCTTTATTTGCAGATTTTTTTATAATGTCCTTGAGCTTGCCTTTCATTATCTCAGTATCGGAGTCAGAAAGTGAACCATCGCCTTCTAAGTGCACGTCAAATCCTGCAGCACTACCATCACCAAATGCATCTTGAAATGCGCCGGCGACTTCTTTATCACTTTTTAGTTTTTCCATATACCATTCTGATGCTTTACACTTTGGAAGCCCAGCCAAGAAATCAGACATTTTCTTGTGTCTTTCTATTATTTCTTCAGGTAATCCTTGCATATCTTCTTGCTTAAACGGTTTTCCAGGAACTAAACCTCCGTCAGGAAGATATTTTTCACTGATGAGTGAATTGATTGCTAAATCAGTTGCAATGTTCCACAAGGCGTGTGGGTCTTGTTTTCTTGCTACAACATGTTGATATATTAGGTGATAGCATTCATGCTTCATCAATCCAAAAAATTTAATCTTTGGAAGCTTTGAAACAAAGTCTGGATTCCAGTACAAAGCAAAAGAGTTGTCCTTGACAGTGACACCTGCTGTTGGTATGTCATAAGTCTTAATTTTCTTAAGATTCATTATTATTGATGCGAAAAATGGCTCATCAAGTAAAAAATCAACCATAAGTTTGTCAAATTTTCTATCTGTCAAGGTTTGCCCTTTAAATTCTTTTATTTCCATTGTTTTACCCCTTTATGATATTATTATAACACAAAAGGAACAGCGTTACATGTCTTAGCATAGTATAGCTGTTCCTTTTTTTTATTGCATATACTCCTAATATCTTTATTTCGTTTCCGGGTTTGCTTTCACTATTTGTGTAACTAATGTACCAAAATGTCTATGAAAGCTTTTTATTAGCTTGATATGCTTTGTTTCCATAATTAAGTTAAAAAAGTTAACAATCATTTCGTCGGGGCACGACTTTACATAGTTTGAAATATTCTTAACCTGCTCGAGTGTTATATCTTCATGCTTTGCACTTAGATAGAGCATTATTTTTTCTATTAAGTCATTTTTCTTATCTTCGTTAAGTAATTCTGATATATCACCCTTTACATCTTCATATCTGTCTGCGACATCTTCTGCGCTAAAACTTCTTGTGTAGTCTTGTAGAAACCCAATAAACTTTGTTGTTGCTGATTCACCTACAAAACCTGTGCTAATTGGAAATAATAGTGCCGGCATTGATTTATTTCCTGCATATGTATCAGGATTTATTTCAGCATGAATAAGAGTTTCACACAGCCGGTGCCATGATGCAGGATTTGGATAAACCTTTCCCGGTTCCATTTCACCAGTATGACGCAAGAAGTTTGAATGTGTCTTAATAAATTCCTGGACAACACTCGGGATATCTTTTCTATTGTATGCCCAGTCTAACCAGTCCTCAACTGTGGGTTCTAAGTCAATTGTCCAAAATCTACGTAATAGTGCTGGATCCATATCTAAAACTTGGTATTCGCTGCCTTCGTTAACAGCTGCATAAACACGTGTCTCTGGGTGTAGTTTATGACCATTTA
>Ga0209337_1002455_pt1 | contig 13398 bp, 18 predicted proteins | sample LinPmetageLP53_FD_184044 | JGI IMG/M metagenome (GOLD analysis project Ga0209337, IMG submission 184044) | Marine viral communities from the Pacific Ocean - LP-53 (SPAdes) (version 2) | ecosystem: Environmental > Aquatic > Marine > Oceanic | place: Pacific Ocean | collected 2010-02-08
TCTAACACCATAACTTCTATTAGTTGCGTAGCTATCATTATCAATTACATTCCATATTGGATACTGTCTACTCATGTTATTTTTCCTTATAAGTTTAAAACTATTATTACTGCAAAAATTGTTAACATCATTAACGTAAAGACTGTTACTTCTTTAATATCTATTTTCATTTTTATATTCCCTATATTCCTTTTGTCATTATAAATCTCGTTAAACTATGATAAGCTTTTTTCTTAATGTCTTTATAATCTTTATCACTTTGGTCTTTTTCTTGTAATAAATTATACTCATCAGTTATAACTATTAGATTTATTAACATTCTTTTTTGTTCAGTATTCATTTTCGTATTCCTTATTTAATTGACACCTAAATGACCACAAAGCCCTAGACTTAATAGTCTATACGATTCGTTATAAACCTTCATTTTGGCTTTCCCTGTAGGATTGCTTTTATATTCAGATAGTAATTTCATGAATCTTTTATATTTCTTCATATTCTAACTCCATTGCTTTTTCAATTGCTTGTTCCAATAGCTACTACCATCATTAGTAACTTCATAATTCCAACCATTAACAATGGTTTTTTCTTTTACTTGATAATGTCTAATCTTCATCTGTTGAATTTCTCCTGTAGTTTGTTTAATAGTCCGTCCATAATATTGTTTTCCCTGTCAGCTTTCTTAATCATAGCATTAGCTATATGGTAGGTCTTGCCAAACAACTTTTGTTTTCTATTGACGCTAGAAACGAATTTCTTAGCAGATTTGTTGTCACGAAACTTATTCAGAGGATTCATAGCAAAAGCCTCAATTCCTGTCAGCCGGACTTCGATTGCCGAGCCATGTTGTTTTGTTTTGGTTTTTTGTATTGCTATCATATCGTTTCCTATGGTTTAATTAAGTATTCAATACTTTCATACTTAATATAAACCTAGGGAAACTGATAGCTTTACTACAAAACCTATAAAACTATAAAATAAATATATAAAAGACTCATTCCGAAATCATCTACGCGTTGCACAAGGCTAGTTCCGAAATCATCTACGCGAAGGAATAAATCGACGTTTAAAACTAAATAAAATCATGGGGGTTTTCTACGCGTGAAGGTAAAATTGATATTTTTTGAGGGTATCACCTAGATTAAGGATTAAGATTTATTACCAGTGTACTGTTTTAAGGCTTGTGATGGGGGTTTTATGGGGGTTTCTCAGTCGAAGGGTATACTTGCCTTGCCTAGGGATAAAAAAAGCGTATTTAGGCTATTTTAAAGCAAAAAAAAACCCTAGAGAGGTTAATCCCTAGGGTTTCTTATTGGTTGTTATTGGTTATTAGCTAAGGTCTTTTATAACAGACGTACATCCATATAAGACCTATTATTAAAGTCCATATTTCTATATAATTCATATGACTAAACCAGCTACTGCATGTTTATCCTCTTCAAGTATCCTATCATAAGTGTCACTTGAATCATCCCAATTTGGACAACTCTCATGCATCTCTAGTATAATGGCTTGAGCTTCTTCTTCTTTAATCTCTTGAGCTTCCATTGCATCCTCTGCCATCCATACTAAATGCTTGGTATAGGTCTCAATAGGTAGGTCAAGGTTTGGAAGTTCCTCAAGTGAAAAGCCAAAGTCTAACTGAAAAGCGTCCACTATATTATGTTGTTCTTGTTGTGCTAGCTTGGCATCTAGTGACGGCTTGGAATCTTCTAGGCTAGAGGTTAGATCTTCTGTATCTGTTATTATTGTTGAGTTTAGCATTGTTTTGTTTCCTTGTTTTATTTGTGAAATTATCGGCTTAATTGCCGTTGTATAATATAGGGAATGGCTAAGAGGTGATAGCAAGAACTTCTTTTGTCCTTCGCGTTCGATAAAACTGTGCTAGCTTTTAAAAATAAACAATGGTTTGTCGACGAGGAGAAAAAATGTTGACTCAACGCGTTTCGCGTAGGGAAAAACGAAATCGAGGGTCGCCCCGTCTATATATAGTACCCACCATAAAAATTTTGTACAGTTTTAAACAAATGTGCCTTTTAGAGCTGTTTGAATGGGGTTGCTATAGCTACCCTAATGCCATCGCATTGCCATCGCAAAGCTCTGCATATAGCAGTAGCAGTAAACCTTAGGTTTATAAGGATACAGTAGGTTTATAAATAAAGGTTTACTTATATGGTTTATAAACCTTAGGTTTAAACAAACAAACACATGGAAGGAATTTAATTATGGCTTATGAAGTTAAAGATATGACAGGCTCTATATTCACAAACCAGGGAAAGAACAAAGAGACACAACCGGATTTTACAGGTAACTTTAGAATAAAAGGTGTAGATTATTCTGTTGCTGGCTGGAAGAAGAAAGCACAAACAGGATTAGAGTACACTAGTTATAAAATAGAAGAAAAGCAGGAAAAAGCACCATTCTAAATGAAAGTAACATGTAAAGGAAAGGAATTTACCCAATATGAATGCGATGAAATTAACTCTATTGGAATTAAGACAGTCGAAAACTGGCGTGATGCAGAGGTTGGTGATTGGATACGGACTCATGATGGTAAGGCTCTTGAAGTTACTGGAAGGCGTTTCAAAAAGCTTAAGGGCAAGCGTAAGCAAATCACTTTTATACGCACAGGTTTTGGAGAAACCCCAACGTATTATACAAAAATCTACGCCAAGCAGCAAAAAGACTGGTCCGGTAACGACCTCATCTATAAGCAATATGTTAGAAATGTCCCAGCAACTGTATTACAAAAACAATTTGCAGACTATATCTCTAAATTTGGAGAACTGGACAAGAACGGAAAGTTTGATTCCGCCTCAATCGTTGACGCGTACACAAGCGCGTTTAGCGACAATAACCCTAAACAAGCGCTTAGAAGAGGTGTTAGAATTTTACGAAAAAAATATATATCTGATAGGATTAGCATGAACATTAGGGAGACATTATTAGAACATGGTATGGATGATAATTGGATTATCAATCAATATCGTGAATTAATTGATAGCGCCCCACCTAATGCAAAGTTAAATGCACTCAACCGCATATCAGATTTATTAGGTCATACTTTAAAAGAAAAAGAAGAGAAGACTCAAAATATTATTATGATTTCAGATGGAGATAAGAAACTGTTGGCAGAAGCTAGGCAAAAATTATCTGATAAAGATATTGGTCGCTTAATGAATGTTGTAAAAAATAAAGGAATACAAGGTGTTATTGACTCGGAAGATACCGGAAGCAACAATCACATTAGAGATTGATGAATCATATACAGGTGTTATTATGCTAGATGGTAAAGAAATGTTTGTAGAGCCTAAGGTATCAGCCTTAATTTTAAGCATGATTGAACAAGTAGATTCACTCAGCGAAAGATTAGATGTTTACGAAAAATACATAACAGGAACAGCCGATGCCTAATTACACATCAACAAATCAAATGAGATTTACAGACGGGACATCTCGTCTTATGACAACTTTAGAGGGAGGCAGGAAATCAAAGAGGAAAAAGCACCTAAAAAAATGCAAGGGATTAATGAAGAAATCAAAAAAATGATTTCAGACAGATTAGATTTAGGGCAATCTAAATATAATCAAGATGTACCGATAAACGATAATAGAGACTTTACACAGGAAGCACTAGAAGAATTACTAGATGCTTGCGTATATTTGTCTGCTCAAATATTGAGAATAAAGAATAAGGCATAATTTGGAACTATCTTATACACTAGAAGAGCGCGAAGCTTTAATGAAAAGAATGTACCTTGATATATTCTTTTTTGCTAAATTTATATTAGGCGACCCAGAGTTACCTATGCACTACCATATAAGATGTAAATCTCCAGACTTTCATAAAGACATTGTATCTAAGCTGCTTAATTTAGAAATAGGTTCTAAGTTGGCAGTTGTTGCTCCTCGTGGTCATGCTAAATCAACTCTAATTAACTTAGTTTATCCTTTACATCGCATTTTATTTGATGAAGAGAAATTTATTTTATTAATATCAGAATCTGAAAAGCAATCTAAATTTTATTTAGAAACAATTGGTAATGAAATAGAGTTCAATGAAAAACTTCGTTATTTTTTTGGAGATAGAAAAGGTAGAAACTGGGGTAAAGAAGAAAAAGAATTTATTGCAGGTTTTGATGAAAGAGGAACACCTAATAGTTATTGTAAAGTTTTAATTCGTGGTACAGGTCAGAAAGTTCGTGGATTAAAATATGGAGCATACAGACCAACACTAACAGTAATTGATGATGGAGAAGGTGAAAGGAATACAGCAACTCAAACTTTGCGTGACCAATTTAGGCAATGGCTTAATGGTGCTGTAATTGCTGGTTCTGGTGACTCAAAACTTATATTTATAGGAACAATTGTTGATGAGGAGTCGTATCTTAACAGAATTGCCGGTCCGCGTGCTTATGATAAGAATGGTAAGCGTAAGATTAAGGGATGGGACAGCATGTTCTTTCAAGCAGTACTACAAAAAAACGAACCAGGGTATTTTACGGCAAGTGGTAAAGAAATATTAGATGAAAAAGGTAAACCTAAGGTTTTATGGGAAGATTACCGACCTTATGATTGGTTGATTGCTGAACGCGATAGATTAGTTTCAGAAGGTGATGTAGCTTATTTTTATCAAGAATATCAAAATATACCAATGGATGACAGTTTTCGTGTATTTAAGAAAGAAAATATTAACTATTGGGAAGGACATTTTAAAAATGACAATGATTTTTCTGTTATTATCCAAAATGTTGAAGATGAAATATGGGATGTGCCTGTAAATGTATTTATGGGAGTTGACCCAGCATCAAGTGAAAATGTAAAAGCTGATTTTTCTGTTATTATGGTTATTGGAGTAGATGTAGAAAATAATATTTACGTTATTGACTACCATCGAGGTCAAATGGCTCCAATGGCTTTAGCTGATAAGTTAACCGAAATGATTGAATATTACAAGCCTAAATTAATAAATATAGAAGAAACAGGACATGTAATGCTTTCTGATTACATGATGAGAGAATCTAAAAGAACAGGAAAGTTTTACAACGTAAATCCTAAAAAAGCAATTAAAAGTAAGTACTATAGAATTAAACAATTGCAACCTTATTTTGCTAGCGACGCAATGAGAATTAAAGATGACCATTGGGAGTTAGAGCAAGAGCTTTTAAATTTTAAAGAACATGGAAGTTTTAAAAAAGATACTTTAGATGCATTAAGATGGGCAATTGATGATATATATGCACCTAGACATGGTTTTGAAGAAGATGGAACACGATATACAGGATATTCCTCATTTAAAGGTATAGATTGGGAAACTGGCGAAAGTGTGTTTGCATAGTATGTATAATAATAATTAATATGTGGTAGCATGATAAGTTTAAAAAATATAAAACTTGATGATGTATCTGCGTCTGATATTAGTAACGAATACGTTTACTATCAATCTTCAGCAGATGAACATAAGTTTCAAATGGCAGAAGATGAAGAATTCTATTTAGGATTACAATTAACAAGAGCGCAAAAGGATTATTTAGTTAGTGTCGGTCAACCACCTGAAGCAAATAATAAGATTAGACCTGCTGTTGAGCAAGTTTTATCTAATGTTGCTGGTGCTAGCCCAGAATGGGATGTTAGACCTACTGGAAAGACAGATTCTGAGGTTGCTTTTGTATATAATAAACTATTAGATAAAATCTGGTATGAATCTGATGGAGATAGACATTTTAGAACTATTGTAAAAGATTATACTATTAAAGGTCTTGGTTATATGTATGTATATCCAGATTGGCAAGCAGAACAAGGCAGAGGCGGTATTAAGGTAAAAAGAGTCGCGCCAGAGAATATGTATGTTGACCCTAATTCTACTGACCCATTTTTTAGAGATGCAGCGTCTATAATGCTTTCAGATACTAGTACAAAAGAATCTATGAAAGTAATGTTTCCTGAACATGCAAATGAAATAGAAGATGCGCATGAAGATTACAGAGACGATGATTACGCTACTTCTAAATACAATAGAGATGACATTATAAGAAGAAGTGATGTAAATGACGATGGTCAACCTAAAGTAAGAAGATTTATACGATGGTCAAAAGTAAGTGAAGAACAAATTTTATTAACAGATAAACTTACTAAAAGACAGAAAAGTTTTAACAAAGAACAATACGATGAATTTAAGTCTACTAAAAGATATAAGGCTTATATTCAAAACAATCAAGTAGAAGAAGAAAAAATATTTATAACTAGAGTTCGTGAAAGTTTTGTAATAGGCGATGCATTGATATACGATATTGTATTGCCATTAGAAGATTATCCTATTGTACCATGTTGTAATGAGCATAATGGTAATCCATATCCTGCTGGCGATGTTAGGCATGCAAAGACCCCACAAAGAATGTTAAATAGAACTGAGGCATTGCTTATCTCTCACGCCACCAGTACGGCTAGTTTTAAATTAATATATGAAGACGGAGCAATAGACCCTGAAGAGCTTGAAAAATGGTTTGTACCTAATGCGATTATACGAGCAAACCCTTCTGCTTTAAGAGAAGGTAAAATTAAAGAACTATCGCCACCAGCAATAAGTTCCCAGCTTTATGTAGAAAAACAAAGATATGAAACAGATATAGAAACTGTATTTGGTGCTTACAAGTTTCAACAAGGAAATCCATCTGGTGCAGTTGGAACATTTGGTGAAGCTAAGATATTAGACGAAGCGTCTTCTAGAAAGCAAAACTGGAAAATACTTCCTGCATATGATATGCTAACACATGTAGGCAGAATAGTTTCAAAGTATATACCTTATGTATATGATAAGGAAAGAATTTTACGTGTAATCAATCCATTAGGAATTGAAAAAGAATTAAAAATTAATGTTCCAGTAATAAACGATTATAGCCTAGCTATTGAAAGAATGTATGACGTTACAACAGCTGAGGTAGATATTCGTGTAGTTATTGGAAGTACTCGCTCAAAAAGTCCAACGGCAGATTTGGCAAAAGATATACAATTATTACAAGCTGGTATTTACGACAGAACTCAAGTAATTATGGGATTACAAGGAGATGTAGATAAAGCAGCTTTAATTGGTAGGATGAGTGAAATTGAAAAACTTAGAGCGCAAAATCAACAATTGTCAAAACAATTACAGTCTATGACTGGAGATTTGCAAACTAGAGAAAGAGAACTGTTCCATACAAAAATGAGAGCAGAAGTCTCTGAAGCGACAAAGCCGGTTCAACAAGCGGTAAGTAACTTAAGGGCAACAGCGAAGAACGAGGAAAGAAAACAGAAAGAGATGACAGATAAAACAGCTATTGATTTAGCTGATTTAAGAAGCGCGGTTAACTCAGAAGAAACGGCTTCCAATCCGTTTGAAGAACAAATAGGATTGGGATAACCTTAAAAACAGGAGCATCGAATGTCTAAAAATACGACAAGTACACAAGAAACTAAAGACGATAACTTAATGGGAATGTTAAATACTTTTAACGAAGAACCATCTAGCTCAGAAGAAGTGAATGTGGAAAATGAAATAGAATCCGAAACAAAAGAAACTATTGAGCTTTCTGAACAAGAAATAACTCAAAAAGAAGAAGAAGCTGTACAAGACGTTAAAAAATGGCTTATTGATAATAAGTTTGAAGATACCGAAGAAGGTCGAGATAAGCTTGCTGATGCATATAAGAATATTCAAAGTGCAAAAGATAAAGCAGAAGGCGAACTTCGTGAAAAAAGTTCAAAGTATGAAAAACTTGAAGTGATTGATTCTTGGTTGCAAAAGAATCCTCATATTGTAGAAAAATTGCAAAAAGAAGCTGACAAGCAAGAAGTGGTAGGTCCACCTCAAAAGCCGGAAGATTATGAAATACTAGAAGAAGCAAGCGAAAGCTCTTCCTCCCAAGTCTGGCGACAGGAATATGACCAATGGCTAATTGACCAAGGCGCACAAAAGGCAATGAAACAATTTGAAGGTGTAAGGCAACAAGAAAGTCAAGTTAAAGCACGACAAGCTGAAATTAATGAACTTAAGTCACTTGGTATGACGGAAGAAGAAATACAATCATACTATGGTTTTATGAAAAGTCCGGAAAACGTGACTACTTCTAATATGGTTAAGGTGTGGAAGGTTCTGAACGAAAAACAAGAAAGTGTAAACACTCCTTCAGAAAAAGAAAAAGCTAGTCAAAGTAAAGTACTTGAAATGGAGAAGGTTCAAAGTGGAGCCTCAGTTGAAGGCAAACCTACTCCTGTTAAGAAACCTGCTGAAAAAGAATTAGATGACTTTATGAAGGGGATATTGCAATTTAGCAAATAAAAACCCTAAAATAAAGGAGTATGTATTATGCCAAATACATATGGTGCCGGAACTGCAACACAGTTCTCTGACGGCACACAAAGACAAATACTCGAATTAGGTCCAAAGATTTATTACTATAATGAATCCGTAACACCTTTGCTATCTATTTCTGGTCGTGCAGGCACAGTTGGAACTCCTGTACCGATTTTTGAATGGATGGAAGATGAGTATTTTATTAAAAGAAGCGTCAAGACTGAAATTACAAGTTCAGACGTAAATGATACTGCAACTGCTGGAATTAATGGCGATAACGCTATTATTAAATTCCGCAGACAAGCACAAGTAGAAGCCTTTGAAGTTGGTGGAATTTACACAGCTACTGTAGCTGGTGGTTCTGCTGCTTTAACAACTGCTGTAACACATTTTATTTGTGTTGCAATAGGTAAAGATGTAAACATGGCAAGTCCTAGTGACAAGCATGTTCAATTCTTGAGCGCACACAAGCATGCTTCATTGAATGCTTATAACGTAGAAGCTGTAGCTGATAGTACTGATATGATTACTGCTGATGCTGCTGGCGTTATTACCTTAACATACGTTGCAACAGCTGGTCAGTTTTATGACAATGCTGTAGCAACTAGTTACTACGGAAATGACCCAATGGGATTTGGTGAAGTTAACTTTGCTGATGCCGATTATTTCATGGTAGCTGGTGGTAATGGTGAGTACGCTGAAGGTGCTGCTGTTGGTTCTGAAACTCGTAAAAAAGTTCGTAGACTAAAGAATTGTACGCAAATCTTTCGCGAGCCTTATACGATTACAAGAACGGCTAGAGTGTCTGACCAATATGGTGGACCAGAACTAGCAAGACTGCAAGCGCGTAAGCTAGCACAAATTAAAGCAAACGTAGAATACGCTATGCTTTTTAATGGTGCAATTAGCCTAGACGCTACTGCTGCTAATCCTAAAAGAACCTTTGCAGGTTTAGGTGTTGGTGGAACAGCTGGTGTTATTCAAACTAATAATGCTGATATTGATTCATCATTACAGTTAAATAACAGCTCTGGAACACTTGCATTGTTTGATGCTGTTGTTGAGCATATTTTCCAAGATACTATTGATGGTTCAATGGAAAAGACTGTTTTTGCTTCCAATAAATGGTTGTTAAAACTTACAGCAATGGTTAGAGCTAACTCTACAAGCAATCTTAACGCTATGATGGGCGAAGAAGAACGAGCTGGATTAAGAGTAATGAGTTACATGGGTCCTGTTGGAACCTTGAACTTTGTTCCTCATCCTTTCCTTCGCGGTGCGTATGAAGATTACGCAGTAGCTGTTGACTTTAGCAATTTTGATACACGCGTCTTAGCCGAATCTGACTTTCAGCTTCGCAGAGACATTGTACAAGATGGTAGTGATGGTCAAACAGACGAATGGTTAGTTGAAGCAGGTGCTGAAATTCGCCAAGAACAAACTCATGCAATCATGAAGCTTGTCTAAATAAGTATGATAAAATGGAGGGTAATTTATTGCCCTCCATTACTTAAAGGTTTAAAATGACTATACAAGAAAAAAAGAAATTACAACGAGTAGGTTTAACTAGATTAAACAGTCCAAAAAGAACTCCTAAACATGCTACAAAAAAAGGGATTGTTGCTATTCGTGAAAATGGTAAAATTAGAATTATACGTTTTGGCGCACAAGGAATGGGTCATAACTATAGTCCAGAGGCTAGAAAAAGTTTTAAAGCAAGGCATGGTAAAAATATTGCTAAAGGAAAAACATCTGCCGCTTATTGGGCAAATAGACTTTTTTGGGCAGGTAAAGGTGGAAGTACAAAAAGCCCGCCTAAATCACAAAAGCATGTAAAAGGAATAAGGAGACGTAAAGCATAATGAGATATCAAGAAGCATATGAAATGATTGAAGCAGGTTTGAGTAAATCAGCTTTAGGATTTCCAATTACAGAGCCTTTAATATCTAGTTTTTTTGACAATAAAGTTCAAGAGGTTGGAGGAAGGGTAGTTAGAAAAAGAGGTTCTCAAGAATTGTCTACTACTACTACAAATGTTTATACGTTGACGAATGAAGATGCTAGCATGAGAATATATAAGGTTACATTAATTGGTAGCAGTAACAGTAAAGCTGTTCCTTATGTTAGTGAAAAAAGATATTCAGAAGGTGCAGATGAAGGTACTATTCAAAACATTGGTTACTTTGTAAGTGAAGAAAATTCAAGTACTGGTACTATTACAGGTGCAACAAGTGCAAATCCAATAGTTATTACAAGTAGTTCTCATGGATTAGAGACTGGTGATAAAGTAAAAATAACTGGTATTGTTGGATTGCTTTCTGGTACAGGCGCTAAAAGTGAAGTTAATGATGTTGTTCATGAAATTACAGTAACAAGTGCAAATGCATTTTCAATCCCTGTTAAAGGCGCTGCTTACGGAACTGCTTATGGAAGTGCAGGGACTTGGACCTCAAAAGATATAAAGTTAACATTAACTAAAACACCTGATTCTGGTAGTACTTTAAAAGTTTATTACTATGCAAAGCCTATGCCTAAAAATGCAATTACAGACGGAGTTGATTTACCAGACCAACTTGTACCAGCTTGCGTTCATTATGCGTTAGCTCATTTTTTATTTTTAGATAGTCAAATGAAAATGGGTAGCGGTCATTATGGATTAGCAGAAAAAATAGAAAAAGAATTTATAGAGACAAGAAACTCAAGAGAGGCTAAACCAGATATTATACCACCACCATTACAGGATTTTATATTCTAATGAGTACATTTAAAGTAAGAATAGAAGATTATGTTGGGGCAGTAGGTGACGATACTTTTTTAGGTGACGCACTTACTGATACAGCAGCAGAAATTATAAGAGCAATACCTGACGATAAAGTTAAAAGTTTTACACAAGAATCTGTAGATATAACAGCAGCTTCTACAAATATAGCTAATCATAGAATAGTTAGTGTTATTAGGGAACGTGGTACAGAGGGAGAGTATGTTGAGTGTAGAGAATTGCCTGTAAAGTATTTTAGGAAAGTTCAAGACTCTTCAAGCATGTTTGCTGCTAGCGTTGAATCTCCTGTTTATATTATTAAAAATAGCTCTATACATGTATTTCCAACTCCGGGAGCAAGTCCAAATGCTTTTAAAGTTGAAAGTGTAATATTCCCTACTATTGCAGCTAGTGCTACAGATATTACTGACACGCCTGATTCTTTTCCTGACAGCATTGAAGATATAGTTGTAGTTGGTGCTAGCGCAAAATCATGTCAATATTTAATGGCTAGAGTAAAAGATTCTATGCCTTCAGAACCTGTTTTAGTACTAGACAATATTGCGGTTCCAAGCACACCGAACAATCCTTCTATAAGTTTTGAAAATGCAGGAGTAGGAGATGGAGTTAGTGTTGCACAAGATTCTATAACTGTAGCTCCTGAAAATGCAAGTGCTACAGGTTCTACTGGTAGCGAAGCTTCTGCTTATACTAGACCAACTGTTACAGGAAGTGAATCTACTGCTGCAAATAACACTTTAACTTTAATGAAAGCTGGAGCAATAGCTAATGATGCAAATCAAATTGATTTTGATTCATTTTTTGATGTGTTAGCTGATTTTATTGAAACAGAAGAAGATTCAGAACTTGCAACTTCTCAAATTGGAAAAATTAGAACTTATATAGAAGCTTTTAACGCAGAGGTTAATAGCGCAAGAAATTCAATGCAAGCAACGATTGAAGATGCTAGGTTGCTAACTCAAGCTAGCATAGCTACTGCTGGCGACGCAACTCAAGCTTCAATAGCAAATGCTTCCAATGATGTAAATGCTTCTATTTCAAAAATGAGAGAAAGCACAGGGGCTGCAATAGCAAAGATGTCACAAAGTACTAATGTTAATATTTCAAATGCTGCTAAAACTTTAGAGTCTTCAATACAGGATTATAGTTTAGAAGTAAGTAAATTTGGAACAGATATACAAAGATATACTTCTGAAGTAAATACAGCGATTAATGAATATTCAACCGATATACAGAAATATACAGCACAAGTTGATAGATACACTAAAGAATATAGTTGGTATCAAGACCAATATGTTAGGCTTGACGCAAAATTTAAAGAATCATTACAAGTATTGATTGCTAATTAATGCCTAATAAAAAGATTGTAACAAAAGTTATGGTTCACCCTACTGAGTTTGTAAATGCTCAATCTCGTTACTATAACGATAGCGACATAGGTAAAAGATTATCGGGTAAAATAACTACAGATATTGCTGACAGCCAGCACTCTAGTTTTTTTTCTGGAGATAAAGAAGTAACAACAACTGGAACTGTTTTAAATACAGCTGGAGTAAGCATTATTTATATTATGATAAAAAATAAAGCAAATAACGATGTGTTTTTATCTCTTGATGGTAGTAATTATAAAACAAAAATTTCAAAAAACGATGTATTCTCATCAGAGTTAAACTCTGTATCATCAGCAAATATTAAAGTAAAAACAAGCTCTGAAACAAGCAATATAGAATATATAGTAGCACAATGAGCGCAGTAGCAAGAAGAATCCAGTACAATACTCAAGTACTTCCTTTTATAAACGATGTTGCTTTAGAAGAAGAAACTATAACACCTAGTCTAAAATATATTGATTCTGATATAAAAAAATCTTATGGTTGTTCTAGTTTTATAGATATAACAGCAAATCAAGTTAATGATAAATGGAGTAGTGTTTCTAGAAATTGGGAAGACTTAACCGCTAGCAGTCAATATTGGAATTTATTAGTCGAAGCTAAGTGGGAAGATATGTCTGAAGATTTAACTACTTCTGGAGAACAATTAAACACTTCTAGTACTTCATTGGTTTTTGCTTACTTTAAAAATCTTGGTTCAAACACAATATTATTAAGTAATGATAGCGGTTCTAATTATTTATTTAAGTTATCTGCTGGTAATGCTTTATATTTTAAGGCTGATGGAATAGCTGTAAATACAATTTATGCTAAGTCTGCTAGCGGAACTAGCGCAATTGAATATGTATTGGGAATTTAATGCCTAAAGAAATTTATAAATTAGACAGATTTCATGGAGG
>Ga0209337_1002457_pt1 | contig 13391 bp, 8 predicted proteins | sample LinPmetageLP53_FD_184044 | JGI IMG/M metagenome (GOLD analysis project Ga0209337, IMG submission 184044) | Marine viral communities from the Pacific Ocean - LP-53 (SPAdes) (version 2) | ecosystem: Environmental > Aquatic > Marine > Oceanic | place: Pacific Ocean | collected 2010-02-08
CCTATGCCACCACCACCTATAGCACCTCAACCTCTTTTTGAACAGGGAGTTCCTGAGCCAAAAATTAATCCCTTTACAGGACAACCAGTTGTATTTGACCCGTCTGCACCATCTGCATTTCAGACACCGCCTCCTTTAGCACCGCCTATGGCACCACCAATGCCACTAACTTTAAGAAATGATTTAGGTTTAGCATCTATACAACAACCACAAGAATTAAATATAAGTAGAGAAAGAATGCCTATGTTTATGGCTGAAGGAAAACAATTACCAAATGAAGGATTAGAAGCTTTAAATAAAAAAGCACCTGAAGTTGTAACAGCAATGGGCTTTCAAGAAGGTGGTCTAACTCCTACTAATGAAGAAGTACAACAAGTAGCTCAAGCTATTATGGGTCAAAGCCCTAATCAAGATGCAGTAATAAATATGTTTATTGAAAAATATGGTAATGAAATATTTATGCAAGTAAGAGAAATGATTTTAAATCCACAAGGTAATGCACAAACTCAAGGAATGATAGAAGGTCAAGGTAGTGGAATGGATGATGAAGTAATGGGAATGATAGGAAATCAAAGACCTGTAGCTGTATCTCCGGGAGAATATATTATACCTGCTGATGTAGTATCAGGCTTAGGAGATGGCTCGTCAGATTCTGGAGCCGAAGAACTTGATGGAATGTTAGATAGAGTTAGAAAAGAAAGAACAGGAACAACTAAACAAGCACCTCAATTAGCAAATGCTGGAGGACTTCTACCAAGATGAATCAAAAAATAGTAGAAATAAAAGAAAATTATCAAGAAGATATTAATGAAATAAACTATAAAGCTGAACAAAACTATATAGTTACATTAGTTCCCGGTACTTATGTACATACTTTATGGAATGATGTAACACCTTTTTTAAAAAAAGCAGTTAAAAGGTCTAATGGTAGATGGAATTTATCAGCACTTAAAACAGCTTGTGTACAACAAAGACAAGAATTATGGGTTATATTTACAGAAGATAATACAGTCGTAGGTGTAGCTACTACAGAATTTGTACACTATCCAAATACAAAAAGATTAGCAGTACAATATTTAGGTGGAAAAGATTTACATGATTGGGCATGGTTGTTTATACAAAAAGCAGAATCATGGGCAAAAGATAACAATTGTGAAGGCATAGAATGTACAGCAAGATTTGGTTTTTGGAAATGGTTAGGAAAATCTGGTTGGGACAAAGCATACACAGTATTTGAAAAGAGGTTTAACAATGAGTAAAGGTGGCGGGAGTTCAGCTCCACAAGAAACAACATCAACAGTAACACAAACTAATTTACCTGATTACGCAGAACCGTATTTCACTAGATTATTACAAAGAAGTGAGGCTGAGTCTTTACAACCATATAGAACATATGATGGTCAAAGATTAGCTGAACAAAGTGATGCTGCACAAACAGCTTTAGCCAGACAAACAGCTTTAGGTTTAAGTACAGGTCCACAAGAATTAAATCAAGCTGGTGATATAGCAAGAGATATAGGATATGGACAACCGGGTGCAGGTGGCTCTTTAGCTGCATTTGACCCAAGTCGTGTAACTTCACAATATAGTCCGACCGGCTTTGATGCTAACTATCAAACTGGAGATTTTTCAAATACATATCAACCTACAAATTTTGATAGAGGATATGAAGCTACACAGTTTCAATCTTCTTATGACCCTAGTCAATTTGACAGTGGCTATCAAGCACAAGATTATCAGACACAACAATTTGATGCTGATGTAGCACAAAGATATATGAATCCATTTCAAAGTCTTGTTGGTGATATAGAAAAAAGAGAAGCAAGAAGACAATCGCAGATACAAGCAGAAGGTATAGGAGACCAAGCTACTATGAGTGGTGGTTTAGGTGGTTATAGAGAAGCTATAATGCAATCAGAAAGAGAAAGAAATCTTGGACAACAGTTAGGAGATATAGAAGCTAGAAGTCAAAGAGATGCATTTACACAAGCACAAGAACAATTTGAAAGAGATAGAACTGCTGGATTTAGAGGTGATGAATTTGCAGAAAGACAAAGGCAACAACAAGCACAGTTTGGTTTAACAGCACAAGAAATGCAAGATAGAGCTGCACAGTTTGGTTCTACACAAGATTTAACTGCACAAGAAATGTCTGATAGAGCTAGACAATTTGGTTCACAACAAGGAATGACTGCACAACAACTATCTGATGCTTCAAGACAATTTGGTTCATCTCAAGATTTTGCATCACAACAAGCACTAGATGCATCAAGACAGTTTGGTTCACAGCAATCTTTAGCAGCTCAAAGAGCAGCAGATGCCTCCAGACAGTTTGGTTCACAACAAGGGTTAGCAGCACAACAAGCTGATATAGATGCTCAAATAAGAGCAAGACAGTTAGGATTAGCAGGTCTTGGTGCTGACCAACAAACACAAGCACAAAGATTACAGGCTGCACAACAGTTATCTAACATAGCACCTATGCAACAAACAATGGCTTTTGATAGATTAGGACAAGCACAAAAAGCACAAGAAATTGGTAGAAACTTTGAACAAGCTTCTATGGATATGGGCTATCAAGATTACTTAAATCAGTTAGCTTATCCAAGACAACAACTTGGTTTCCAAAGTCAGATATTACAAGGACTTCCTGTAACTCCGGGTACACAAGTTTCTCAATATCAACCGGGTGCTAGTAGCACTTCACAGTTATTAGGATTAGGTTTAGGTGGATTAGGTTTATACAGAGCATTAGGACAAGGTTAAATATTAACAGGTTAATACATGAATATAATAGAACAACAAGATAAATTAAAATCAGCACCAGATGATTCTCTAAAAAGAGAAATGCAAAGTCCAAGTGGTATGTTTCCACAGTATTTAGTTATGACTGAGATACAACGTAGAGAACAAATGCGTAAAGATTATGAGGGTAAACAAGCTGCTGATAGTAAAACACCACCAAGACCAAGCATGGCAGAAGAAATGGCTATGAATGCACCACAACCTATGATGAATAATTCTGGTATTGGTAGTTTATTACAACAGCCAGAAACACAGACACAACCTCAAATGCAACCACAGATGCAACAACAGCCTGTTAGAATGAATACTGGTATGCAAGTTCCATATTCTACAAATAATCCTTATGCGTCTTTCTTAATTCAAGATGACCCTCTCACTCCAGAAGATGAATCAGAATCAGAATACATGAAAGCTATGAGAGAGTATTACGAAGAAAGAAATAAACTTATGCCTGAAAAGTTAGAAAAAGAAAGAAGGTTTAGAGGAGGTCTTGATTTAGTTAAAGCTGGATTAGCTGTAGGTACATCTGCTACAGGAGCAGATTTAAATAAAAATTTATCAGGAGTTATTGATAGCATTGGCAAAACTAATGAAGACTTAAGAAAAGCAGAAGATAAAATGTCTCAAGAACAACTAGAGTTTTCTAAAGCACAAGCTATAGAACAAGGTAGAAAACAAGAACTTGCTGGTAAAGCTGGTAAGTTTGAACAAGACGAAGAAAAACTTAAAATAGAAAGAGAATCTAAACAAGCTTTAGCTAATTATTATAAACTTCAAGACAAAGACCCAACCTTAATTACATTAGCAGATGCTCTAATGGAAAGAGATAAAGTGGACAAAACTTTACCTATATATGACACTAAAGAAGTAGATGTAAATGGTGTATTAAAAGAAATTAAAGTATTAAATCAAGATAAATTATTAACATATGCAAGTGAAAAAGCATCATCTCCAGTTTCACAAAGTTTGCGTCAAACAGGACTTGCACAAACAAGTATACGAGATACTGTTAATGACACAATGAATAGTGTTCTTATTAGGGGTAGAGTAAAAGCAACAGCAGATAGATTAAAAATAAGTGAAGAAAAAGCAAGAGAGATTGTAAGAAAAGAAGTTATTAAAGAAGCATTAGATACTGAAGCAGAATTAATAAATATGGGTTTAGCAGAAGGTGGACTTATATCTAGTTCTGTAGATAGTTTTAATGATGTGATACAAAATATCAATGGCTAAATATATTGTATATACAGATGATGGATTAAAACACTATCTTCCTGATTATGTAACTGATGAAAATTATTCTGAAGAAAAAGAAAAATTTTTATCTGCATATACGCCTGAAATTACGCCTGAAATTACGCCTGAAATTACTGCACCTGTACCTGAAGAAGAATCTTCGTTTGGCAAACAAGTTATAGGTGGTGCATTACAAGCAAAAAATGCTGCAAACTTTTATGCTCTATCTGGAACAGCACCTGAACTTTTAGAAAAACAACAATTTTTAGATAGCTATATTGCCTTAGAAGGTATAAGACCTTTAACTCCTGAACAAGAAGCAGACAAAGAACAACTAATATTAGATATAAAAGGTACTGGAGAATCACAAGAAGAACTAGATAAAAAAAGAAAAGATAAATATTCTTTTAAAGATAAAAGTTTTTTTGAAAATTACAATAGAGTTACAACACCACCAATGGCTCAAGCTTTAGGTGATTTATTAGAAGAAAGAGAAGCTAAAGGTCTTGAAAAAAGAGTTCAAGAAAATGTACAAGATACTCAAGAAAATAATGAATATATAGAAAGTCTTGGACACTCACAAGCTTTTAATGCTTTAGAAGAATCAGAAGGTCTTTCTGATGCATTTGCTTTTTTAAATCCTTATTCAGAAAACTTTGACTTAAGTTTACCATTAGAAGTAATGAGTACAAGTTTAGTTCCTATGTTAGCTTCTCTTGGAGCAGGTGTAGGAACAACATTAACAACAGGTAATGTTTTAGCTGGTTCATTAGCTACAGGTCTTACATCTGGTGCTATAGATAATGCTTACTCATATATAGAATACTTGCAAAAAAAAGGAATGGATGTAAACAATCCACAATCTGTTGCTAAGTTTATGGGTAATAAAGAATTAGTAGCTGAAGCAAAAAAATATGCAAGAATTAGAGGTGCTTCAATAGGTGCATTTGATGCTTTATCTTTTGGTATGGCTACTAAAGTTCTTAATCCATTTAAATTTCAAAGCTTATTTGCAAAACAAGCAATGAATACCTTAATTCAAGCACCATTACAAGGTGCATTAGGTGGTGCAGGTGAAGCTACTGCTCAATATTTTACTTTAGAAGAAGGTGAAACCTTAAGATTTGGTGATATAAATATGGAGATAATAGGTGAGTTTGCCTTTGCTCCTGCTGAAGCAATACTAGGACAAGCATCTGCTGGATTTCAAGATGTAAAAAAATCACAAGCATTAAAAACAGAAACACAATTTAGATTAAGTAAAAACTTTTTTGAAATTTATTTAAAACAAATGAAACAAAAAGGTTTTGGAGAACAAGCAGAACAAATAGCTTTTCGTGTTAATGAAAAATCTGAAGCAAGAATTGAAGGTGGAGAAAATCCTTTAAAAGCTTTTTCTGAAACTATAGAAGAATACAATAATGACATGCCCGGATTTGCTGGAGCCTTTGAAATTTACAAAAGCTTTACAGATGAATTTAAAAATCCAACATCTTTTCCTAGTAAAATTGTTACAGAAAATTCAGAAACTCCTAATGCATTTTTTGTAAAAGATAATGGTAATAACACATTTTCTATTACAGATTATCAAGGTAATGTATTAATTAATCCAAAAACAAATCAACCTTTCTCAGCATATGATTCAGAAGAAAAAGCTGGTCAAGTTATGAGTGGTTTAAATCTTATAGGTCAAACTCAATATGCTGTAGAAAAATTTAACGATTATATCTTAATGCAAAATTTAGATAGTAATAATTCTACAATACAAAATTTAGGATTAAAAATTTCTAATCCTTATTATGATGGTGTTAGTTTTCAAGAGTTAAATGAAATAGGTGTAAGTCAAGAAATAATAAAAACAATTCAAGATGCTACAGGCAATCAAGCTAATGTAGCAATAAGTCAATTAAAAAATATTTTATCTAAAGCACAGTTTGATAAAGTAATGAATGGAAGAAGTGAAAAACTTTTGCTTAATGAATCAAGTGCACCCAATAGCGTATCTGCTGCAACAATAAAAAAAGTTCTTAAAAGTAAAAATATAGATAGTGATGTAAATGATGAGTCATTTAAAAGACTTGCTTTGCATTTTACAGGTGAATCTTCTGTAGAAAAAATGAGTGTTGCACAACGCAGAGTTTTATATTCTGTGATAGAAGCCTTACCACCATCAGCAGATTTAATATCTTTACCTGATTTTACACATAGAAGTTATTCATTAAATGATTACTCTAAAGCTGTAAACGCTATTGAAGAATCTAAAAAAACTACATTAAAAATAATTAAAGATGCAACTGGTTTAAATAATCCAGAAGCTAAAAGATTAAAAGAAGATTTAATTACTTCTGGTTATATAGAAAATAATAAATGGGTAGGAACAGGTAGTCAAAAATATAATTTTGATGGCTCTATAAAATTTGCAGAAGATATTAAAATTAATGAAGATTTAGATAATTTTAAAGAAGATTTTAAAAAACAGAATCCAGAAATGTCTATTAAGTTTGACCCTTATATAGAAAATATAAAAGGTAATATTGAAAAAGAAGGTTCATATAATAAAGTCTTTGATGACATACTTATACCTATAGATAGAGCAGGAACTGAATACAAAAATAATCCTGAAAAATATTTAAATAATTTAGCAAGAGTATTAACTCACGAAAATTGGCATTCTCTTAGACAAGCAGATTTAGTTACTGAAGATGAATATAATACTTTAGCAAATTTTGCTAGAACAAAAAAACCTAAAGGAAGCACACAAACATATCTTGAAATAATTACAGACCCAGAAGGAGCATATAATACTCCAGAAGCATTAGAATTATCTGCAATAGAATCACAAGCAGATATTATAGAAGAAGCTATAGCTTTAGTATTTGAAGAATTTAGTACAAATAAAAAAAATGTTACAGGTAAATCACAACAAATTTTAAATAAGGTTAAAAACTTTTTTAAAAATACAAACAATTCTTTAAAAGGAAATGGATTTACAAATGCTACTGATATATTTAATAGAGTTACTTCTGGAGAAATAGGCAATAGACAACGAGGTGTAGTAAGAACTACATTAGAAACAGATAGAACTGAAACAGAATTTGCAAACATATTTGAACGAGGCAAACAAACAGCAGGTGTAGCAGATGTTGAAGACTTGCCTGATGTACAAGACAGCCCTACTTTAAAATTTTCTCTTAAGAATTCAGTCAATCCAGATGGTAAACCTAAATCACCATTAGTAAATGAGTTTTTATTTGGAGCACAACAAAAACAATTTTCTACAAAATTAAATAAAATAACAAATGCTTTGTTTGAAGAACAAGATATATTTGATAACTACTTATTAAATAGAAGAAAGACAAATTTAAATAATAATGCAGACATAAAATTAACACAAAATTATATTAGATTGATAAGCAGTATGCTTGTAACAAATCAATTTGGTAAAGATGTAACTACTATACCTATGTATATGGTAGGAGACCCATCAAGAAACTCACAAACAATATTACATATTAATAAACAAGATGCTATTAACTCATCACAGATACAAGGTAATATTAATTATGATGCTACTGGTGATACATCTAAAGTATCTACAGTAAATGTGCCTAAGTATTCTGTATTTTTTCATCCACAATTATTTAATCTTGGTAAATCATATATAGCAAATCCATATAAATCAGAAGGATTATTTTCTGTAGACTCAAGAAGTATTCCTTCAAATACTATATCAACAGAAAAAGTAAATCCAGTTATAGGTACATCATCTCCTAGAGTCAAGTACAGTTTAAAAAGAACTGAAGGAAGAATGACAAAAGAATCTTTAAGAAATATTAGAGCTGGACAATTTCAAATAGATAATTTATATAAAAAATTTGCAGATGAGTTAACAGGTGTTGCAGAAATGTCAGGACTTGATTATCAATTAGTTGATGCTGTATTAGAAGATATAGACAATCAAGGTTCTGATTCTATTGCAGCAATATTACAAGGTGATGAAAATTATCTTATAGATAACTTGGGTTTACCTTTATATAGAATGGGTAAAATTGATGAAATAAGAAATGCAATAGATGATATAACTTTTGAATCTATGAAATATTTTCCAGAATTTATAGTTGTGTATAGAGGTGGAGCAATTAATTCTAACTATGATGTAGTTCCTGTAACTATGGATAAATCAATAGCAGAAGATTTTGCATCAGGTCGTCTTGAATCAGGCTATAGACAAAGTGATGATGATGTATTAACAGAATATTTAATACCTAAATCTAAAGTATTAGCAGACATAAATGCTTTAGCTCCAAAAGATACACAAGAAGATTTACAAATAAGTCCTTATGAAAGAACTTATTCAAGAGAATATGAACAAGAACTATTAGTTAATGTAAATGATTTAATACCATCTAAGTTAGAAAGACTAGGACCAATAGAACAAAAGTCTATCAAAGATAGAATTGCAGATGAAAAAAGAATTGGTCAAGAAAGTATAAAACAATTTGATGAAGACCTAAAAGGAAAAATAGTTGAACTAATGATGTCTCCAAGTTTAGGATTAGGTAGAGATGTTTCTGCTTTAAGTAGAGAAGATGGAACTGTAAAAGACATGAATGATAGAGAATATACTCATGCATTAAATGATTTAAGAAAACAATTAGCACAAATAAATTTAGGAAACATAACACAAAAACAATTAAGTAATTTATTAAACCATCCTGCATTAATTGAAGCTGAAAAAATAATGTTCAGTCAAGAGATAGTTACAAGAACACAAAAAAATATAATAAGAGATTTAATACTTAAAGCTGAAAGCTATGCAGAAGGCATAATTAGTACAGATAAAAAAGCTACATTTATAATTGGATTACCAGCATCAGGAAAATCTTTTTTTGCAGAACAAATAGCAAGAGATACTAAATCTACTATTGTAGATTCAGATGATGCCAAAAGAATGATGCCAGAATTTAAAGGTGGCTTAGGTGCAAATGCTACAGCACCAAAGTCTAGTGAATATTCTGCTGAAGTTATGAAATATCTAATGAACTTAGGTGTAAATATTATTATACCTAGTGTGGGTGGCAGTAAAAAATACGGAAGTATAGAAAAAAAAATAATAAGTTTAAAAGAAAGAGGTTACACAGTAGATACTATATTAGTAGATACAGACTTTAATCATGCATTAGTTAGAATGATGAATAGATTTGTAGATACAGGTAGACTAATAGCTACAGACTATTTTCTTGATGTTGAAAATACACCAAGAGATACTTACAATAGATTAAAAGATTCAGGTTTAATAGACAATTATGCTTTCTTAAATAATAACTTTGCTAAAGGAGAACAGACAGTTGAAGAAGATACCAATAAATTATTACAAGTCTATGGAGAGCCTAGACAAACTAGAGTCGGAGATGTACGAAAAAGTTATGAAGAAAGGTCTGACCTCGCAAAAGCAATTGAAGAAGCAGAAGCCGAAGTCGAACTTCAAAAACAAAAATCAATAAAAGCAGGAGTCACTCCTGTTATAAGTGACAACGCTACTCCTGAAGCAAAGCTTTCAGCAATCAATGCACAAAAAGACATTAAGAATTCCAGTACAATAAACTTAGATGTCGATTCTATTATTGATGGCATGGATAATAATACAAAACTTAAATACTCATTTAAGAAAAGTGGTAAACAACTTAAACCAGCTACAGAAAGATTAGTAAAAAAAATGACTATCAGAGATACACTTTCTGATAATGAAACTATTTCTAGTAGAGTATTAAAATCTTTTAAATCTGTTGACCCATTAAAATTTAGAGAAGCAATACTAGACCAGTATGCAAGAATTGCAGAAACAGATTATTCTGCCGGTAGAAAAACAGAACAAGGACAAAAGTTTTTATCTGCATCTCTTTCAGCAGCAGCAGCAATCTATCATTCAGATAGGTCAGGAGACATATATCAACAAGCTTTTATGCATGGTGTACCTGTATACGATACAAAAAAAGGATTTACTACAGTAGTAGATATATCTCCTGAAGATGGTAAGCCAGTCAAAGCACCACATGCAATATTTAAAAATGCTTATAACAATCCTCAAATGATGTGGGCATTTCAAGCTGTACTTGCTGTAAAAAGAGAAACTAGATTTGATAAAGAAGGCAGAAAAGTAAAAATAAATGCACAAGATAAAAAAGATGCAGTAACTGCTATACAAGAATATCCTGAAATACAAACAATGATTGATGATTACCAGCGTTGGAATAGTCATTTAGTTAGATTTCTTATTGACACAGGAGTTCTTGATGAAAAAACTGGAAAAATTTGGATGGAACATTCAGATTACATTCCATTCTATAGAGCAATGGAAGGCGAAGAAGGATTTAAAGGACCACAAATATTTCAAGGTATGCAACTATCTCCTTTTAAAAGAGCTAAAGGTAGTGAAGAAAAAAATATTGTTGACCCAATAGAAGGCATAACAAATAACGCAAGAGCAGCTATCAATGCTGGTATGAAAAATGTAGCAGCTAATAGAACTATGCGTAATTTAGTTATAATTGGAGCAGCAGAACAAGTTAAAAATAATACTGCTGGACCTAATATAGTTAAAGTAAAAGTTAAAGGTAAAACTAAATCATTTAGTGTTGATGACCCAGATAATTATAATTTATTTACTGTTATGACAGGAGGAGATTTTCTTCCAACTAGTATGGTAATGAGTGTAATGAGAGGAGCTAAAGGAATGGTTAGTGACCTTATAACAAGAATGCCTGACTTCTGGTTTAGACAGGTAGTAAGAGATAGTATGTCTGCTTGGTTTTTAAGTGGAGCTAATTATGTTCCAATACTAAGTCAGTTAAAAGAAAGTGCAAGTATAACAGCAGGAATGATGACAGGTAATTTGCCAGAAGAATATGTTGCTTTAAGGAATGCAGGTATTATTCAAGGATATGAAAGAGGTGTTAGAGACATTGACAGTACACAAGCCCTTGTTGAAAAAGCATATAAGAAAGAAAGATATCAAGAAAAAACTACATTATCTAAAGTAGCAACAGCACCTCTTGATATCATTACAAAAATATGGGACATATTAGGTCAAGGTACTGCAATAACTGATGCAGCAACAAGAGTATCTGTATATAAAGATACATTAAAAAGAACAGGAGATGTAGCAGAAGCTTTATCACAAGCTATGGAAGTTCTTAACTTTACAAGACGTGGCAATAACAAAGCATTTCAACTTGTTACACAATCAACTATGTTCTTAAATCCTAGACTACAAGGTGTTGATGTTTTCTATAGAGGACTAACAGGTAAGTATGGAATAGGTAGAGGATTAACTCGTAGAAAAAGAGCATCAGCAGTTGCATTAAGAATGTTATCTTATGTATCTTTAATGCCTTATTACTATTTATTAGTAAGAGATTCAGAAGAATGGGAAGAAGCATCAGAAGAAACTAAAGATAATTATATTATTATTCCGGGAACTAAAGAATTAACAGGTGCACCTATAGGAATACCATTACCATTTGAAATAGGATTTTTAACTACAACTGTACCAGTAAGATTATTAGCTTCTACTTTTGGTGATGATACACAAAAAGATTTGCGTGAAAGTATGACAAGAAATATTACTAATACTTTAAAAATTAATCCATTAGAAATGACAGCTATACAACCATTAGTTGAAAACTATTTTAATTATGATTTTTATACAGGTAGAAAAATAGTACCTGAGTATTTAGATGACATAGGAGATTTAGCATATAGACCTAGTACAGATACATTGTATAAAAAGATAGGTGATGAATTAAATATTAGTCCTTTATATGTAGAAAATTTAGTATCAGGTTATACAGGTACAGCAGGTACATATGCTATGACATTTATAGATTCTTTAATTACTAAAGGTCCAAATGAGGCTAAGAGTGCATCAATGCGTGTCGACCAGCTTCCAGTAGTAGGAGCTTTTTTACTACCAGCAGAGGGTAATAGATTGGAAAATCAATTCTTTGATTTAAAAGAGATGGTAGACAATCAAGTAGAAAGTTTTAGAGTATTAGAAAAGAAAATACTTGATGAGGGAGATATGGGTGCTTTGGGTATGACTAAAGAATATAGAATAGAATATATGGATGCACTGCAAGGATTACAAAAAGACCTTAAGAAAACATCAGACCAACTAGGAGAAGTCAGACAAGCTAAAGCTATTATAAATAATAGTCAGGAACTAAGCTCAGATGAAAAGAGAGAACAGATACTTGAGCTAGACGAAATTGAAAATGATTTACTTCGAGGAATGGATATTACTGGTATTAGAAAATTTTACATTGAAGAACTACAACCAGATGTAAGGATAAGAAATTAAATATTAACAGGTTAATACTTATATCTTTTCTGTTTTGGTCAACGCAAACCCTTTAGATACAACATATCTTTTTATTTTAAAATAATTTACCGGTAACATCTGGAACTTTGGTGGTTTTTTTACTACAGGTTTAGGTAATGTTGTTGTAGGTATAGGGTTTATATTTACAGGGAAATTAAAAGTTCGCATCTTGGATTCTCTTTATCCAATCCACCAAACTTATAGACAACTTTATTGACTTGTTTAAAGCTATCATCTTTAAGAATACCGGCTTTAACTAAAGCATCACAGGTAAACTTGTCTATGATTGAGCAAGGATTACTTATATCTATTCTTCTCTTGGTCTTAGCGTAATAGGTATAAGTTAATGTAACAGGTTCAGTGAACCTAGATAACTCTTTGAGTTCAGGCATTAGGTTATCAGTATAAATCTTCTTAGAGTTAGATAGTATTCTGTAATGAGCATTACGATAGTTGTTTAGATTGAGTATGAACTTCTTATTCTTAGAGTAGTAAACTTCTAAGGGTAAGATAATCTTCATTTAATTATCTTTAATTTAATCTTCTTAAATAATGATTTAGTTTTTTTATACTTTTCTTTTTCTAATCCTATTGGTAAATTAACAGAACAATTTTTCGATTTGCTCAATTCCACTTTCATTGGTTTTATCTTCATTCTTAATTCCCCTCTCATGTTTTAATGGTTTTATAACAAAGAAATCCTTATGTTGAGGATAGCTATGTATAAAGTACCTAGCGTAATAACATATAAAATCATTTGATATTTTAAATGCACTACCTTTAGTTATTATATCAGTCTCCCATCTTATTCTTTGTATGATTGCCCAGTGTGAATAATGCTTTCTCCCACTTCTTATTGCCTCAAAAGTAAATTTCTGAAACAGTTTCCAAACTTCAGGATTTTTTTTATGCCACTTCCACCACCTAGCTTTATTCTTATCTATACATTCCATGAGTTAAACTCATTTAA
>Ga0209337_1002459_pt1 | contig 13385 bp, 20 predicted proteins | sample LinPmetageLP53_FD_184044 | JGI IMG/M metagenome (GOLD analysis project Ga0209337, IMG submission 184044) | Marine viral communities from the Pacific Ocean - LP-53 (SPAdes) (version 2) | ecosystem: Environmental > Aquatic > Marine > Oceanic | place: Pacific Ocean | collected 2010-02-08
GAATGGTTTTCTTTACTTCATAGAACCAATTGAATAAGGCGGGAGCGAAGATCTCTCCCTGCTTCTTCATCCAATCCATCTTGCTCAGGTATTGTTTCAAATCGTCAATGTCTTCATTGGTTCTTAGACGATATATATATGCTTTGTAACTCATCTTTATTCCTCTTCTATTTTGTTAATTTTTAACTGACTCATGGCCCTTACCTTATGGCCAGTCCTATCCTTATCCATGAGCCTTCGACGCTTGCGAATTCGATTGTCAATTCGATTGCCTCGCACTCGATGCTGGTCACAGCAAAACTTTGAGGTCTTTTGAATGCTCTCGAAATCAGATCCACACCACTCGCAGGTGAATTTTCTTTTGACTTTGAATGTGTGCAGGTTGGCTGAGTTTTCTCGAAAACCACCACTGCCACCTGGGTGATTGGATTCATTCGCCATCAGACAACTCCTCTTCGCTGTCGATGGTGTCATCAAGAAGATCACCAGTTGCGCTGTGAATCTCATCGTTCACCAAAATATCAATCACCCTTTTGAGTAAGCCATACAACTGCTCACGCTTTGTTGGTTGGTATTCTTTGGCATGATGCACCGTGAAACCAATGCTCATGGATGAGTTGTATCTTTTGTTCATCTCAGTTTCATCCATCGAATCAACCATCTCTTCAATGCTTGGTATTACTTCCATTTTTTTCCCTCAGTTTGTTGATGATCTCCAGATCTTCAGTTGAGCTTCTTCATCCATGTCGTTCATAATTTGAAACTCAGGGTAGTCTCCTGCCAAAACTTTCTTTCGAATGAACTCTTTGTTTTGTTCTAAGTTTCTAAGCTTGACCTCGAAGATCCTTTGAGTCTGATCAAGCAAGATGATGCAATTGTGCATCTTTGAAACCATTAGCTCTTTGATGAAATGGTCGTTGATCAATTGGTTCAAGACGTAATCAACACAGAGGTTTCCGTAAGCGTTGTGCTTGATCACCTTTGAGTGAAAGTCTTTGTTGAATGACTCGACATAATCAACTGACTTGTCAGCTATGAATTTAAACTCTCGCTCAAAAGCTGATTTGGATTGATTGGCGAAGGGCTTGTACTCATTTGGTGTTCCATCTCCAGAGTTCTTGGCCTTAAAGACCCGATGGTCTTTGTACTTCACCGTCACTATGAAGTTGTGAGTCTTCTTGGAAGACTTGTCATTCCAATTGAAGTTGACTAGTTGAAGGTCTGTTGGTTTCATGATCGACTACCCCACCTTCCATTCGATAAAACATATCGCAGACCCTCGAAGATACATTCAGTCTGGTCTGCTCGACTCTCTCGAAAGTTTAGATATACCTGCTTGCGGATTTTATCCAATCGAGTTTCGATGAACTCGTAGAAGCGATCGACCCTCGCCCCCTCCGACATTTTGTCGATGGAGAAGAAGATCGCTTCAGCTAACTCGATTGCCTGAACTTTTTCTTGCTGGTTAAAGAGTTCCATTTTTACTCCAGTCCAGTACATCGATTAGATTTTCGACTTTGTTTTCGACGTTGTGCTTTGCGTAAGCATAAAGAGCCAAGAGCATGCCGCTTTCAATCTTCCACCCTTGGCCACCATCTATGTAGATCGAGTCGCTTGGGCCATCCTTGCCGCCGTACTCATCACGACCCATCAAAGTTTCAACGTACCAGGATCCACCAGTACCACCCCAACGACCATCCTTGAATGGTTGTTCGATTTTAATGGTGTCTGGGTTGCCATTGGGAGCGTTCTCGTTATCGAACCTACCTCCCTCGATCAGAACTGCTCGATAGTGTTTGTCGATCAGCTTGCCGTCGATCGATGCGATTAGTTTGTCGTTAAGGATGATCACGATTTCACCTCCTCAACAAAGTCTATTTCTGCATCTGAATGGCTCCAGAGTTCATTCGGTTTTATTTCATCCAGATCTATGTCATCCATGACCTCATCGAAACGATGGTCGTTAACGTAGTCCACGTAGTAATCTTCTACATCGTCATCACGATCAAGGTCACACAGCTCCCTGATCTCTGACTTCGTTGCGTTAATCTTGACCTTTGCGGTCACACAAACTGGCACTTGAATTGTAACTTCTAATTTCATTTGGTCTCCCAATTAACTGGATCAAGAATTTCGTAGAGATTTCCTTCGATAAAATAATTAACGACACACTGTCCAAACTCGCCACCTCTCGACCACTTATCAACAGCCTCAGAGTATTGTTCCTCGCTTAGAGGTATATCGTCGAAGGTTCCTTCGCCACAGCCCTCGCAGTTGTAACCTCTTCTAGCCAATAAACATTTGCGGCAGTAGCTTACGATTTCGTATTCCATATCAACTTCTAATTTCATTTGTATCCCCTAATTAAGTTTTTGTTTAGCCTTCGCTGCTTTGTTTCGCGAACCTTCTTTTCTTTTTTGACCCACCCTCGAGAGAGTGAGTCAGTTTGATGTCGAACTTCTTTACGCATATTGCTCTTCTTCTTTTTCAATGGCTGAGTTGATGGCTCGCTTCTCATCACTGGTGAACTTGCTCCAGTGAGAGGAGACTAAAGTTCCATCGTTTCTGCTCTCCTGGTATGAGTTTTCAAATCGCTCTGCTCTTTCTTCAGAAGAGAGAGTCTCTTTCTTGGATGGGATTAGATTCCAAAGCTTCTTTCGAAGATCTCTTGAAATTCCTTCGTAACATTCAGCCAGTTGGTCGAGTGAAATGTACTTGCACGATTTGTTCATTTTTAGCTCATCAAAACGACTGCATTTAGTGAAAGTCTCATCTGATTCAGTATCCAACCATCCGTCGCAATAAAGCATATTCATCACGTGCAGAACGGCAGATCCTATATCTTCGTTAGGTTGATCACCCTCTCGATACAAATCCGAAAGCTCGCCAACAGCGCAAGTCAATAAGGCATCGATTTCTGCTTTGCTGCAATCAGAAAATTCCTCTTCTGTTGTGCTAAGAATTAGCCTCTCAAACTTTCCCCAACCACCGTGTGCTGACAGGATGTTTTCTAAATCTTCAAAAGTTTTAAAGTCTGTTATTTTTTTGTATCCTTTTCCCATTTTCGTATCTCCGATTAATTAAGTTGTCTCTTCTTCAGTGCTTGTGCCCTGGAAGAGAACCCCGATTATATGTCAACATTGCCGTATCATCAATAGATATTATGTTGATAATTAAATAAAGTTCCCCGAACCACCTGCCTTTTGTTTGTTAATCGCGCCCACCACCTCCCCTAGTCTCGTTAGCGGGAGATTCAGGGGGTTGGGGGTGTTGTGGGAGGGGCGTGTGCTTGCGCCCCGCCAGCGGCCTTGTGTGCGGCCTGAGAGCTTGCGGCCTATCGGAATTATATACCCACTTGCGCCCTCGCTTGCGCCCTTCTTGAGTTATAATACGGGCCTTGCGGCCTGACGGCTTGCGGCCTGACTGATTTATAAATAGTTTCATATTTTTTTTTCATAAAATTTTTTTAAAAGAAAAATCAAAATATTTTCTAGCTGGCACCAGCTAGAGGTAGGACACGCGGGCCCACCTATGCCACCTCCTGCATCATTATTTTATTGGTATGGATTACAAATCCGGTTTTGTCTTTCTTTGCGTCACCCTTGGCCTTCAATCCGATTATCTTTTTGCCTGCGTATAGGTTTATTAGGTCCGATCGATCTCCGTCGATTACTTTCCTACCTAAGAATTCTTTTGGGAATGGTCCATTGAATACGACGCTAATAGGCGCGTCGGTTTTGAGTGCTGCCTTGACTTGGTTTTTATATCCTGGCACCCCACTAAACGAAAACATCAAACGATAATTTTCTGGCACCCTGGTTAATCTAAACGGGCGCTTAGTGTAGTCATAGAAGAACATGCGCGGAAATAGTTGGGGGATGCCGTGCTTCTCCCAATCAATATCCGATATTGTGTTAGGCCGATGTACTGCCTGCAAGTTATCTTTATCACAAAGCTTTTGAAAATTTTTTAATTGGTTGGCGAATAGCTCGAGGAATAGATCGGGATTAGTTAACCATAGATCGGTTTTCTTTTGTCTGCCTTCTCTCACATTTTTAAACTTGCCATACCCGGCACTACGCAAGCACGCTTCCTGGCAATCTGCTAGCAAGCTACCTGGGCAAATAATGTCATTAGGATATAGGGATAGCGACGAGATCCTAAACGGTCGCTTGAATGGGTTATATTCTTTCTGTGTCTTGGCTATCTTGGTATTAGATAGACTCGTGTCGATCAATTGCATTATTAGACTCCTGATTTTAATTAATCCGATTAAAAAAAGTGACGCGCTCCCATGCAGAAACGCGTCACTAGTCGGCGCTCGGAGAAACGCCTAAGAGTTGTGCTTCTTGTTGTGCTTATTAAATTGACTGTTTCCGAATACGTGTCCGATTGGGTAGCCGATCAGTACGCCAGCGCCAGATACGATCAAGATATCCAAAACGCTACCGGCACCGATCAGGTAAGATCCAATAATCCCGGCGCCAACCGCGATAATTAGGCCGAATGAAAAGCTTTTTACTTCTAAGATTTTTTTTGTATCGTTCATTTTTAGACTCCCAGCCATTCGTTAAAGTTTTTGTGTGGTTTTTTTATTGCGATCATGCAGTCGACATATATTTCGTATCGATTTTTTAAAGAGTTTTCAACAGTGGTTACTGTATCTTCTGGAAAAGCATCGTCCCATTCTTTATCCGTGGATCCGCTAATTAAAAACTCTCGATCGCTAGCGGACAGCTCAGGCATTACGTCTTGGATTAGTTCGCCTGCAATCCACCGATCGATTTGGTCCTGAGTGATTGGCAAGTCTAAGGTGTTAGACTCTCCGCTAATTTTAGATTCCATTGTTACTTTCATTTAATTTAATTCTCCGATTGTTTGATGCAAAATCGCATCGGCATGAACCACTCCTCCGAGTGGCCATGCTCGATATGATCTAGTCGATCAAGTAAGTATCCACCCAATGGTGCTCAAGCTTTGCAAAGCGTGGCAAGAACGTCGGATCAAGCTCCCCAATGGTAGGATCGAAATGGCGAACGATGCCGCCAAGGTCGTGCATGATCTGGCCGGATGCCATTGGCATGTTGTTCGATGGATCAAGCCACTTGATCATGCGATCAAGATCTAATGGATTTGACTCCATTGTCTCGAATACCGCATCCCATAACATGTCTCCGAACGCATTATCCCATTCGTCGAATTGATCATTGCCAGACATAAGCTTGATCACCCTGGCGAATTTATCCATATAGGCGTCGGCGGCGGTATCGTCGGCGGCGTTATCGCCGTTTTCGTTATGCGACGATCGCGCTGCTGAGTCTAGGTCCGTTCTGCTGTACATATGCACATCTCCGATTAGGCCCGGCGGATTGCCAGGCATGTTCCAATTATAACCCTGAATTTAACAAAAACACAATAGCAGATAATACGTTAATGCATGCGTTGATTACCTTGTTAGCGATCGATCGATGATCAAGTAACAAGCAAGCCAACGACTATATCTCATGCCATGTTAGTTAACATGTTAGCGAACGCGGAGCATGATTTTAATTGTGTGTATTAGTTAACATGTTAGAAAACGTCGGGACTCTATTGGATTCGATCGGAAATTATGTGGCATCAACGATTTTTTTTTCTAACTCCAAGAATTTGCGATCGACTGGAGCTTAGCTCTATAATAACATTCACCACAAACAATCACTTTGAAAAAAAGAATTGGTTAACCTCGCCCACCTTAAAGAGTCAGAGATCAAAGAAATGCTCCAGCTTCAGGAGCGTTTAACCCTTATTGATGCACAGGAGAAGAGTAGAGACTCCTTTATGGAGTACATACGTTATATCTGGCCAAACTTTATTGAGGGTGATCACCATCGTGTTGTAGCGGATAAGCTTACGGCGGTAGCCAAGGGGGAAATAAAAAGATTAATTGTAAACATGCCCCCTCGACACACTAAGTCTGAGTTTGCGTCTGTGTACTTCCCCTCATGGCTTATGGGTCTCAAGCCCGACATGAAAATTATGCAGACAACTCACACTTCGGATTTATCGGTGAGGTTCGGTAGAAAGGTAAGGAACCTTATGGACACGGAGGAATATTCTAATATTTTTCCAAAGGTGACTCTAGCCTCGGATTCCAAAAGTGCGGGTCGATGGGAGACCTCACAGGGTGGGGAGTATTTTGCAGCGGGTGTTGGTGGAGCCATAACGGGTAGGGGTGCAGATTTACTGATCATTGATGATCCTCACTCTGAGCAGGACGCGTTGAGTCCTAATCTTTTAGAATCTGCTTATGAATGGTATACCTCTGGTCCCAGGCAGCGTCTACAGCCAGGGGGTTCTATTGTTATTGTCATGACCCGCTGGAGTACGTTGGATTTAACCTCTAAGTTATTAAATCGTCAGACTGAGGTTCATGCAGACCAATGGGATGTTGTGGAATTACCGGCAATATTTGAAGATTCAGGAAATGTTTTGTGGCCTGAGTTCTGGAAGAAGGAGGAGTTAGAGGCGGTTAAGGCTTCGATTCCTGTGGCTAAGTGGAATGCTCAGTACCAGCAGAACCCGACCTCGGAAGAGGGGGCAATTATCAAGCGCGAATGGTGGAATACCTGGGAAGAGGATGATCCACCCTCATGTCATTATGTCATTCAGAGTTACGACACAGCGTTTAGTAAGAAGCAGACTGCGGATTACAGCGCGATTACCACCTGGGGGGTGTTTAGTCCAGGGGAGGGCAAGTCGGATTCCATTGTGTTGTTGAATGCTGAGAGGGGTCGATGGGACTTCCCAGAGCTTAAAGCCATTGCGATGGAGCAGTACGATGATTTCAAACCTGACATGGTACTTGTTGAGGCTCAAGCCAGCGGTACTCCACTCACTCATGAGTTAAGAGCTATGGGTGTACCTGTTACCAACTACCGTCCGTCCAGAGGTAATGACAAGGTGACCAGGGTTCATGCAGTCAGCCCTGTTTTTGAAGCTGGAATGGTGTGGGCACCTGATCGAATGTTTGCTGAAGAGGTGATTGAAGAGTGCGCTTCTTTCCCTTTCGGTGAGCACGATGATTATGTAGACTCGATGACTCAGGCTGTATTAAGATTCAGACAGGGTAATTTCATATCTCTTTATTCTGACGAGGTTGAAGAGGAAATGTACCGACAAAAACGCGTTTATTATTAGGAGAATATCATGGCAGTAGTAGCAGGTGGGAAATTAGCACTTAGTTTATTTGCAAAAAATTTAAAGAAACTCGCAGATGCAGGTGACGAATGGGCGACAGGCCAATTAAGAAGGCTTGGTGCATTAGGAAATAAAAATGTAAAGACACAAGGCACTGCTAGAGAGATAGGCAGAGGCTCTCCTGGTTCCATAGTTGTTAAAGAAGGAAATCAGACAAGAATGGCTAGGGGTGCAAAGACTGCCTTAAAGAAGAAGCTAAAGAACGAACAAAGAGCACTGACAAAAAGCGGAGCTTTAAAAGCTGGTGGTGCAGCAACTGGAGTTACTGTTGTTGAAACCGGAAGAAGGTTTTTAAGCGACGATGATGATGCAACTACTGATCAGATGAAGAAAGACCAGAAAGTTCTCGATGAAATTGCAGCACAAGCGGCTAAAGACGCTAAAAAAGGATCAGGCTCAGGTAAAGGCTCAGGTAAAAGCACTGGATCCAAAACTGAATCAAAGACTTTCCGTGAGCGCAGACTGGCTAGGATGAAGAAACGTCTTGAGGGGGCAGACAGCGAAGGCAGGAAGAGGCGTTTAAAGAAAAGAATCACTAGGGTTGAAGGTCGTATTGAAGACAGCAAGAAGAAGCCGGTCAAGAAGAACATGGGCGGTATGATGAAGTCCAAGATGGCATCCAAGGGCGGTGTGATGAAGAAGAAAGGTTATGCATCAGGCGGTGCAGTTAAGTCCACTAAGAAGCGTAGCTCAGGTGCAGCCCTAAGAGGGTTCGGCGCGGAGATGAGGTAACCCTTATGGCAATAAATGTAGCACTAAAAGCGGGTAAGGCAGTGGCAAAAAAAGCCAAGTCATCCTACGATGATCTTAAAAAGGCTCAAGCCGCTCGTAGAAGACGAATGGCCGAAGAAAAAACTGCTTCTGCTAGAAGTGATAAGGTTAATAAGCCAAAGCCTAAAGAAAAACAATCTATTCCTAAAAAAATAAAAGAACTTAACCGAGATATTCAGAAACTTTCTGGTAGAGAGAGAGGTCGAAGAGACCGAACTGGTAGTTCTGGTCTTAAAGTAGGCACAGAGGAAGCACTTGGAAAAGGCGCTATTGGCTTAATGGGTGGAGCAATTGGTACTGGCATTGTTGGCGGTGGAATTGCTATAGATAAAGCAGCAAAAGAGCGTGGCCGTAAGAGAAAAGAAAGATTTAGAAAAATGCAAAAGGTTGCTAGAAAAGCTGAATCTGAAGGAAAAAAGACTTTTACTTATGAAGGCAAAAAATACGATGTTGACCCTCGATATAGTTCAGGGATGATTGGCAGTGGTGATGTTACATCTTATTTCACTCCTGTAAAAACCAAGTCTAAGTCTGAAAAGCCCGTCAAGAAAGCTGTGGGCGGAATGATTAAAGCCGCAAAAACCATTACCAAGAAGAAGACTGCTTCTCGTAATAAAGCATCAGCGACTAAGTGGGAGACTAAGTGGGGATAGACTATGGCAATTAATGCCCTTATAAAGATTGGTAAAGCTGCCAAAAAAGTTCTTAAAGAAAAATCTGATGTTCCAGACAGACCTTATTCTGACATCCCTTTAAAAACCAGACACCCTAAACTTGCAACAAGATTTTTAAAAGATCATGGTTTTGATGAATTCCAAGAAGGTTTATCAAAACCAAAAGGAGATTATTTTAAAGTAAATGATGACGGCAGTATCGTTGCTTTTAGTGGCCAAGGTAGTTCGCCTTCTGGTGGTAAAACCAAGTACTCTAGAAAAACTTTTAAAAATCCAACTTTAAAATCATTGATGAGTTGGATGGGATATAGTGCTGGAGGAGTTGTTAATAAAAAAGATGGCGGCTGGATAGAAAGCGCAATCAAGAAACCTGGATCACTCAGAAAAACTTTGGGCGTGAAGAAGGGTGAGACTATTCCCAAGGCCAAGCTCAATGCTGCGGCTAAAGAAAAGGGAGTTACTGGCCAACGTGCTCGCCTTGCCAAGACGCTTAAAGGATTTAAAAACGGTGGCATGGCTACCAAATGGGAGAACAAGTGGGGATAAACTAATTGCCTTACCTCCAAAGCAACATCCCGCATTTCAAGGCGTGGGTGAGAAGGGAATACACAGTCAATCACGAAAGATATCACGGCGAGTTTTTACACGCGATGGTGATTGCTGTGACTACGATGCCTACTCGCTGTTTAAGCTTTCAAGTAATCTTTACTGGCTGTGAGGCTGATGATGATGAAGATGAGCCGAATGTACATGGCGGTGCGATGTGGGCGCGTATGCCAATCACTGCCTTGGTCGGAGATACCCCCTTTGAAGAATGGCCTGTCCCTATGGCCGTACATGATGCCCAGCCCTGGGATTGTTCGTCACACAACCACGCGGTGTATGTTTTAGATCGAGCAACCCCCTGTCCCTGGCTTGCCAAGATCGACGGGGATATGTATCCCGCGAAGTATATGTTTACGGTTGATTACGCAGAGAATGAGATCGCAGATGATCCCGCGCAACACAAGCAGTCGCATGTTATGGAGTTGTTAGACGCGGGTGAGTGGACAGGAAACATTGTCGCATTGCCTAATAATCGTGTTAGGGTGACCCATCCAGCGTGGTTTGAAACTGGGGAAGGTGCGCCTGACTTTAAGCCTTCACAACACATCCATTACAGTAAATCTGATTTGGATTATACGTTGGATGTGAATAGAATATTTGACAACATATACGCAGACAAAGAGTAGGCTATGGCAATTGAACGCGGTGTAGACGATATAGACAAAGACCTTCTTGACATAACAGACAACACTAAAGAATTGCCGGTTAATCTTGAAGGCGATGAAGATTCTTTAATGTTTGATGGTCTTGAAGATGAATCAATAGAAACCCTTGATGATGGCACTATGCTGATTGGTGCTCCTCCGATGGAGCAGATGGATCCCCAAGAGGATTTTTACGCCAACCTTGCTGAAACAGTTGACGATAGTGAGTTAGGTAGTATTTACAACGATGCTATTGCTGACGTTCAAGCTGATAAGTCTTCTCGAAAAGAATGGGAAGACCAGTACAAGGAAGGTCTTGAATACCTTGGTATGAAGTTTGAAGAGCGGTCTGAACCTTTTGAGGGTGCGTCTGGTGTAATTCATCCGTTGCTTGCTGAGTCGGTTACTCAGTTCCAGGCACAGGCTTACAAAGAATTATTGCCTTCGGGTGGCCCTGTTCGTGCCCAGACTATTGGATTCGCCACCCCAGGCACCGACTTACAAGCAGCCCGTGTACAGGAGTACATGAACTATCAGATCACTCAGGTGATGAAGGAGTATGATCCTGAGACCGACCAGTTACTGTTTTATCTCCCCTTATCAGGTAGCGCGTTTAGAAAGGTTCACTTTGATCAATCATTAAATCGTGCGGTATCTCGATTCATTCCATCTGAAAAATTAATTGTTCCTTATGGCGCATCCAGTTTAGAGAACGCCAATCGTATTACTCACGTTATTGATATGTCGATCAATGATGTTAAGAAAATGCAGCAGTCTGGTTTTTACAAGAAAACTGATGCAGACAGCATGTCAAATGACATGGGTGGCCAGGATGGAATTCAAGAAGAGATTGATGATCTTCAGGGTGTTAAGCCTTCTAGCAGTAGCAATGATGAATGTGAAATCTATGAAATGCACATGGAGTTGGACATCCCTGGTTATGAGGATGTCGATAAAGACGGAGAGCTAACTGGAATCAAGCTTCCTTACATCGTTACGTTGTCTCCGCGTCAGTCTTCGATTCTATCCATTCGTAGAAATTATGAGCCTAGTGATCCTATGCGAAAGCGTATTGATTACTTTGTCCATTATAAGTTTTTACCAGGCGTGGGCTTTTATGGCTTCGGCCTGACCCACATGATTGGTGGGTTATCTCGCGGTGCTACATCAATACTACGGCAGTTGATCGATGCTGGAACCTTGGCGAATTTACCTGGAGGCTTTAAGGCCCGAGGCATTCGTATCAGGGATAGCGATACGCCAATCCAGCCTGGAGAGTTTAGGGATATGGACGCACCAGGAGGATCGTTACGCGATGCTCTTATGCCTCTACCGTTTAAAGAACCAAGCGGGACGTTATTAAACCTTCTTGGCATGCTGGTTGATGCCGGTAAGCGGTTTGCTTCTATCGCGGATATGCAGGTTGGTGATGGTAATCAAGCGGCTCCAGTAGGAACTACCATTGCGTTACTTGAGCGTGGTAGCCGAGTGATGAGCGCAATCCATAAGAGATTGCATTACGCACAGAGGATGGAGTTTGGATTACTGGCTCAAGTCTTTAAGGCTTACATGCCTCCGGTTTATCCGTACATGACCGCTAATGGTGATCAGTCAGTTAAGCAATCAGACTTTGATGATCGTATAGACATCATTCCAGTATCTGATCCAAACATATTCTCTATGAGTCAGCGTGTGACGATGGCACAAGAGATGTTACAAATGGTTCAGGCTGCGCCAGAAATTCATGGGCCTATGGGTATTTACGAAGCCTATAAGCGCATGTATCAGGCTATGGGAATTCAGCAGGTTGAACAAATATTGCCGCCTCCTCCACCCCCACCAGCACCCCTAGGCTGTGCGGAGGAGAACGGCATGTTTGTATCAGGACAGCCTTATCAGCCATTTCCTGATCAGAATCACGATGCACATATTGCTTCTCACTTATCGGCTTATGGCACTGCATTAGTCCAGATGAACCCACAGGTTCAATCGATTATTCAGGGTCATATCTATGCTCACATTGGTATGAAGGCGCAACAGATGGCGATGCAAGATCCTGAAGTTATGCAGATGCAACAGCAGATGCAGCAAGTACAACAAATGCCTATGGGTGGGATGGGCGGTATGCCTCCTCAACCTGGCATGCCACCTCAACCAGGGATGCCTCCACAGCCTGGGATGGCTCCTCCCATGAATCCTCAGTTACAGCAGATGCAGCAGCAGATGCAGAATTTAATTGAGAGTAAGATCGCTGAGATCTGTGCTCAATTGATTGAGCAGATTGCACCGAGTTTTGCACAGCAAGAGCCTAATGATCCTTTAGTTGATTTACGCAGACAAGAGCTTTCAATTAAAGAGCAAGACAGTGAGCGCAAGGCGGAAGACTCAGACCAACGTATTAGGTTGGAAGAAGAAAGATTGCGTGAGCAAACTCGAATAGCTGAAGAAAGAATTAATTCCTCAGAAGACATTGCTGGGATGAAAGACGAGAGGACTAGAGATCGTCTGGATCAACAAAAGGAATTAAAAATGGCAGACATGGCTAACAAAACAATGAAGGATATGACTGAAAACTTTTTCGGGAGAAGGGAATGAGTAGTGTTAGAGAAAAACGAGCAGCCGTACAAAAAGAAGCTAACAAAATGGAAGAGGCTTTACGATTAGGACAAGTTCCTGTAAAAGACAAAGTTGAAGAGGTTAAAGCTGAACCTGTTGTTAAAGAAACTGTTGTTGAAAATAAGGCTCCTGCTAAAAAAGCAGCGCCCAAAGCTAAAGCAAAAACTGCAAAGAAATCTAAATAGGAGAATTTAATGGACCCAATTAAACGACAAACTTCGTTTCCACAACCTACAGTTTCTGATAGCAAGGTCAGTGTTAAAGACCAGGGTACTGTGGACTATGCCAAGACAGAAGACGTTGCCAACCCTGGAGCACCTAAGCCTTATGGCGCGGGAGATTCCAGAGGCGGCGGTGCAGCACTTCGCGGTAAGAAGTTCGCAGGTATCTTCTAGCAAATGTTTCAGGGCCAAGGAATGGGGATCCAAGAACCACCAAAAACTCCACAAGAAATAATTCCTGGCCAGTCAAGAAAGCCATTAGAATTTACACAGAAAATTTTTGGAGGTGGGCAATTTGGCCAGGTGGGGCAGATAGGCCAAGTGTCAGGGCCGTCTTTAGAAGAAGTGTTGTCTCAGCGCGGCTTTAAAATGCCAGAAAAAACCTGGCGCGTACAGCCGTCTATTTCGGTGATGTACAAAGACCCGATTACTGGCAAGATGAAATCTGGTGGACCTTTTGATGCCGACTACGCTAAATCTATGGGTGATTTTTACGCTAAAAACCCAGAGGCTCTTAACATTGCGAAGCAGCATCAAAAAAGCCAACAGTATAAACCAGTTGGTTTTGGTGATCTTCACCAAGGCCCACCAAAGCCACCACAAGAAATAATGCC
>Ga0209337_1002461_pt1 | contig 13377 bp, 5 predicted proteins | sample LinPmetageLP53_FD_184044 | JGI IMG/M metagenome (GOLD analysis project Ga0209337, IMG submission 184044) | Marine viral communities from the Pacific Ocean - LP-53 (SPAdes) (version 2) | ecosystem: Environmental > Aquatic > Marine > Oceanic | place: Pacific Ocean | collected 2010-02-08
CTACAAATTTATTAAAAACAACATTTGATAATGTTGTAAGAACAGAGTTAGAAGTTGCAGATGAAGAAGGTATTACACTTGAAGATTCTTTAAGAGTTGGTGGCGACAGTAAAGATACCAGAATGATTTTTGATGATACTCTTGACGAAGAAGAATTTATTTTATCAGAAGATGGTGCTGATTTCTTTGTAACCAACGCAACTGCTACAGATGATGAGTATCTTGTTCTTGAAGATGCCGGTGCTACCTTTACTTCTGGTGCAATTGTTTTGGAATCACCAGATGATTTTTATAATCCACCTATGCAGTTAGAAGATGCTGCAAGAGATGGCACTAATATTGGTGATGGTATTCAAACTGAAGACGGAAGTTCTATTTTTGTAAATGAATCGACAGAGGGCCTTGGCGCATCTTCAATTCAACAAGTAAGAATAATAACCGAAGAATCTACACAACTTCCTTCTGCAATACAAGGTGGTGACAGCAGACTCTTAACTAACGCTGCGTTTGATACAGTAGAATCTGGCGATTTTACTGGTTTCTTTCTTTTAGAGGGAACAAACACAACTGTTGTAAATGGTTTATTTACAGACGAAAATAGTAAATTGTTGAATGAAGAATTTGGTGATAATAACCAAATTGTTTTAGATGGAATTGACGCTGACGGAACAGATGAAAATGCATTACTGTTACAAAATGTCGATGCGGGCGATGGTCAAGTAATACTTGACGGTACTGATTCATCTAGTACAAATGAAAATGATCATGTAGTTCAAACTTCTAGCTTAGATTTCTTTGAGGGTGCAACGGGCATCGACCCACACCCAATTTCAATTACAGATTCAAGTGGTGCAACAGGAAAAATTGTTAACGCTAATATTGCTTTAGGAGTTTCAATAATTGATACCACTGCTGAAACTGCAAAAACATATGGACAAGATATTACAAGTCTCATTGGAGAAGATTTAAATCGTATTCAAGATTCTTATTATTACCAACAATTTTCATATGAGATTGAAGCTGGATTTGGCCAAAACTCATATCTAGACCAGTTAAAAAGAGCAGTACACCCAGCTGGATTTGCAATATTTGGTAAAGTTAAAATAGCTTCATCTGTCTCAGCTGCAATAACAAACGCTGGTTCTTCTCTTGGCGGTGGTTACTATAGTGACCTTAACGCAGTTGCACCAGATGATAAGTTCTCTCCAATACTTGCATCTACATTTGAAGTTCTGTTTGATGAAACATTCCAAAGACGTTTGGGAACAAACCCACATGGTAACGATGTAGGAATATACGAACAAAGAGTTATTCTAGAAGATGCTGAAGATGTAACATTTATCACTGATGCTATTCTTTTAGATGGAACGGACTCAAGTTCAAGTGATGCTGGTTTCTTTTTAAGAGAAGAAGAAACTGTGTTCATACGACTTGACGAAAGAATACGAATAGAAGAAACGGATGAGGATTTTATAATTCAAGAGGGTGGTGACAGAATTATATCTGAAACTGGTATCCTTCTTTCAAACAATCTGACATTAGATGGTTCGGGTGACAGTGATCATGTAAATCCAACAGGCGCTGGTGACGACATTCTTCTTGATGCAACAGATTCAGACGGAACAGATGGTGGAGAATCTTTAGAATTAGAGATTGCATCTTCTAACCATGTAGGAAAGATTAATTTATTTGCTTTAACTAATGAGGACAATACCCTTCTCAATGAAGCTGGTGGTTCTCAACAATTAGAAACTTCTAATGTTGGTGGTGGAAGTGACTATGACTTATCTATTGTATCTATTATTAGCACGAAAGTTAATATACCTCTTGCAACACCAAGACGAGCTAATAATGGATTGACATTACTTGGAATAGACCCATTTCATAACTCATCAGTAGGAATTGAAGTAGAAAAAGGAACTCAAACAAGTGGTCAATTATTAATAAATTTTACTCAAGATCAATTTGGTACTATTGTTGGTGAGGGTTCTGGGATTCTTATGGAAGATGACCCCAATAATAGCTCACACTTTAGTTTTGATAATATTTTAGAGTATACCAATGACGACATTGTTTTAAATGGAACAGATGGTTCTTCTACAAACGCTGGCGATAATGTGGTATTGAATGGCACAGATGAAAATTCTTCTAATGCAGATTTAAAAATTATTGGAGAAAGTGATCTTACTCACAGTAACATTACTATGGCTGACATTATGCGTCCAGATTTAATTGTATTAAGTCATGATGAAAGACTAGGTGGCACAGATCATGATATTGATTCTGCAAACACACAACCATCTGAACCAGTAGCAATATTGTTAGAACAAAGTCAACAAACTGGTTTTTTTAGACAAGAGAATGAAACAACTGCTCCAGATCATTATGGAGATAAAATAACTCTTGAAGATAAAACTGGAGTTGGATTTAATAATAAATTAATATTTGAAAGTACAAGAATTCAAACTGAAAATGGTGCAAATAACGGAACAATACCATTTCAAAATTTAACTAATTCAAATTTAGAACCATTTACTCGTTCTGCTTATTTACATACTAGTGAGTATGGTGCGATAGATTTAGAAGATGGTGCGTTTGAAGTTACAAATATTCAACTAGAAGATGGTGGTGGTGGTGTTGGTTGTAATCTGGTATATGATGGAATTGATACACTACAATTGTATGAAGGCAATACAATCGCAATGCAAACATTTTTTGATATTACGATAAGTTATGGTGATGGTGCAGTAGTATTAAATGGAACAGACGGCTCTTCTACAAACGCTGGTGATAGATTTAGATTTGAACTAGCAACTGATGAAAATATTAATAACAACTACCCCAATGTACAAGGATCTGGCGAAAAGGGTGGATTTGATGTTAACACAGCAATTAAATTTTCAAGTGGTTCAAAAACTTTTGACGCAACCATATAAATCGTTATAAATAGATTAGATACAGAGGAAATTAAAATATGGCATATCAATCAATAGGTTTAGGAACATCAGCTGACGATGGAACAGGCGACAGCTTAAGGGTTGGTGGTGATAAAATTAATGATAACTTTTCAGAAATTTATACACTTCTAGGAACTGGATCTGCTCTTACAAGTGGACTTAGTACAACTGCATCGGTAGTAACACTTAGTTCAGCTGTCGGAACATTTACAACATTAACACCAGCTGCATCAGATGGTACTGCACTAGGCAGTGCGTCATTGGAGTTTTCAGATTTATTTTTAGCAGACGCTAGTACAATTCAGTTTGGTGCAGACCAAGATGTTACTTTAACACATTCTCATAACAGCGGTTTGATTCTAGGAAGAACATCAACTGCTGATGATGCTTTTCCTATTTTTAGTCTTGCTACTGGGGATAATAATATTGCTTCTGGAGACAAACTTGGTCAGATTAATTGGTTTGCGCCAAATGAAGGTGCTGGTACTGATGCGATAGTAGCTGCTGCTTCTATTTTTGTAGCATCAGAGGGGGACTTTAGTGCCTCTAATAACGCATCAACTATGTATTTTAGTACGTCTACCTCTGGTACTCCTACTGAAAGAATGAAAATAACATCTGGCGGCAACATAGTATTTCCAACAGATGGCAATACTTTTAGTTTTGGTGCAGACCAAGATGTTATTCTAACTCACGTTGCTGATACAGGTCTATTGCTTAACGCAGCGATGGAAATTCAATTCCGAGATTCTGCAATTAGTATTGGTTCAACTGATGATGGTGATTTATCAATTGCTGCTGATGACGAAATAGATTTAACTTCAACGCTGATTGATATCAATGGTAATGTAGAAATATCTGGAACAGCTACTACAACAGGTGTTCATACATTTACTGCTACTCCAGTGTTTAGTGCTGATGTAACTATTGAAGATGACTTATTTTTAGATAGTGATGGTGCAGTCATTCACTTAGGAGAAGATAACGAAATTACTCTGACGCACAGTGCGGATAGCGGTTTAATTCTAGGAAGAACATCAACTGCTGATGATGCTTTTTCTATTCTCACTCTTTCTACTGGGGATAACGATATTGCTGCTGGGGATAAACTTGGTCAGATTAATTGGTATGCACCAAATGAAGGTGCTGGCACTGATGCAATAGCAGTTGCTGCTTCTATTTTTGTAGCATCAGAGGGGGACTTTAGTTCTTCAAATAACGCATCAACTATGTATTTTAGTACGTCTACATCTGGTGCGCCTACTGAAAGAATGAAAATAACATCTGGCGGTAACATAGTATTTCCAACAGATGGCAATACTTTTAGTTTTGGTGCAAACTCTGAAGTTATTCTAACTCATGTACACGATACAGGTCTATTGCTTAACGCAGCGATGAAAATTCAATTTCGTGATGCTGCTATACATATTAGTTCAACTGCTGATGGTGATTTAGCAATTGCTGCTGATGACGAAATAGATTTAACCTCAACTCTTATTGATATCAATGGTAATGTTGAAATTTCAGGCACAGCTACTACAACAGGTGTTCATACATTTACTGCTATACCTGTTTTACCAGCAAACACAATAGACTCTGATATGTATGTAGACGGTAGTATTGATACTGCTCATATAGCAGATAATCAAATTACATTAGCTAAAATGGCTGGTGGTACAGATGGAAATATAATTAGTTATGACGCTTCTGGCGACCCAGTTGCAATTGCGACAGGATCAGACGGACAAGTATTAACATCAACTGGTGCAGGAAGTCCTCCTGCCTTTGAAGCAGTGCCTCCCGAATTTGCTTCTGGCACAGTCATGGTATTTCACCAGACTAATGCTCCAACAGGTTGGACAAAGAACACGACAGCAGCGCTTAATGATGGCGCACTAAGAACTACTACTGGTACAGTGGGAACAGGAGGCTCGGTTGCGTTTGAAACAGCATTTGCATCACAAGCCGTTGCAGGGACTAATGGCAATACGGCCGCAACAACAATAGCCACATCAACTTTGCCAGCGCATACTCATGTTGCACCGTCTGTCGTTCTTTGGTACGGAGGAACTAAAAGTGGTGCGCCAACTCTCTTTGAGGGAACAACTGTGGCAGCAAACTCTGGAACGCCAAGTTCAACTTACTATGGCCCAAACACAGGATCTACAGGCGGAGGTGGTTCGCATGTTCACGGGGGTTCAACATTCTCAGGCACAGCCATTGACTTAAATGTTAAATTTTATGATGTAATTGTAGCAGCGAAAGACTAATAAATAATTTGAATGGAGAATATATAATGGCTAAAGATGCAAAAATAATTTGCCCTCTGATGGGTGGTGAACCTTGTGTAGAAGATGGTTCAATAAGAAATGGAGAGCTTGTCTCTTGTCGGTTTTGGGTTCAAGTACATGGAGTACATCCACAAACAGGCGAAACAATAAACAATTCAGATTGTGCAATGTGTTGGACTCCAATTTTGTTAATTGAAAATACTAAAATTAACAGGGAAACAGGATCAGCAGTAGAAAGTTTTAGAAACGAAATGGTTCAAGCAAATAATAATATTTTACTTGATGCAAACAAACTTAGATTGACAGGAGGAACAACATGAGACTAAGTATTATAGTACCAGATAAAGCCGTATATAAAGATTACGAGGTTTATCTCGCACTAAATTGGGCTGGCACTCCAGCTAATGTTTTTGCTTTGCAATGGTTAGACGACTCTGGGCATATAGAATTTAATGACGGGACGACAAACGAAATTATTTCTGCGTTACCATCATGGACAGATAATGCACTAGCTGCATGGCAAATAGCATCGGATGCGGCTTCATGATATTATAAGTTAGTTAGGGTACAACCCTTGAACCATAGTAATAAGGTTTGCAAAGACGCATAAATAAACAGTAGACATAAAATATAATTAAATTGAAGGAGAAAAATATGTCAGAAGTAATTAACATAAATGGAACAAAGTACACAGAGGAAGATTTTAATGACGAGCAGAGATATCTATTACGTCAAATCCGTTCCTGTAAAGCAAAAGCTGCACAACTAACATTTGATTTAGATCAAATAAAAGTTGCAGAACAAGCATTCTCTCAGGGGTTCTTGGTTTCGGTGGAAGCAGAAAAAGAAAAAGAAGAATCTACTGAGGTAGAAAATAAAGAAGAGGATAAAGCCTTAGTATCTTAACTTTTCTTATAAATAGAAGAAACAAATGGGAAAAAACACATGTCAGCAATCATAACAGAAAAATTTAGACAACACAATGCAGGGAACTTTTACGAGTCATTCTCTGAAGCGTCTGCTAATGTTTATTATCTAATGATTGGCAAGGCAACTCCATTTACATCAGGAACTACAGGGGGGAGTGATACTTCCCCCCCAACTCCAGTTGATGATGTTTCTACTGAATTTTACGCTTGGGATTCTACAATTGCATTAAAAAATATTACATCTAGTGATATATCTTATGCACTTCCTAGAAGAGATTGGGCAAACAGCACCACATATGACATGTATGATGATAACATAAGTTCATCAAACGCAGCTACATCTGGTGCAACAAATCTTTATCAATCCACATTCTTCTTTCGAACATCTGATAACAGAGTCTATAAAGTATTAGACAATAACGGTGGAGCTGCATATAGTGGTTCTGAACCTACGTCTGAATCAACATCGACCTTTGCATTGGGTGGGTATGTATTGAAATATATGTATACTATTTCTGCATCAGAACAGACAAAATATCTTACTGCTGACTTTATGTCAGTATCAACTGACACTACTGTAAGTGCAGCTGCAACTGATGGTGCGATTGAAAGTTTGCAAATAACTGCTGGTTCGGGTTACACAGACGGAACTTATTATGCAGCAGTATATGGTGACGGAACAAGTGCTGGAACATCATCTGGTGCAATAGTATCTATTGTAGTTACTAGTGGCGTAATTGTTTCTTTCGGACTAACCGCAGGGACAGATACATCAATTCATGATGCCGGTTCTGGATATACTTACGGAACGGTCAATCTTGCATCTGGTTACACTTTTTCTGATACTGCACTTTCTAGTGCTTCAGCAATTGGTGGATCAGGTGGTGCAGTTGATGTTGTGATTAGTCCAAAAGAAGGTCATGGAAATGATGCAGTAGCTGAGTTGGGTGGGCATTATGTGATGATGCGAACAACTCTAACTGGTGCAGAGGGAGATGATGTATTAACAGGAAATGATTTTAGAAATATATCTCTTGTTACAGACCCAACAACTTTTGGAACTTCTACAGTTGCTTCGGGAACTACTCATCGTCAAGTCTACGCAACAAAGTTAACCTCAGTTACAGGAACATTTACTGCTGACGAAAAAATATCTCAGGCAACTACTGGTGCGATTGGTAAAGTAGTAGAGTGGAATAGTTCACTTTCAATTCTTTACTATCAACAAGAAAGATTTGGAGACTTCGGAACAAATAGTACTACTGGTGGTTATGTTGCATTCTCTGGTGCAAATGTAATCACAGGTGCAACTTCTAGTGCGGTTGGAACACCTGACTCAACAGCAGACAGTGCGGTAACGCTTGCAAACGACAATACTATCACTTTTACTGATGGTTATGCGAACCCAGAGCTTCAACCAGACAGCGGTAATATTATATACCAAGAAAATAGGAAACCGATAGGTCGGGCAACAGATCAAACGGAAGATATCAAATTAATAGTGGAATTCTAATATGGTTCAGAAAACAGATTTAAACGTAGCTCCTTATTACGATGACCACGTTGGTGCAAATAATTATGTAAGAACTTTATTTCGGCCAGGCTTTGCGGTTCAGGCTAGAGAGCTTACACAATTACAGACACAACTACAACACCAGATTGAACAACATGGAACTTATATGTTTAAAGAAGGTTCAATGGTTATTCCTGGCGCCATCTCTATTAATACCAAGTACTACTCTCTTAAATTAGCAACACAATTTAGTGGAGAGACAGTTGACCCATCTCAATATTATAATGCAACAACCCCTGTAACAATTACAGGCGCAACTTCTGGTGTTACTGCAAAAGTTGTTGGATTTTCTGCTGCAACCGCAACAGACCAACCAACACTTTTTCTCAGTTATGAAAAAACTGGAACAGATAATGCAACCGTTGTTTTTGCAGACGGAGAAGATATTTCAGCATCTGCTGGAGTGACGCACACAAGTACATATGCAACTTCTGCTGTATCTGCAACAACATTTACTTCACAATTTAGTGTAGCGAAAGGTTCGACTACTGCTCAACTTGAAGGTTCTTTGGGCCCAGCGTCTGCGGTAGGTTCAGCAGTTATTATTCAATCGGGTGTTTATTACATTCGTGGTTTCTTTTTGGAATGTTTAGAAGAAACATTAGTTCTTGAAAAATATGCTACAAACTCAAGTTATTTAGTTGGGTTTACAGTAACAGAAAATATTGTTAAACCCGAAACAACAACGAGTCTTTTAGACAACGCAACTGGTTCGTCAAACTATGCAGCGAAGGGCGCACATCGACTTCAACTTTCTATTGCACTTGCAAAATATGCGAGAGATGCAACAATACCTACTACCTTTATTCAGTTGGTAGATATAAAAGAAGACAGAGTTATTGCAAAAGTAGTAAGAGAAAATTTAAATATTATGGGGAAAACTCTTGCGAGAAGAACTTTTGATGAATCTGGTGATTATACTGTTAAACCATTTAATGTTGTTGTTAGAGAAAGTACAGATTTAAATGATGCAGTTGGTATTTACACAGAAAATGATACCACTGATGACGGAAATACTTCAACCAATGATTTGTTAGCTCTACAAGTTTCAACTGGTAAAGCTTATGTTAAAGGTTATGAAGTTGAAAAAATATCTCCAACATTTAAAGACCTTAATAAATCTAGAGATTTTGAAACAGTAAACTCTGGCGTTACACAGTTTGACTTAGGAAATTTTGCAATTGTTGATAATGTATATGGTACTCCTGATATCACAGCAATAACTGACGAGTCAACTGCATTTAAGACTGTTGCTCTTTATGATAAGATTACAAGCACCAGAGGTAATGGTATACCAGTAGAGTCGGGAAGTAATGCTTTAGCTATTGGTCAATGTCGTATACGAGCATTCGAATCAACTGGTGCATCAGGAGAAATTGGTGCTGTTAATGCACAATACAAAGCATATCTTTTTGATGTAAGAATGTTTACATACATCACTTTAAGTGATACCCCTAGTGCGACACTGACTGCTAATTTTACGCAAGGTGCAAGAATTAGAGGTGTAACATCTGGTGCAACTGGATTCATTGTTAACAATAGTGATATTAATGCAACTACCACTGGAATACAATTGGTTGTAATGAAAACTTCTGGAAGATTTTCTAATGGTGAAACATTTACTGTTTCTGATTCAGCAGAAGGCGATAAAATTGTAGAAAATGCTGCTGGTACTGATATAACAATGGTTGCTGCAGGCGGTGAAGAGGCAGATAATACTTTTACCTTTCAACAAGTAAAATCTATGGTAATGTTAGATGGTACTGCTGCTGAAAACTTTACTGCTGACATAGTATTAACCGAAGTTAAGAATACAACAGATCGAAATCAAAATCTTGTAATAAATTCAATCACTGGTGGAACACAAGATGGTCGTGTTGTTCTAGGTGCTGATGAAAGTGGCGATAATGCTCAATATTTTGGAAGCGGTATTGGTGGTATCCTTCTTGAAGGTGGCACGTCAGCTATTTTTGCAGAAATTGTTGATACCGATAAAGTTAGTTTATTAGAAAAACTTCCTAAACAAAATATTAAAAGAACAACTACTATTGCTAATGTTGCAGCTGGAACAAGAGATACACAATACACAGTTCGCAGACAGTTTATCGGAACAACAAATGGCGATGGTGTAGTAAGTTTTACTACCTCTGGTTCTGAAACTTTTGCTGCACACGCAGAAAAAGATTATGTAATGTCAATTCTTGACTGTGATAACGGTACTGGTTCTGCTGGAGATTTGGTTAGTGTTTCAGGCAAAATAACTGGAACAGGTACAGTTCAAATAACAATTACTGATGCCACTATTCTTGGTGATAGCGCAAAAGTTAAACTGATTGCTACTATTCTTAAAACAAATGTAGTTCCAAAAGTTAAAACAACGGTTTTAATGAAACAATTAAAAGTTGTAACTGGAACAAGTGATGCATATGGAACTCGACCTAGTGACGCAGAAATATCTCTTGGTCGTGCAGACGCATTTAAACTTGTAGCTGTTTACGATTCTCAGGACACAACTCAGGATGCTATTACTCCATCTATGACTGTATCTTCAGTTGTTGGAACATTTCAACTTGGCGAAAGAATAACTGGTGGAACTTCTAAAGCAACTGCAAGAATTGTTGGCACATCAAGCCCAATAAGTTTTGTACAACAGTCGGGAACTTTTACTGCTGGTGAAACGATTACTGGCAAAAGTTCGGATGCAACTGCAACTATTGGAGTACTAACTGCTGGAGATCCTGTTCTTACAAGTAGATACCTTCTTGATACAGGTCAAAGAGATTCGTACTATGATATTGCAAGAATAGTAAGAAAGAGTGGTGCCTCTGCTCCAATTGGCCATTTATTAGTTATATATGATTATTTTGAACATAGTGCTGGAGATATGTTCACAGTAGAGTCATATACTGACGTTGCAAAACAAATGGAATATGATGATATTCCAACTTACACTGCATCAAAAGTTGATACCGAAGACCCAAATCCAAGTGGTGAATTTCCACTTCAAGATGCTTATGATTTTCGACCAAGAGTCGATAACATTACAGGTGCATCTGCCACTCAATCAGCAGTAGATGAAATAACAGGAAACTCATTTAACTTTTTTGAAAGAAGTTATTCGGGAACTGGCGGTTCGACTGTTGATATTCCAAAACCTGGCTCTTTTATTCAAAGTGATTTTGAATATTTCCTGTCTAAATTTGCATCGTTGATTCTCACTTCAGAAGGAAATTTTGAAGTGATAGAGTCACCATCATCAGAAACTCCACAACTACCAAAAACTCCAGATGATTCGATGTTGATTGCAACAATGTTTGTTCCAGCATATACTTTCAAACCACAAAATGTTACAATACGAAGAGTAAATCATAGAAGATATACTATGAGAGACATTGGTAAGATCGCTGGTCGTTTGGATAATATTGAATATTCTACTGCACTGTCTTTATTAGAAAGAGATGCAGAAAGTTTTGAAGTTCCAGATTTTCGTGGACTTAACCGATTTAAATCTGGGTTTATGGTTGATAGTTTTAACGGACATAGGGTTGGTGATGTTGTTCATAGAGATTATAATAACTCTATGGATTTTGAACGTGGAGAGTTGCGACCTGCTCATAGGTCAAAAGGTATTAGTTTAATAGAAGCTGCAACTACTGACGCTGTAAGAACTTCTGTTGGTTATCAAAAAACAGGTGATTTAATTACACTTCCATATAGTAACGTAACAGTTTTATCACAACCACTTGCAACAAGATTAGAAAGAGTTAATCCATTTCTTACAGCTACTTGGATTGGTCAAGTATCTTTAACTCCTAGTTCGGATACATGGTTTGAAACTGATATTCTTCCAGACCTCATAGTTAACAGAAATGGTGATTATGATGCAGTTTTAGCAAAAGAAAGAAATAATCTTGGAACTGTTTGGAACTCATGGCAAACTCAATGGTCGGGTGTTGTTGAAACATCAACAGACAGTTGGAGAGAAGGTGGTATTGAATTTTTTAACAGTGGGTTTTTTATAGGTGGAACAAACGTAACAAGAACCACAAGTAGTGTACGAACAGACCAAACTAGAACTGGTGTTAATACCTCTGTTGCACTTCGTGTTGATAGAGAGAATCAGGGAGAAAGAGTACTTTCAATAGCTGCAATTCCAACAATGCGAGCAGTTACCATAAAATTTTCTGGTGGTGGTTTCAAACCCAATACAAGACTATATCCGTTTTTTAATAAACGTGATGTTGGTATTTACTCTTATCCTTTTGCAGATCAAACTGAAAACGGAAGCGAACCAGCTGCGTCAACTCTTGTGCAAGGAACTAATATTGTTACAGATGCTGTTGGTAACGCAAAGGGAAGGTTTCATTTACCAGACCCTAAAGTTGCAGGCAATCCACAATTTACAACAGGAGATGTAGAATTTAAATTAACTTCAAGTTCTACTAACAAAACAGTTGGATCAGCAACAGAGCCAGGCACAGTAGGTAGTGCAATATTTTCAGCTGTTGGGTTGTTAACAACAAAACAAACAACAATTATTGCAACAAGAAATGCTGAGGTTACTAAAACTGATGTAAATCAATCCACATCTTTTAATACAACTACTACTAACGAGAGTCGAACTGCAAATACAAATCGAATTGATCCAATTGCTCAAACATTTTCAATTGCAAAAGATGATGCAGGATCAGAGGGAAGATTTATTACCTCTGTTGATGTTTTCTTTGGTGCAAAAGATTCTAGTGTTCCTGTTACTATGGAAATTAGAGAGACTGTCAATGGATATCCTGGCCCTAAATTATTGCCTTTTGGTAGAGTTATAAAACCAGCTGCTGATATAAATGTAGATAGCACTGGTGCAACTGCAACAACATTTACTTTTCCTTCTCCTGTTTATGTTGAAACAGAAACAGAATATACTATTGTTTTAATATCATACACACCAGAACATAAAGTGTGGATTGCACGAATGGGTGAAGATGATATTGTTTCTGGTAATTCAGTTCAAGACCAACCAGCATGGGGTATTTTATTTAAGTCTCATAACAATACTGGTTGGGCAATATCTCCAATGGAAGATTTAAAATTTACAGTTAAATGTGCGTCTTTTGATACTACATCTACTGGAACTTGTACACTTACAAATGATGATGTTCCAGTTGCAACACTAAAAGAAAATCCAATTGTTATTACAGATGCAAGTACAACGATACAAGTTAAACACTTAGACCATCATATGTATGATGTTGTTAATAATGTAACGATTGCTAAAGTGGCGTCTGGATTGACAACAACTTTGAATGGTGCGATTACTAGTACTGTGGATTCACTAACATTGACAAGTGGAACTAACTTTGGTAATACCTCTGGAATTTATAACAACACTACTGGCGCAGCTGGTGGTTTTTGGTTCATCAAAATTGGTGATGAGGTTATGAAGTATAACGCAATTAGTACAAATGAGGTATCTGGACTTCAACGTGCAGAAGAAGGAACTGCGGCAGCTCATGCTGACGGTGCGACAGTTGAATTTTATCAGTTATATAGAGTTCCTCTTACAGAAATAAATAAAACACACACTGCTGTTGCAAACGTAGGAATTGATAGTTATACAATTACTTCAACAA
>Ga0209337_1002464_pt1 | contig 13366 bp, 5 predicted proteins | sample LinPmetageLP53_FD_184044 | JGI IMG/M metagenome (GOLD analysis project Ga0209337, IMG submission 184044) | Marine viral communities from the Pacific Ocean - LP-53 (SPAdes) (version 2) | ecosystem: Environmental > Aquatic > Marine > Oceanic | place: Pacific Ocean | collected 2010-02-08
AGGAACAACAGGGTTTGTAACGGCAGTTAGTGGAAATACTTCTACAATTGTAATTGGTAGTAATGCTGCAAACTATTGGAGATTGAAATTACCTGACAATGTTCTTGTTGGTTGTGTTTTAAGAATTAACGCTGCAAGTGGAAATATGCTTGCTGATGATTATGCCTCTACTCGCCGTACATTTTACATTACAGCATGGGATACTACTGCTCATACATTGACAATTCAACCAAATCTAGCATCAGGTGCAGTTACTGCTGACGCTAATGCATCATTTACAATTGATAGTTTTAGATCTCCTACTTTTGAAACAGGTATGTCCGATACAGAAAATAATCACAAAGTAAAAACCGACCAATTCATCGGACTTCTAAATGAATTAGGATTACCTGAACCTGAGATTGACGTAAGAAAACAACACGTTGTTGGAATGGGTCGAGATGTAAATGTAATAACAAGTGGTCGAGAAACGCTTTCAGGCGGTAGTCTTGAGATTAATGCACATAGCCTTAGATGGTTAAAATACGCATTGGGCGGCCATACTGCAAAGAGCAATGGGTCTTGTTCAACAACGGCAGCCGGAGATCATACTGTAACTACCGCCGTGTTCAATGTTGGCCCTAATGATACTATAACGGGTAGAGCCGAATTACAATCTGATTCATCTTCGTCTGAAAATTATACTACAATAGCATCAGGAGGTACTGTTTTTGCGGGCTTAAATAGCGTTACAACAACAACAGGAACTAACGTAATAATTGGTGCTAAGGTTAATTCTGTTGAAAATACAACTACGGCTAGGCTTCAATCAATTCATGTCTTTAAGACCAACGGAGGGGCTAATGGAGGAGTTATCAAAGTAAACAATAGTGGCACTACAAGTTACGCATCTTACACTTCTTACACGCATACAAGTAGTACGCATCACGATTTGATTGGCGTGGCAGATATTGATTCGGGCGCAGCAGCCCTTGTTCTTGCAGCAAACAAATGTGTTGTAGTGTTAGCACCAATTGCAGCAGCAATAACTGAAGGCGATACAAGAGTAAATGTTGGCGCAGTAGTTAGAGCAATGTATGCAGCAGGAGATTATTTACAAATCATAGACAAAGATACTCATCAAATCCCCGGTCAAGACGCAACACCACCTACTATCTTCAAGCACGAAATCCGTAGAGTTATTGCAGTAGAAGGCAGTTATGTTCATGTTGAAGAACCATTCACCTTTTCACATACCGTTGGTTCATGTGGTCTTGATAGATTAAGATACAATAGTGCTGCTGAAGAAGGTAGCCCAAACATTGCATCGTCTACTAAAGAATTACAAAACGGTGTGGATCATACAATCTTCGGTCATACAACTTTGCCTTCTTTTACCATAGAACAATCATTCCGTAATTCTGATGCTACACCGGGCGGAGAACAATTGCTTCGCTTGTATAGCGGCTGTAAAGCAAATGGTGCATCATTGACAGCAGATACAGAAGGAGAGTTGAAATTGTCTCTTGAGTATGAAGCAAGCCGTTCATATACAGATACAGGCGGCAGATTCACACCACACCGTATGTTTGACAATACTGCAAACACATCTGCTAACAGAAAAGTTAGTGGTATAGCGGTTGATGGCGAGAAACCATACTTATTCCAAGACATTAGTATTGAGATATTTGGTCGCCCTGTATTAAGAGCAACCGAGTTTAACATTAGCGTTACAAACAGCAATACTTCAAGATGGTACATTAGAGGATATGAAGGAACTACATCAGATACTGATCAAGTGCAACATGGTGCTACTCAAACATCTATGGATATTACTGAAGGGCAAAGAGAATACACTTTCTCATTCAAAGCATTAGTTGAAGATGATAGAATGTGGGAAGAACTCAGAACACGCCGTCATCATCAGAATACTAATGATATTACTTTTACAATGAATAAAGTGGGTAGTGCTACAACAAGACAAAGTGCAACCATTACTATTGAAGATTATACTATTATGAAAGCAGACCATCAAATCCCTAGCGATAAAGGGCCAATTACTGCTGATGTTGAACTTGTTGTAAGGCACATGAAACTAACAGAATCAAATCCTTACTACATACTTTGATGAAAGGATTGAATAACCATAGGCCGTGAGGATAAAATATGAAGTTGAGTGGATTTGTTACCATCAATGGTTCAAGAGAACAAATTAATTGGACATTAACTCCAAGTGGTATTGTAGAAGGGCCGGGATTAAGTGCTAGTGAAATGAATCTTGAGATACCGTTGCCGGAAGTCCAAGAAATAGAAGAAATCGAATATACTGATGGTTATGACGAATTAACTGTTAGTGTTCTAAGAGGAATGTTAGAAGCAAGAGGAGAACCGATTTATGGAAATAAAGCGGATCTTGTTTCTCGCCTACGAGGATGGGATGCCACCCACCCCGAAGGTTATACCGCACCATTAGATGAGGGAGAAGTAGTAGTTGGAGATGAGTCAGATGTTGAAACCGAGTGATTTTACAATAAGTAATACTCCTGACCGTCATGAGATTGAAACTGAAGCAGGTACTTTAGTAATCTATATCAGACCTCTTTCATGGATTAAACAACAACAAGCAATATCACAATTCGTAGATTTCAAATTGATTGATGGTGAACCTACCCCCTCTATTGATTTTGGCGGATATTGGGATTATGTGTTAATTAATTGCGTAGTTGATTCTGAACCAAAACTATCAAAGAAAGATCTAAGAAATCTAACCCCTGAAGTCGGTTCAAAAATATCCGAAGTGTTGCCATCGCTTGATGATTTAGTTGAATCTATTGGCGGTGAACCAAGCCCTTTGGAATAACTCAGTCTGATTTAATATCTTTTTTAGAATCAGATGGAGAAGAAAATGATTTTTCGTATAAACAGAATTTATTACTTTCGCATCATGCTGTTACCTTTATACTAGGCACTCATTTTAATTGTCCTCCTCATATGTGGGATGACTTACCGCCTGAAAGAGTTTTTTTGGACTATTTGTTTGTTATAGCGGCTCAAAAACAAGAACAAAAACAAATGGAAAAAATGGAAAAAGACAGCAAACGGTATAACGCTAACAGCAATCAAAATAAGGGGAGGCCGATACGCACCACTAGCGACAGCGCAAACTTAGCGGATAGTTTCGATTTAATGAATGCCAAGATGAGGGAATCAGAATATGACGGATTGGGTTCAGAATCAAGTTGAAAACTATAAAGCACTTGCTTCTCAAACAGACAAATATACAAAAAGTAATGCAAAGACGCTAATTACTCTAAAAGCAAGACAAAAATTATTTGGTCCGTTTTTGTCTTATTATTACAAAGTAAAAGGAATGTTAAGAATTACTACAAAGGCTTTAGGAATAGCAGATAATGGGCAGAAAGGACTTATCAAATCAACATTAGAATTAACAAAAGTTACGAAGTTATTGACTATTCCTTTCAAAATATTCAATTTAACAACAGCACTCATAGTCGGCAAAGTCTTAGCCGTTATCGCAATATTTGCATACTTATCTACAAGTTTTGGCTCAACAGCAGAAAAAACTAGCGTTTTAATGAATGCGTTAGGGGGCGTAAGAGATAGTGCAACAAATTTAATTGATACTATACAAGGGATGGATTGGTCGCCAATTTTAGATCCTCTTGTATCTGCATTTGAATCCGTTCAAGGTTTCTTAATAGACATGATTATAGCATCATTAAACTTATTTTCTACGTTATTAGATAACATGGGAGGTGTAGTTGAAGGTATTCGTGAAATATTATTAAGTATTAATTTCTCTCCAATAATAGAATCTTTAACATTATTTACTGCTGCATTTGTAAGTATGGTGAGTAGTATTGATTTTACTTCAATAATTAAAACCTTAGTATCATTTGGCGTAGCATTTGTAAATATGATAGGCAATATTAATTTTACTTCGATACTAGATTCTTTAGCATTATTTGGGGCGGCATTTGTAAATATGTTAAGCAGTATTGATTTGACCCCTTTAACAAACGGTCTTACAACAGTCATTGAAGAAGTAGGCAATCTTTTGGGGAGTATTAATTTTGCAGGGTTTATAGATACTATGACAAGTCTTGTTCCCGCCGTTCAAGGGTTTGTAGGATTGATAGTAGGTATTATCTTTCAGTTAGTTTCAGGTATAGGTGGAGAATTATTGAAATTAGATTTATCGCCAATTATTGATTTGCTGTCTGCGTTTGCATCAAAAATAGCAAGTATTGATTTTTCAGGCATGGGTGGCGGTTTAGATTACATAATTGGTTTGATTGTTACATTGGCCTCAGAAATGGTAACAGTAGTTAATATTGTTTTAGCAGGTTTTTCTGATGTTGCTATTATGTTGTTGGGTCTTGATTGGTCGCCTATTACAGATATGTTGATTTTAGCGTTTGGATTGATTGCACATCTTGTAGGCACATTTTTGATTTCAGCCACTAAAGCCTTTGGTGAGTTATTTGCAATTTTCGCTCAATTAATAATGTATCTTGGAGAAGTAGGTGTATTTCAACAATTGATAGATATAACAGGAATGTTATTTGCGGCAGTTATATTTGGGTTCTCAAGTATATTTATTGCTTTAGATTTATTAGGCATCAATTGGGAATCAATATTTGGCTTAATAGTTGATGTTACAGCAGGTTTCGTAAACTTCTTGATGGATAGCGGGCTAATTCCATTCTTTGTTGATTTGATACAGTATGTGGTTCTGCTATTAACTACATTTACTTTTGTAATTGGCGGAATATTAATTCTATTTGCTGATATGGCGAGTTATGTAACAGGGCCATTATGGACTATATTTACAGCAGTTATAGGCGGTATAGTAGATTTAATTGCAATTGCTAGTGGTGTTGTTCTTGGTGTTATTAGTGTAGTGTTCAAACTAATGATGCTACCTGCAAGAATGTTCTTTGGTTTGATGACCGGAGGGTTTGATGGAATGTTTGAACAGGTGGATAAAGTATTCCAAGAGATTTTGGGTATTGTTATACACACGTTTTCAATGATAGGTGGTAGAGTACAAGATATGTTTAATGGCACAGTAGAAATTATTACCGCAGCAATTATGTTGATGTTAGCACCCTTCCTTTATGTTAATGATAAAATTAATCAAATCTTTGGCGTTGATATAATAGAGACATTGGGGGATAGTTTGTCTTTTATGTTTGATTGGGTTGATGGCATTGTAGATTATTTCAAATCAGGATTCGATAGTTTAATGAAGCCAATTGAAGATATGATGGATAAATTAGAAGAGTTGAGAGATATAGATATTACAGGCGGAGTCTCAGACGCAGTAAGTGATTCTTTTGTCGGTAAAGGCGTAAAGGGATTCGGAAATATGCTTGGGTTTTCACAAGGAGGTATTGCAAGAGGGCCAAGAAGCGGTTACGCTGCGGAATTACACGGAACAGAAGCAGTAGTTCCGTTGCCTGATGGAAGAACAATACCCGTAGCAATACAAGGTAGTATGGGCGGTGGGAATCATACAGAAAATGTAACATTCACAATCAATGTTACGGGCGGCGGCGATTCTGCAAAGATAGCAAAGGCTGTAAGCCAAGAAGTTCAGCGAGCATTTAGAACCCGTTCAAGATCGGGTGGATATGGGAGAGGATTGTAATGCCGATGATTCAACTACTCAGAAGAGATAGTAGCGTTATGGAGTTAGAAGCGGAAACTATTAGTTTTGGTCTTAACAGAATGGTTACTAAATATCCCGTACCTATATTTGCAACAAGAATGGGCATGGATTTGAATCAAACAGAAATTGACATTGTAATTGAAGGTGTCTTTACAGATGATGATTTTGCTACATCAGGTGTGGGTGCATCATTTCATTTAGATATATCAAGAAGTGGTGGCATAAGCCCCGCAAGCACTTGGTTTAATCAATATTCAAGTTGGGCGTTAGCAAGAGCAGATTTAGATGGCGTGGAAATAACTTTTTCTAGTGCCTCACAAGTTAATGCAAATCTTGGAGAAGATATTACTATTCGTTTGAAGAATGGTTCAGCAGCATCGGCTACTGTTGCTACAAATAGTGTTTTTGAAATAAATGTATCAGGGGCTGCTAGTAGTGATGCTGTTGCAGATTTGATACTCTCAGCAATAAATGGTGCATCTGCTAAAGTCAATACAGTTACCACCGATTTGAATGATATATTTACAGTTACGCAATCTAGTGGGCAACAAACAACTCTATCGGCTAGTCAGCAATCTTCAACTTTTGATGGAGAAATGATTACTCTAACAAATAAAACCATAGGCAAATCAGGAAATACAATAGTAAGAATCTCAAAAGATAATGCAGGTCAAGAATGGGATAAACAATTTATTGTTACTAATGTCAATGGCGGGCAAGGTTCTACAATTATGACTAAGGAAGATAAAGTCCAAGAGGTATTGAACATGGCAAATATGAGTGCAGGGGGTGCATTAATATCTCCTCAACTTTTGTCAAGTAGTTTCATAGATTTACCGAATAGCATTGCATCACTCGACATATCAAGATTCTTAAGTATTGAAGAATCACCGGCTATCTCTAAGTATATTGTTGGCCTTAGAGTGCCGTATGAATCTCTTGCATCTTCTACAACAGGAACAAGAATACTTAGGCAGTTTTTGATACCCGCAGGTGCAGGTACAGATTATTCTGCTGAAAGTAATACTTACGATTATGACCCAACACTTACAATAGACAATCAAACTGTTCGACCTAATCCGTTTTTAGAACAAGGTGTCGCAATTCCTGTTGTATTATTGGGTTTTACACCGGCTTACAATGCAGGTGAAGGACATTGGCAATATACTTTGACGTTAGCACCTGTCGAACAATTAATTGGGTTATGATATGGGTTTAACACGGTTTTACGGTTCTGCCCTAAGATTAAATGGGCTTACGGATGGTTTAGTAGTTCCAACGGGAAAATATAGGGAATCAGGAATTGACTTAAGATCTAAAGAATTTTCAGGAACAGTCAAATCTACAAAGAGTCATTCTACAAAAATGGGATTAAAACATATAACATCTCTTTCTAATCCCTTGAATGTATTGAGAGGTGCATTTACCATTGACGCATATGTTATACCTGATTATGGCGGTGTAATCATAGAAAAACCCGGTTCTTTCAAATTGAAGTATGGTAATCCTTTCTCAACAGGTAATCTTATCTTTGAAGTATATACTAACAAAGGCGGTATTGCTGTTGCTACTTCTTTCAATGTTCCCTCATACACTCAAAGTAATTCAGGAGTATATTCTTCATCTAGTAATGCTCACCGCCCTCAAGACTTAACATTAGGAGAACAAGGATTGTATCTTATCACAGCACAGTTTACTCAAAAAGAAATAAAATGTTTCATTAATGGAGAACTTGTTGCTACTACTAATCTAGGTGGAGAAAGCCATATTGTAACGGATGTATCATCAGACATATACATCGGAGGTCAAGGGGGAGAGTTTAGAGGGATTATAGAAAGTATAAGATTAGCAAGCGGTATTCAAAATCCTAAACTACAACCTTTAACAAAAACTGAAGATACCTTCGGTCTTTGGGAATTTAATGATGAATACGATAGTCCTGACATATACTTCTTTGATAATGCTAGACCGGGAACACCGATGCAAGGAAGAGATGGCCCTGATACTCATGATGGATTAATGGATATACCAATGGTAGGTATCGGTCATTCATTTAGCACTACTCATTTTAAGATAAGAGATTATCCTGACAACCCAAGTGGGTTTGCGGATAGATATACTGCTTTGGAGAAATTAGCATCTTTAACTCAAGGGATACCTCTTGAAGAAGTAAGAAACCAATCATGGTACACTTCGACATTAGACCTTACAGGAACTACTTATTTCACCGGAGTTAATTCTACTGTTCTTAATGCTGTAATCAATCACTCAGGCACGAGTCCATCAACAGGGGTCATTACAGCCCCTGATACAAGAAAAGTGCAATTTAGCAACAATTCAACACTAAGCACATCATCAACCTCAACATTAAATCCTTCAATAAATAGAGTTGAAAGAATCCGTATAACAGGGATTGACTTTGCAAATAGTAGATTAAACTGCACATCTATACATTTGGCTAACGATCAAGCAAACGGCACTATTGATAATTTCCCTGAAACACAAGGGCATCTATTTGCACATACGGATAATACGCCCGTATGGTTTACGATAGGCAATGCCGATGTTTTGATTGATCCCGGTACTGATGAGGTAAACGCAGGAGTAAGTAATCAAAGAACAAGAGAAAAGCATACATTCACCTTAGCACATTCAACTCAAGGACAAAGATTTTCTGATGCTTCGGGATACGGTAATGATGCATATTTCTTCTCAAGTAAAAGCAGAACAACCGATTCAACAGATGCAGATACGCTATACGAACCTAGCACAACATATCCTTGCATGGGCGCAGTAACATCTTATTCATTAGTAAAAGGAGATTTCTTTCTCAAGATGCTACCTCAACCTGACGAACAAAAGGTAAAGCAAACCATTCAAGGTATAGCAAATACATTTCTTTACGATGCAGAAGATATAACATTGCAATCTTTAGTTTCTGAAAATGAGAGAGTAAAGGTAACTGAACCTGCATACAATGGCGAGATTAGCAAAGTGATAAACAAAGCAACAACAATTACTGCGGTAGAATCGGGCGGTAGTAATGTATTCAATAGAATTGTAGTGGAACATGGAGTAGGGTTCTATGAAACAGGGATAAGTCAAAATGTATCTGCATCAACAAGAGATGAGATAGTCGCTATTGCTGTATCTAATCCTAAGCCATTCATGTTAAAAGGACTAGATACTGAACATACAGCAGATATTTCCAATGGTGTTCCTACTAATGATAGTTACATTAGGCATCTAACACCTGAGAAAGAACCAAGAATTGCTACTATCGAATCTCCTAGTGGATTGGTTAGTGCGGGTGGGCCATCTAAGATATTGATTTACTATGATGCTATTGATCTTACAGGAGAGATAGTTGCAGGTACAGGTCTTGCTAATTCAGGAGTTAGTGGTGCTTCGGCATCATTGCAATTTAGAAAAGACCATGCAACAGGGAATGCGGCCTATCTAGTAGTTAAGAAAACCGTACCTAGTGGTAGTGCTGTATTTGGTGCAAGGACAGTCTCAGGATGGCTTAGACGACCATATACAGGTAATCAAACAGATGCTTCAGCAATCAAACTAACACTTACTGCACCGGGCGGAGTAGTTAGTTTACCAACAAGCGGTTTCAATGATAGACCTGCTTCACACGTCTTATCCTCTAATCCAACAGGAGACTTTACCCCTTCACCATTCATTAACATAGAAGATACGGTTTATTCTTTGGGAACAGGGATAAGAGGATATGGTAGGCCAAAGGCAATACCTAGTATCAATACGCCTGATGAAACAAGTAATGCTGATTTTCATTTATTATATTTCTTAGGTTCAACAGGATTGAATAGAACAAATTATGTTACTACGAATGTAACCCCTTCTTCATTGAGAAGAAGTAACTTAGGTGGTTTTGATGTCATAGACAATGAATTGGTTAGAACAGGCAATCTTGTATTGGTTCATCCTAACAACAAATCTCGTTATAACGGCCTCGATGATGTCGCTTCATTAGATAAAGCATCAGCCGATCCTACATCTGTTGTATTAGAAAAAACACTAATGCGAGGTAGAATAGAAGAAATAACTCCTACTATTGATGTTGAAGAGACTAAGATTATCATTAGAGGTAGGTCATTATTAATGGATATAATAGACCATCGCTCTACAAGAGATTTCAGTTTAGCAGAAGGTTCTCCTGTAAAAGAGATTGGAGATTTAGGCACACCAACAGTTACTATGACTCTTGGAGGTTTAGGTCAAGGCGGCATAGACATACAACCTGTCTATGAAGAACATCCATTCTTGCCCGGTTGGAAAGATAAGGTAGTGGGTACGGGTAATGCTTCAGTAAGGAATGATAAGCAAGCCTCGACATACTATGCATCTACGAGAGCCATTACTGAGATACCGCTATTCCCTTCTATGTTTTATGATGTAGATAGCATCTTATCATCAGATAATGATTCAAGGACACCTTTACCATCTACTAACGCATTTAAGATGACAGTAGATTGTACGATGGCAATCAATAGGCCGGAAACAAGATCTAATGAATCTCGTTTCTTAGTTGATTGGGGTCAAATAGGTTCAGTAGCATCTTTTGAAATTACTAGACAAATGTATGATTGGATAGTAAATGAAGTGAATGAAAAGCGTTGGTTAATTAGATGCCAACGCCCATCAGTCCAAGCAGTAGTGGCTACAACAGCATACAATACAACATCGGGAGTTCTTACTGTTGATGACGCATCTGCTTTTTTGAAAACAAATGGTGAGAGAGGTTTGGCTGCAAATTGTGCAGATGCATTCTATGTAACGATTGGAGAAGGTGTATTGAATAGTGGTTATGGGATAGTAGCCAAAGCAGCATATACCTCCGGTACGACACTTACTTTGACCCCTACACATACATGGAATCCACTTGATACCACATCTACCTATGAAAACAGTTTAGCAAATATAGATTTGGGTATGACAGTTACATTGGGGGGGTATATGATAATCGGTGGTGCAAACGAAGCAACAGAATCTCCAATCATATATGCTTATGAGGATTCAGCAATAGATTCTCCGCCTAATGACAACCCATCTTACGATAGTTTTGGTGCAACACTTTCTTCAGACCTTTCAGTAGGTATTCGTCATCTCATGGGTCTTAATGCAGATGCTGTTCATGCAGACCCTAACAATTCAAGAAAATACTATATCTTGGATGGCCCTAATATGGATGCCTTTGAATGGGATGTTCTTGAAACTCATGAAGCAGCAAATGATAGGAGAGCAGTTCATCCTGTAATATGTCGAAGTACGGCTCTATCTCTAAAGGGTAAGAAGTCAGATGGTTCTGCTTTAGAATATGTTCGCCCGTTAGATATTAATTTTGATGATGTTGCTTTGAAGATGAAAGATTTTAACGGTTGCGTTGATGAAGTCATTCGCAGAATAAACATGGCAGGTCATCCTCAAGCAAAGAATGCAAATGGCGGTAGTGCATTCGACCCGCCACCATTGTTCCCTCTTGTTGCTACTAACGAAGATACAGGTACGCATATGGGATATGTTCGTGCATTCATTGGCTCATCAGCAGAAAGCCGAGATGGTGAATCAGGATTATCAATAGTAATTCATAGCACCGTTCCGGGTGCAGCAGGTCGTAACTTCAATGTTAGATTAAGTAACAATACGCCTTATGTTTACAAGCCTTTACAAGTTGTTGGCTATGGTGGATTACTAGCAAGCAACAGCAGATTATACCAACCAAACTCATTCCCTGCCCCTATGCCTATTGGTGCAGATGGTGAATCGTTTGTTCCAATATCTACTTTTAGAGGCGCACCATCGGGTTCTGCTTTAGATTCATCGAGCAATGTACGATCTTATGATGGTCTAGGTAATACTTTCAAAGTTACAACCGTAGGTAGCCCCGATGTCAAAGATTTAACCTCTTTAGCAGCCCTTACTACTACCATGACTAGCCCCACACTTGCAGGTTATTATTCATCTGCGACTTCACAATTAAATCATCTTGCAGTTAGTTTATTGGCAGAAGATTATATTAAAAGAATTACTAAGACAAGTGGTGCGACTACTAAAGGAATAATTAGAGTAGGTAGGATGTTAGCAGATTTTGAATCTATATCTCAACAACCTACCGGGCAATCTGTAAAAACAGGCACAAATTGTTTCTTCTTGCATAACGTAACCCCAAGAGGCAATATGACTGATTTCATAGAATTATTTTACAGCAACGAAGGCACACCTAATGCAATCAACGGTCTTGAAGTTGAATTGATATATCCCGGTGTAGATGGTGAAGGAATAGTTTACTTCGGTGGCGGCCATACAGGGGTTACATTTGACATAAGCGATGGTACTGCAAATGATTACAGCGATGACTACGCACATCACTTATCCAAAGGCCCAACAGGGTTCTCAGGGTTTCAAAACTTACATGAAGTAAGCACCGCATCAGCAGTTCTCGATTTCACCGACATAACAAATAACGATACAATCAATGAAAACACGTTACAAGGGATTCATCACAAGTTACGAATAAATTCTGATGGCGAAATAGAGAACAATTGTAGGTTATATGTGCGATTAAACGATGCTGCGGCAGATATTGACGAAACTAAGTATGTTCAATCACAACAATTCAAAGAAGCGTTATACGGCTCATATCTAAGATCAACCAAAGGTTTTGATGCTACTACTGTCCGTACTGCATACACAAGCGGTGGCAATACATTGAACGTAGATGATTACCAAGCATTCAGCACAGGGGCAACACATAATGCAGTTACTGAAGAAAGCACAGTTGATCCGTTCACATACACAGGAACAACCTCAAGCAATAGCGGTCAGATTACAGGAGTCAGCAATTTAAGCGATACTCCTGAAGATGTCTATGTAGTGGACTTGAAAGGAAAAAGCGATGCAGATACACAATGGGAACATACTACAACCGGCCCTGATGGTAGCACAGGAGATGCAAGCGGTGGTGGTGTTTACTTCAAAGGAAACCATGCTATTGCTACTCATTACTATAATGCGGCTGTAAGCACTAGCGCAGTCGAATCGGAATATGGCCCTATGAAAGATTTTGATTGTACGAAAGATTTCTCGATTAGTGCATGGTTCAAACCGGCAGTTGCCAATCAAGCAAACTCAAATCAAACAGCATCAGGCCCAATAATTACAGGTAAAGATGTGAATGGTAGGCATTGGGGATTATTGATGACCGGCTTAGTTCAAGCGGGTGCAGGATACCAAAAAGTAGGGTTTTCATTTACATATCATAATGGAACTACAACAAAAACTGTAACTAATAATACAAATAATTCAGGCCACATTCTAATTACAACTAATACTTGGTGCAATATCATTATTACTAAAACAGGAGATACAGTAACAATGAATCTAGGTAGTCAAGGTAGTGTGCAATCATTGAATAGTTCCACTCTTACACAACTTGCTGCTAACGGTTCGGTTGATATTGGTACAGGAACATCAAATAATATTACAAGATCTTTATTATCAGGCTCAGTTGGAGTTGTAGGGATAGATGCAACCATTCCTAGAGTATTAGGCACGACTCCTAAAAACAGCAGTTGTTTTATTGGGTTATCTACAATCAAAAACTTTGAGACATATAGAGGTGGTAGTGGAGTATTCCATTTAGGATACGGTTGCGGAACAACA
>Ga0209337_1002465_pt1 | contig 13362 bp, 13 predicted proteins | sample LinPmetageLP53_FD_184044 | JGI IMG/M metagenome (GOLD analysis project Ga0209337, IMG submission 184044) | Marine viral communities from the Pacific Ocean - LP-53 (SPAdes) (version 2) | ecosystem: Environmental > Aquatic > Marine > Oceanic | place: Pacific Ocean | collected 2010-02-08
TTAGTAAAGAAAGATGTTAGAACCTATAAGCTAATGAGGGATAACCCTCACCTAAGGACAGAGACTTTGCCTATGATATTTGGTAGAGCCTACCATGTAGCTATGCTTGAGCCTAATGAGTTTATGCAGAAAGTTAAAGTTTTTAACTCAGCTACAAGGACAACTAAAGGTTATAAGGAGTTTAAGGCAGATAATGCTGATGCTCCTACTATAATCCTTCAGAAAGAATACGATAAGATTATGCGAATGCAAGACGTGTTATTCTCTCATAGTGAGGTAAATGATTTACTTGTACCAGAAGGAGAGAGAGAGATAGCAAACGCTTGGCAGGATGATGATAGTGGAGTATTCTGCAAAGGTAAGGCTGACTATAGAAATGGTAAGACCCTTATAGACCTTAAGACAACAGGTGATGGAAGTCATTGGGGTTTCTCTAACTCTTGCAAAAAGTATGGATACGATAGGCAAGCATCATTCTATATGGATGGGTTTGGTTGTGATGAGTTTGTGTTTATAACTCAGGAGAAAGAAGCACCATATAATGTTTCTATATTTTATGCTGGTCAAGAGTTTATAGATAGAGGTAGGGATGAGTATAAGTACCTGCTAGATGTGTATAAAAAATTCTTTATAGACAATGAAGCATCCGTAGATGAACACTTAATAATGGAAACACTATGACATTAAAAGAAATATTATTAGAAAAAGAAATGAGTGTCATGTGGCTCTCAGAAAGAATAGGGTTAAGTAGACCTACCCTATACAAATATTTAGATAATCCAGATGAGTTTAAAGTTAAGCACGTCAAGAAGATCGCCAAGTATTTGGATATAACAGAAAGGGATGCATTAGTTAATTATTTTATCAAAAACCAAGATTATGAGTAACAAGACAGAAAGAATTTACGTTGGAAGTGGCGTAGAAAAATTTGATGGAGACTTAGTAGAAGTTTCTGTAAACCTAACTAAGCTAGGTAAAGATGCTTCAAGCTTTATGTTTGAGTATAACAACGAGAAGTTCATTAAGCTAAAGGTCTCTAAGAATAGAGATGGAGCTAATGAGTATGGTAAGACTCACTTTGTAGAGGTGAACACCTACAAGCCAGAGCCAAAAAAAGCAGTGGCTCAAGTAGAGGATGACTTACCGTTTTAATATTGGGGGGAGGTAATCCCCCCTTTTTTTTAACCAAAACCAAAATCACTATGAAGTACAGAGTTTCAGATACAGATGTAATAAACATGGATAAGGTAGACTTTGTTGAGGTCGATGGAAGCGTTATAAAGTTTCATATCGGATCTAATGTTCATCAATCTATATACAATAATGAGATGGAATCTCAATGTGTTTTAAACAATATCATTAGTCACTTCAAGGTTAATGATCTTAGATTTAGTGGCAACGAGTTAGAAATACCCTCAGACAGAAAAGAGGCTGGGTTTAATATGTTTTGGAATCTTTACGATAAAAGAGTAGACAAGCCTCATACTAGAACAACCTTTATGAACTTAACCATAAAAGAAATGGGTTTAGCTGTTAAAGGAGTTAAGGCTTATGTCGAGTCAACTCCTGATAAAAAGTATAGGAAGAATCCTAGAACTTGGTTGAACGCAAAGTCTTGGGGTAATGAATTAGGCGAAGACAAGAAAAAGGTAAATAGATACGTTAAACCAGACTACATTACCGATGAAAGATAATATTGAGATGGAGAAGAGGCTTATCGGAAAGATGATGTCTACTCCAAGAGATTACTACGACAATCACAGCCTAGTTAGTGCGAGTATATTTACCGACCCTTTAAATAAAAAAATATATAATGTTATATCATCTAACTTAGATAAGGGAGATAAGGTTGACATGATAACTATAGGGTCAAGTATAAAAGATCCGTTGTTAGACTTTAGGTTGGCTGAATGTCTTAGTTCTGATCACTATGGATACCTAACAAAGAACATAATACTATTCTTATCTCAGGAGGAGAAGAAAATAAGGTTAAAGAAACTCACAGAGGTAACATCTAAAAAGATAGATAGGGGTGATGATTTGTTTGAAATTGTTGAGTTTGTAGATGAAGAAATGAAGGCTATATCTGATGTTAAGGGTAGTGATATTCCTGACATAAAGAAACAACTTAAGGTGTTGCATGATGATATACAGAAGAGGATGTCATCTGATAATATGGTTGGTTTACCTACAGGTTTTCAATCAGTAGATAAGTTTACTGGTGGATGGCAGGAGACTGATTTTATTGTTATAGGTGGTGCTTCTTCAATGGGTAAGACCTCCTTAGGTTTAGCCTTCTGCTACAACTGTGCTAAGGCTGGTATTCCTGCTGCGATATTCTCATACGAGATGGGTGACACTCAGCTACTACAAAGGTTGGTTTCTTTGGAAAGTATGGTCAACAATAGATACATCATGAAAGGAACGCTTCAAGATGAGGAACTTAAAAGAGTTGATAGAGCCATAGGTAAGTTAGAGAATACTATGTTGTTTGTAGATGAGTGTAAGGATTCATCTTTAAGATACTTACTTAATAAGATAAGGCAGTATGTTATAACTAAACAGGTTAAGTTTGTTTTAGTAGATTACCTTCAATTAGTTAAGGGTAGTGGTCATTCTAGAGAGCAAGAGGTAGCCTTAGTGGCTCGTGAACTTAAGAACATAGCTAAAGAGTTAAACATAACAATCGTTGCTCTATCTCAGTTAAGTAGAGGTGTGGATAGGAGAGAGGGGTCAAGACCTACATTGTCAGACCTTAGAGAGAGTGGTGAGATTGAGCAGGCTTCAGACATTGTTATGCTAGTGTACCGACCAGAATATTATGGTATTATGCAGGATGATAATGGAAACCCCACAGAAGGTTTAGTAGATTTAATATTTGCTAAGGGTAGGAATATAGGAACTGGAACTTTACCTCTAAGGTTTGAGAAAGAATACACTAAGTTTACTGACCCACAAGATTATGAGGCTAAGTTTATATCCTCACAACCTAATCAATCTTTCTAGTGTTATGGATATTAAATTTATAACAGAATTTATAATAGGTGTGTTTTTTATTATATGGTTCATAGAAGAGGCTGTAAATAGATTGTTATGAAAAAGAAGATATATCACGCAAAAATATCTTATAAGTGGAGGGTAGTAAGATACGTTAAGGGGGTTGCAAAACCTTCAAAGACATGGAAGACAAGTAGTGTTGAATCTTGCGTAACAGATCTTGAGCCTAAAGATTTAGACTCTAACAAATTTTTTATTAAAGGCTTAGAAATAAAACATAAGTCTACTAATGAAATAGAAATTAAAGTTTTAAGTATATTAAATCACAAGTACCTATGTATGTCTAACGACATTTATTAAAAACAAATGTTAAATTAAAATAAATTAATATGATTGGAGCAATAGTAGTAGTATCGGTTATGTCTGTAATAAGCTTATACATAACTATAGAAATGATTAAGTATAACACTCAATTAAAAAAAGATGAAAGGTTTAATAACAGAGATAATTCAGTTGTCGATAAAGAAAGGTGTGACGTTAAATGTTGTGAAGAGGTATCTAAAGATCAAGTACCAAATAAACGTAAGCCTGGTCGCCCTAAAAAGAAGACTACTTAATCTAAAAAAATAAAACAAAATGCAAGAAGAAATAAAAAAAAAGTGTGACGAAATTAGAGACTTGCTACTTGAGAAAAACATAGCTTATGGTAACTCTGTATTTGATAAAGGATTATTGTTTGAGGTAGACCCTATGTATGCTATACAGGCAAGGATAAATGACAAGCTAAATAGAATTAAAAGCAAAGAAACATATATGAGTGAAAATGATCTCATGGATGTTACAGGTTATTTTATTTTATTACAAGTTTTAAGGAGCAAGATGGATGACAAGGTAAACGAAGCTATAAATTCTTCAGAGGTTATTGAGAATCCATTTAATAATAATTCCTCTTCAAGAAATGAAGGTTGGACAGTATACGGACCACATGAAGAAGGAACCCCGATATGAAAAATCATCTGACAGAATTAGAGAGAAAGATACTTTAAAGATTTTGTTAGATGGTAAGGATTTAAACTTTATTCAGTTGGATAAGTTTGCTCCAGTAGATGCTGAAGTTTTAGATAATAAAACTATGAAAGTTGTATCTTTGTGTGAGGTAAAGACCATGAGTCTTAATATGTCTGACATAAAAAGGGTTAGGACCTCTGTTAGAAAAATACAACACTGTCAAAAAGAAGCCCTTCACAGGGATCTACCACTTTGTATAGCTTGGAGATTCTTAGATGGTGTCGGATATATTTGGCTTAGAAAAATAACAAAAGCCACAGTTGAGTGGGGTGGCATGAAGAACCCACGACCAGGAAGTATATGGGATAGAGAACTTTTATTTTATATAGATTTAGATTTATTAACTATAATTAAATTTTAGAGATGAACAGACAAGAAAAAGATCAAGAAAGAGAAGATCAAAAAAGGTACAAGTATTTAAGATTTGACTGCGAAATGAGATCAAAGGCAGCAGAGATAGCAATGTCCTTGCCTACAAGTAAAAATGCTAAGTCTTTATTAGAAAATGCAGAAAAGATATCTAAGTATGTATTTGGTATTCCTGAACCTGTAAAGCAAAAGAAATAATTTGTATATTGCAGGCTACAATATAATAGCATGGCAAGAAATAAATTAGCAGGAACAAAGTCAGGTGATAGTGAAAGTGCTAAGTACTATCAGAATAATCCTGGTGCTAAGAAAAAGAAGGACGAGTACAACGCTAAGTATGGTGCTACCATGGGTAGAAAACTTTACAGAGCATTTCTTAACGCTATGAATAAGAAGAAGGGTAAGAAAGGTGATGGTAAAGATGTCTCCCATACCAAGAAAGGTGGTACAGTGTTAGAGAGTCAATCTAAAAACAGAGCTAGGAACAGAGGCAAGAAGTAAATAATTTGTTATCTTTCAAGAATGCGATTCAAAAGAAGGAAGGGCAGACAGATAACTAGAGCTAAAAAACACATTGTAGATGGTATTACATTTGCCTCTGGTTTAGAAGTTTATTGTTATAGAGCCTTAAAAAAAGCAAAGATCCCCAATCAATACGAAGGAAAAACATTCGAGCTTGTAGAGAAATTCAAGTTTGATGGTCTTCTTATGGATAAGGGTAAGACTAAAGGTAAAACAGTTTATAAAGAAAAAACAGGTAATGTAAGGAATATATCTTACACTCCAGACTTTATAAACTTAGATAAAGGTTTTATAATAGAAACTAAAGGCTTAAGAACTGCTGAGTTTAAGATGAGGTTTAAGTTGTTTTTAAAATATCTGTACGATACAGATCAACACTTAGACGTATACGTCCCATCAAATCAAAAGGAAGTTGACTCAACTATAAATCTTATCTTAAACAGGTGTTCTTTTAGAAAACGAGATTAAGCTTCGTAAACGCTAAAAAACATTTTAATTAAATAAAAAAATCAACTATGAAAACTTTTTATAATTTTTGTATTATTTCATCTCTTTTATTTTCACTTAACGCTTATAGTAATAACATTGGTGAAGATTCAGGAGAGTATTACGCTGTAATAGCAACAACATCTAATGGTTATCAATCTTACTCTATTAATTTAAGGGTTCAAGGTAGTTGCTATGGTAGTAGCTGTAGTATATACGGAGTGGAGGTAGCAACTAATGGAGGGTACGCATCCGTATATTATTCATATTCTTACGATGGTAAATATTCTGTAACTTGGAACGGATATACTTATTACTTTAGATTTTAATAAGCGAGAGCAAGCTGCGTGAGTGCTGCATATGTGTTCGTAAGGGGGCATAAAGACTTGGTCGTCAGCGGTCCCCTTATTCACTCCCAAACAAAGTATAAACATATAGGTCCAGCAAATAGCTGGACTTCGTTGTATGGAATATCTTCTGTGGCGTTAAAGGTTCTAATGCCAAATACAAATCCCTGTATTAATTGTACTCCTAGTTCCATATTTTATAAAAAAGAAAAAGGAGGGAACCACCCCTCCCTTCAATTAACCAAAACCAAAAACTTATGAAAGTTTGAAGTGCTATAAAGTTAGTGATTAAATTTTAATTATCTTGTACATTTACAATATCTTCTCTATATCTATTAAAATATCTAATGTAAGCCTCTTCTATAACAGGTTTACTAACTCTAGAATTGTACAAAATACCTTGTATATCTTCACCAGACACCCCATTTAGTCTAGCGCCAGCCATAAGATCAGCCATCTTGTTTAATTCTTCATCAAAATCAGAGTTATCTTTAGCTGACTGAATTACAGAGAACCTATCTTTAAGGTTTTCTTTGCCCATTCTGTCAACCATATCTTTATATAAGAAGTTACCTTTAATACCTAAACCTTTGTTTACGTTTACTCTACTAATTCTAAGACCAAAGAATGCTAAAGCTTCGTATCCTGGAACTAGTTCTGAGTCTGCATCAAATATAGCCTCTCCAGTTCTAGTAATACCTCTAGTGATTCCTGGCTGTAGCTTTTGCCCTACATAGGCAGCTATTTTCATAGCTTTTGTTGGTCCAGAATCTGTACTATTATATATCTTACCACCTTTATTTGATACAGCATCCTGCATTACAATTCTAGTCATCTCATCCCCAAGGAATGGTTGATACATTCTTTCAAGAACTCTCATTGCAGACTCTTCACCAAGCTTAGTGTCTATATCATTAAATGATAATCTTATCATATCTTTAATATAACCTACACCAGAAACGCTAGAGAAGTTTATGTAATCAAAGTAGTGATCTCTTTCTGTTTGACCTTCAAACTGTCTAGATTCTAGCATACCTTGTTCCATATAAGATATATTTCCTGAAGCGTCCCACTCAGGAAGTAGTAAACGCATCTTTCTTTCTTCTACCTCTTCATCATCAGTGTCTCCACCAAAACCTAACATAGATCCTAAGAACTGTGCTGTATAAAGTTGAAGACCTTCAAGTAGAGTCATAGTGGCTATAGTCCCAGCAATCCTAGCAGCACCAATCTTTTTGATTTTAGGATTATTACTACTAATCTCATCAAAGCCTAGCACAACAGCGTTCTTGGAATTACGTAAAGATTCAGCTTGAAACGCAACAAAAGAACCTATCAAGGGAGATCTACCTATAAGTCTAATTATTCTAGGAATCTCGTTGTAGTTAGGATATAGATTTATTATATTTTTAGCAGCTAATTCCTCTGCTGTTTTAGTATCTATACCAGCCTTTATATATCTAGACTTTTCGTTTAAGTACCCAAATATTTTCCAAACATCATCCTCAGCTTGATAGGCTTTCATAAACTTTTCATCAAGATTCTTTATTGGCTTTCCTAAACCTCTTTTAGCTTTAGCTATAAGCTTTTGAATATTACCATTACTCTCATCTAAGTATTCAGATAAGTCAAAATTAGAGTTTCCTATATCCTCAGCTATACCTCTTATCTCTTGAAGTGATGCTGACGAACTTACAACACCTAGACCTACTAACTTTTCATATAACTCTACAAAGTCTTGGCTTTTCATATTTTTAAAGACTTGCATAGAAGTTTTAGCGTCCTGATACATACCACCTCTAAATCCTATGTGACCATTCATCATAGCAAAGGCTGTGTTACCAATAAGGTTTTTAACGTGAGTACCAGGATTCCATACAGTCTTCATCTTCTTATTTAAAAGAACTGTAGACATATATAGGTTGTAAAGTTTTTGAACTTGTCCAGAATCTAAGTTTTCAGAAACTTGATTCATTACAGTAAACATTTCTTCGTCTACAAATTTACCTTCAAGCGTACCCCATCTAGCTCCAGTAAGCTCGTTAAAATTATCAGGAGTTTGAACATCAGATATAAATGTCCCTTGACCAATATCATTAAGATCTTTATACATTCTCTCAGCAGATATTGTTCTAGCTATCTTACTTACAGTATTACTGTAGTTATATAGAGGGTTATCTATCTCCCCCCACAGATCTCTAATCTCTTGAGGTACAGCTTTTTTCTCTTTAAATATAGAGGTAACTCTAGATAAGTTATCTAAAGATCCACTCTTAGAGAGACTACGAAGAATACCTTTTTCTTCTGTTAACTTTCTAAAAGCAACATCACGAATTTCTTCTAGTCTTTCTTCTGAAGCGTCAGGATTATCTTTCTTAGCTTCCTGATATAAGAAGTCTTTAGCCTTCTTTATTATGTCGTTATCTGTCTGCTCCCAACCTTTAACTTCAAACTGCTTGTATGATCTTCTTACGTAGACTTCCATATTAGCATCTACAGTAAACATTGTCTGACCCTCGATAAGACCTTCTCTAATTAATGTCTTACTAAGTCTGTCTATGTGCATCCTCATATCTATAAGTGCAAACTTAAGCTCTGAGTCTTCCATAGATCTAATATCATCCATATTATGTAGTAGTTCATCAACCTTCTCTGAAGTTAGGTCGCTACCTTTCATAGCTTCTTTTAGTTTTTTAGCGTTCTCAGATACTCTAAGAAGCTCTACGTTAAGATTACCCTTACTGCGAACCATTATCTCTTTTATCTCTTCGTTAGAGTGAGTACCAAATGGTTTAGCTAGTAGGCTTGTTAATCTAGTATCGTAAGCCTTTCCTTTATCAAGTCCTAAGCTAGATAAAGCTTGACTTGCATAACCACCTACAGCATAGTCAGCATTTACTAAAGCTTCAGATATATTGAAAGCTACACTTGCTAAACCTGAGGTGTACACGTTAGTCTCTCCTTCCTCTTGAGGGGCTTGAAACCTAAGTGGTCCAACCTTATCAGTGGCAGCCTTAAGTTCTGGGGTTAGGTTTATTACTGCGTTTTTTTGATTTCTACCATACAAGGCATCTATTTCTGCGTTTATAGTATTAAAAGTATTATTGTCCCTAGCTTCCTTTAGAGCTTCTTCTAGCTTTAGTATTCTACTTCTAGTCTCTACAGATAAATTTCTCTCCTGTGATTCAGTTTGGTACTCGTTTGTTTTAGTAACACCATACCTCATCCCCTTAACTAACTTCTTAAGTTCTTTATTGATATTTTGAGGAACTACCTCATTATAGAACTTGTGAGTTGTACCCTTCATGTCTCCAGTATGTGACTGAACTATATCAGACTGCTCTCCATTAACAAAAGCTATCTGGTCGTACCCCTCTTTAGAGGCTTGATTGATAAGCTTTCTAATAGTTAAACCAACCCATAGGTTTGTTTGACCCCAAGGAAGATCTACTATAGCGTCTTCAAATCTGCTGTCTTTTATCTGTAGTTGTAAATATCTCTGGTAATTTTTTAAATCTTCAGTTGGTTTTGAGTTACTAATTCTTTCATTGACTTTTTTAAGCAATTCAAAAACTCTATAACCCCCAGATTCAAATAAAAGATCTTCTACCCAAGGGTCTTTTATGCCTTTTACCTGTTCGTTTATTGCTCTATTATATGTTGCTGAGAGATCACCCATTTCATTAACCTCTTCCTTAGTAAGAGGTAGATTATCTTTTTTAAACCCAATTTTTTCTCCAGATTTTTTCTTATCAGCAGCTCTTTGAGCCCAGTCAGATTGTATCTCTTGGACTAAGAGTATCTTCTCCTTATTAGGACCAACTCTATCATCTACCCTAACAGATGCTATTAAGTTTTGACCAAGTTCATCGAAGTGAGGAGCTTTAAATATATCATCAGGAGACTTATCCCTAATAAGAAACTCTCTGTAGTTTTTACCTCCAGGTAGAGTTGCTTCAGGATACCTATAAGTATCTTCTTTTCCTAGATATTTATTTGCTAAAATCTTAGTCTCTATGTCAGCCATATTAGTGGCAATCAATTGAGCTACAACCTCCTTAGGTATACTCTTAGCTTTAGATTCTTTTTTATAAGCTTTAAGAAGGTCTAGTAATCCCATAGTGTCAACATCCTTTGAAGCACCTTTAATGCCTTTACCTATCTCCTTAACCCACTGTTCTGGTTGTCTGTTATTATCAGATAACATAGCTAAGGATACTAAAGAGTTAGGCGTATACTCCATCTCGTAAGTAGGGGCTTGTAATCTAATACTTTCAGATATTTTTAAAGGAGTAGTTGATACTCCAGCCATTGGTGGCATTATCTGACTTCTTCTTGAGCTTATCTTACCAACACTACTTTCACCTGTAGTTTCTCCAATAACAGTATTAGTCATTGGGTCTTCAGCTACATCATACCAAAACTTTTTGTTATCTAACCTGTGTATTTTAGCTCTATTTCCTTTTTCAGAAACTATAGCAGTACCATAGCTTTCATACTCATCAGTTTTAATGGCTTTTACAGGACCATCTATCTCAAGAACAGCATAAACTTTATCAGTAACTTCTTCACCTCTAAGTCCTGGCTCTGTAAGTACGTTAACTAAAGCCTTTTTCATGCTACCTACATTAGGTTCTCCCTTCTTATTAAATTTTACTAAACTCTCATCACCCATTGTAGTTTTGATAAAGTTTACAAAATTAGTCTTACTAGATCCAGACTCAAGGGATGATTTAACATAAGTTAAAAATTTATCAGAAAATAATCCTCTATCTTTAAACTTACTTTTTTTATTATCTAACTTATCCCAAACCTTTTCAACAACACTTTGTTCAAATTTAGAACTTGCTCTGTAAGGTTTTAATCCTAATTTTAACCCATCTCCTTTAGGGTCAACTTCATTTGCTGCATCTATTAATGCTTTATATACTTTAGGCTTACTTAATCCTATTTTAGATATAAAGTTAGAGGATGTAAATAAGTTAACTAAACCTCTAGACATAGCTGTATTTGAAAGTAACTTACCTTCTCTAGCTGTAGTTAGACCCATATATATCTTTCCACCATTAGCTTCTATCATAGAGTTAAGTTGCTTAACCATTGATTTAGCAGCATTGTCTGTAGAAGCCCAAAAGTATCCTTGTTCGTTATGTTTAAAAGTATAGTATACACCACCTTTTCCTTCCACTAGTATTGTTCCGTCTTTATCAATTATAGACCCTGAAAATGTAGCATCAGGAGAGTGTATCATCATTGTTTTACCCTTAAAATCTTGTATAGTCATACCACTAGTGATAAGACCTTCACTCTCCATTTGAGAGAAAGCTTCAGAGTTAACATCGTAAGTATACTGAACTTGAGTCCTTCTATCAATAGCATCTAGTTGGAATCTAGATTCAGCATCTGTATCTAAAACCTCAAAATCTACCCCTCCAACAGTAATTTTTCTACCATCAACTAAAGCACTGGCTAAATCTGTTCTTAAGTCAGTTAATGACATAGTAGCAAGATCTATAGCTTCAACATTCTCAGGGAATGATTTTACGCCAATCTTAGTTAGAATAGCTTTTATAACTTCTCTAAGCCTATTAAGTCTAGAGCCTTTATTCTTAAAGTGACCATAGGCAGCATCACCCATCATCTCAGCAAAAGCTTCTTCTATTTGACCTTCTTTAGATAATCCTTCGTAGTTAGCCTTAGCCCAATCAAGGTAAGAGCCTTTCATCCTGCGACCATCCTTCATTACTCTCCTCTTGACCTTACCCTCTGAAACTTCTGCCTCTATTTTTTTATATAGCTCAGGATCTGACTTCTTAATAAAGTCAACCATTGGGTGAATAATCTCGTGGAATAAAGTATTACCCTGAACAGTCTCAAGATTTACATATATAGTTTTGTCGGCACCTCTAAAGAATGATGATCTTTTTCCTGACTGAACAACAGTTTCATCAAGACCCAAAGCTTGCATCTGCCCCTCCATAGCTTTACTATTTCTAACAATAGTAACGTTAAGACCACCAATAGAGTTAAGTAATTTCAAAGCGAAGCCAAGAGCTCTTTTACGATCTTCAGTAACTCCATCGAAAAGTTCACTATCATATTCTGAATGATTCTCATCTAACTTGTGAACGTTCTCTGAGTTAAAGTTCTTACCATAACTTGTTTTAGAAAAGTCAAGACCTGTATGCATAGACATCTTTCTACCACCAACACTCATTATACTTAGAGCACCCATCTTTCTAGCTCCTGGACCTTTAATGTTATTTTTAGGATTTAAAGGGGTTATAGATCCATCACCAAACATCAACCCATCCTTAGATGAGAAGATAGACTCTTGTTGGAATTGGTTACCTAGATTTAAAGCAGTGGCGTTGTCTATTCCTGTTACCACAAGGCTCTCTTCAGCAACCCCGTTATAAACACCCTGAACGGTATAATAAGTTGCACCAGCCTCATCTAACATAGACTTAAGACTCTCCATTCTAGAGGTTCTCTCTTGCCCTGTTAGACCTTCTTTCTCTGAAGTTAACACGTGGTAATCGTTGTTATCTATAACCTCTTTAGGTATATCATCAAGAGCTTCTTTCTTAGTCTGTATAAATAGTTTATTGTTAGCAGGGAATAATTCACTCTCTAACATCTCTCCTTCTTTTGTAGCATCTCTCTTAGCCTCAAAGTCTTTTAAAGCGTTCTTAGCCTCGTTAAGGTTTTTAAACTTACCCTCAACAACTTCAGACTTCTGAACATTCTCTCCCTTTACAGAGATAGACTTTTGACTTTCGGATACTACTACCTTAGGATTCTTACTCTTATCTTTTATTTGTTTTTTAACGCTATCGTACTGCTCTTTAGTTTCTATCTTAGAAACTTCTACAGTTTCAGTAACATCAGACAAAGATGTATCTTGACTCTGTGTAGCGTCAGCTATCTCTATACCCTTTTCTTTTAGTATAGCCTTAGATTTAGCTCTTGTAGCTTTAGTGCTTTCAGATATATTGTATATAGATTTCTTACCCTCAGATTCCATCTCAGCTGTTGCTTCAGCTAAAGTGTTTAACTCTTCTGTAGAAACATCTTCAGATGCTTCAACCTTATCTAGTATATTTTGAACAGCCTTTTCTTTTTCAAACATAACCTCTCTAGATGCTACAGCATCAGGAGCGTAGAAACCATAAATAATTTCTTCTAACTGTTGCTTTGCTACATCGTTCATAGAGGCTTCCATATTAATAGTACCTCTTCTTATTTGATCAGCAACCTCTGGGTCTTTAACAAATTTCAAAGCTTTAGCTCTACTCATTTCTTGCTTAGAACCATCCTCCATAGTAAATACTGTAGAGATATTTTCATCTAGAATTTTAAACTTAGCTAAAGACTTAAATATATAAGGAGTTGTGTGCATACCACCACCCATTATACCACCAACAAGGGTGGCATCAGAAAATCTTACAGCTAATTCTTCAATACCTTTATACTCTGCTGATCCAGTAATTAAATCTGTCATAGCGTTACTAAACTCTGTAGCTCCCTCTGACATACCTTCTATTCTAGTGCTTCTACCAAGACCTTTTAT
>Ga0209337_1002467_pt1 | contig 13360 bp, 14 predicted proteins | sample LinPmetageLP53_FD_184044 | JGI IMG/M metagenome (GOLD analysis project Ga0209337, IMG submission 184044) | Marine viral communities from the Pacific Ocean - LP-53 (SPAdes) (version 2) | ecosystem: Environmental > Aquatic > Marine > Oceanic | place: Pacific Ocean | collected 2010-02-08
ACCTTTCAGCTACAACTAAAACACTAACAAATAAAACACTTACCTCTCCAGTACTGACTGCACCTAAGATTGTAGATGGTGGATTTATAGCAGATGCTAACGGCAATGAGATAATAATCTTTCAAACAGCTAGTTCAGCTACTAACTCACTAGAGATTACTAACTCAGCTAATGGTGCTGCAGTTGTCATTGGAGCAGCAGGTAGTAGTGACAGCAACATAAATATTGACATATCACCTAAAGGTACAGGTGAAGTTGTTATAGCTGCAGGTAATTTAAACTACGCAAGTACAGCAATAACTGCAACAGGTGCAGAATTAAACTTGACAGATGGTTCAAGTGCAGGTACAATAGTAAACAGTAAAGCTGTTATATATAGCTCTGGTGGTGTAGTTAATGCTACAAGTTTAGCCATTGCAGGTACAGCATTGAATGCCACAGCAGCAGAGTTTAACATACTGGATGGTGGTACAAGTGCTACAGGTGGCACACTTGCAGATGCAGATAGAATTATAGTAAACGATAACGGCACAATGGTACAGGAAACATTGGCTACATTAAAGACATATTTAACACCACTCATACAAGAAGAGGCTACAGCGTTAGCCATAGCATTAGGATAATAGGAGAATATAATGGCTAATACTTTTAAGGTTTTAACAAGGGATGTAGCACCTAATGGTTCAGGTACGCCTGAAACTATATATACAGTGCAATCAGGAAGTACAGTCGTTGTGTTAGGACTGACACTAGCTAACGTACATACTTCCTCAGTTACAGCAAGTGTAACCCTTGTAAGTACAACAACACAAACATCACAGACACAAAATACTACAGCACATATTATAAAAGATGTTCCTATACCTGTAGGAGCTACCTTAGAAATAATGGCAGGAAATAAAATTAACTTGAATGCAGGTGACATTATAAAGGTAGACTGTTCTGTAGCAGATAAAGTGTCCGTAATAATGAGCTATATGGAGATAACATAACATGCCCTACGTAGGAAAAAATGCTGCATCATTTACTACCGTTGTAGATGTCACAGTTAGCGATGACTTAACGGTTACAGATGACGCTACGATTGGTGGTGCTTTATCTGTAACAGGCACAACAACATCTACAGGCAAGATTACAGCAGACGCAGGAATAGACATTGATACTTTCAATATTGATGCTCATACAATCTCTCACACAGGTGGGGAAGATATGATTCTTGATTCTGCTGCACGAATTGTTTTAGATGCAGATGATAATGGTGAAATCACTTTTAAAGATAATTCTGTTCATTATGGTCAATTAAAAAAAGATGGTGACCATCTGCGTTTGCAGTCTGTAATTTCAGATGCCAATATAAATTTTGTAGGTCTTGATGGTAGTAGTGAAATAACAGCTTTGTATCTTGATATGTCAGAAGCAGGTAAAGCTATTTTTAATGCAGGAGTAGCTCTTGGGGGTACGGGTGCAGCGAACACGCTAGACGACTATGAAGAAGGCACATGGACACCTACTCTTGGTGGAAATGAAAGTTATAATGCACGGTCGGGTACATATATTAAAATTGGTCAAAAAGTAACGGTTTGGTACAATCAAGCAATTAATGCCATAGGAACAGGGAATCCTAAGCTCACTTCTGGACTACCTTTTACAGTTTTAAATAACAGCACACAAAACGTAAACGGGTCACAAATATCATATTTTACTAATGTTAACACAAATGTTGTTTCGCTTAGTGCTTGTCCAAGACAAAACACTTCGACTATTAGATACGCAATGATGGCAGCAGCAGGAGTAAACACAACAGTAAACACAGACATATTTAAAAATAGTACAGATGTATACGCTCATGCAACTTATTATACTGCTTAATATTTACTAAAAGGAGAAAATTATGGCAAACGGTGATATAACAAAAACAATAGAGTACGACAAGATAGAGGTGGTACATGGTTGGGGCATACAAGTTCGTCAAGCAACAATCTTGTTAGAAGAACAAGCAGATGGTAGTAAGAAAGAACTTACTCGTTCATTTCATAGACACGCTCTAGAGCCTTTTAGTTCATCAGAAGATTCGGATGGCAAGTGGACACACACAGCGACAGACATTAGTGGCGAAGACGCAAGCGTACAAGCCATCTGTAATGCTGCATGGACGGATGCAGTTAAGGCAGCATTTAAAGCAGCACAAGAAGCATAGGAGAAACATAAATGCCATATATAGGAAAGTCACCTACGCAAGCAGTACGAGCTAGGTATTACTACACTGTTGCATCAGGTGCTACATCCGTAACTGGCTCAGACGATAACTCCAACACACTGATATTCAGTGACGGTGAGTTCGTAGATGTGTCACTCAACGGTGTTACACTTGTAGCAGGTACAGACTATGTAACAACTACAGCCAACACGATTGGTTCTCTCTCAGCTATGTCTGCAAATGATGTGGTTGAGGTGGTAGTGTACGATGTGTTTAGTGTGTTTGATGGGAACGTAAATAGTGATTTTAGTGTAGGTGGAGCGTTATCTGTATCAGGTGACTATGTATCTACAACAGCAGGTACATCAAACCTACGCTTGGGTGTCAACGCAGGTAACTCTATAGCTTCAGGTGGTAATTACAACGTGGTCTTAGGCGATGAGGCAGGTACTGCTTTGACTACTGGAGATGATAATGTTGCCGTTGGTTTTGAAGCACTAAGCACAGAAGACACAGGTACACGTTCTGTTGCTGTTGGTTATCGTGCTTTAAAAGTACAAAACAACGACAGTACAAATTATAATGTTGCGGTTGGATATGACGCAGGTTTATCAATTACGACAGGTACTCAAAACGTACTTATTGGAGGCAAAACAGGGGATGCTTTAACAACAGGTACTGATAATGTAGCTATTGGTAGAGCATCTTTAACATCAGATGATGTGGGTAATAAAACTGTAGCAGTAGGAATGAATACTCTTGCTGCTCAAAATTATGCTACAGCTACAGATAGTCATAATACGGCAGTCGGATATGCTGCAGGAACAGCAGTCACAACAGGCATAAGCAACACCCTAATTGGTAGTCTAGCAGGAGATGCACTAACTGAGGCAGATGAAAATACAGCGGTTGGTAATAATGCTTTAACAAGTGATACACTAGGAAGTCAGTCTACTGCTATTGGTCGTGGAGCGTTAACCAATCAAAACTTTACCACAGCGACTAATGCTCTGAATACTGCTGTAGGCTTTAATGCAGGTGGAGCAGTCACAACAGGCGAAAAAAACACCCTCATTGGTGGTCTTGCGGGTGACGCCCTTACGGATGCAGATGTGAACGTAGTAGTAGGGTCAGAAGCTCTAGCCATAGACACGCTAGGAAGTGGTTCAGTCGCAATCGGTCGTGCTGCACTTGAAACTCAAAACTTTACAACTGCCACTACTACAGAAAATGTCGCCGTGGGAAACCAAGCGGGACTTAGCAATACGACAGGTACAGCAGGTACATTTATCGGACACTACTCAGGAAGATTTGCAACAACGACAGAAGCAACAACTTTTGTCGGTGCAAATGCAGGTAGGGGTATTAATGGCACAAAACTTACTGGTAATAATAACACCGCAATAGGTGCAAGTGCAGGATTAATTCTTCAAGGTGCTGCTAATGGTAATACTTTTGTAGGTGCATATGCAGGTGATGGTACGGATGATGGTGCAGGTAATACTGCTGTTGGTGGAGATGCTTTATCCGCTAATTGTGGCAATAATAATACGGCTGTTGGTAGTGGAGCACTACAATTATGCACAGGTGCAGATAATACGGGTCTTGGTATGGGAGCAGGTTACAGTATAACTTCAGGTTCTAATAATTTAATGGTAGGTCATGATGCAGGACTTACAGGTAGCCCTGGTGGTAGTATTACAACTGGAAGCAATGAAATTGTGCTTGGTGATGAGAACATTAGTAAGTGCAACATCCAAACAGATTGGACAGTCGCATCAGACCAAAGAGATAAAACTGACTTTACAGCTTTAGATGTAGGACTAGACTTTGTTAATGCACTTAAACCTGTAACATATAAGTGGGATAAAAGAAGCAACTACGGTGACAAAACAGCAGACGATTATGATTTAGATAATATTACGACTGATGGAACACACAAAGAAGATTGGTTGGATATAGGCTTTAAGGCTCAAGAAGTAGAGGCATTAGAAAAAGCAGCAGGATATAAGATTGCAGATAAAACTAATCTTACCACATCAATTACAGGTGACGGTAAACAGTATGGTATTCAGTATGCTAAGTTTGTACCCATCCTAGTTAAAGCAATACAAGAACTGACAGCTAGAATTAAAACATTAGAAGATGGTTAATTTAAAAAAAGGAGACATAACTAATGGCTGAAGAAGCAAGAACAGACGAACTCAAAGCACAGAACCACGCAGCGTGTTTAGGCGGTGCAAGTGTTATTACATCCGTTATAGCGACACATAACAAAGGCAGTGACGCAACAGATGCAGACTTTGCACATGACATGACAACGGATGAAAAGAAAGCGAGAGTGTCAAGGTCAATGGGTTACCTTGTAGACATGATGGCTTTAGATGATTGGGGCAGTGAAGACATGACTAAAATTAAAGCTGCTATATCAGCAGGAACTACGTTTGTAGGTTAATAAGGAGAATACTAAATGAGCAAAGCTAGACAATTAGCCGACAACGGTGCTGCATCACCAAACCGAAACATGGTCATAAATGGTGCGATGAATGTGGCACAGAGGGCTACGTCAGTGACAGGCATAGGTGCTAGTGCAGGGTACTTTACGTTAGATAGGTTTAATATAGCACCCAATGGCACAGCAGGGCGATTAACTATGACGCAAACTGCTGATGGTCCTGTAGGTTTTGCTAATTGTTTAAAGTTAGACTGTACTACAGCAGACACATCTATTGCAGCAGCGGAATCTCTTTTGCTTGAAACTAGGTTTGAAGGTCAAAACTTACAACGAATGAAAAAAGGTACAAGTAGTGCAGAACAAACAACAGTAAGTTTTTATGTTAAAGGTAATGCTTCTGCTACATACGTAGTAGAGTTAATGGACGAAGACAATAGTTTTAGACACATTAATAAAAGTTTTGCTGTAACAACAGATTGGACTAGGGTTTCTTTAACAATTCCAGGGGATACAACAGGTGCTCTTGGTGACGATAATGCCCACAGTTTAAATGTTAAATTTTGGCTTCATGCAGGTAGTAATTTTACAAGCGGTACTTTGCAAACTGATTGGGGTGCTACATCCCATACAAGCAGAGCAGTAGGTATATCATCTTTTTTTGATAGCACAAACAGAACATTTTTATTAACAGGTTTACAGTTTGAAATAGGAGATACTACACCCTTTGAGCATAAAACTTATAGTCAAGATTTGCATGAGTGTTTAAGGTATCACTACGAGTACACTACTTCAGGATTATCTGACTTACCTGCATATTTTGATAGTCCTTATAGCCCTGCTTCACATGATGGAAGTTTACCTAATGGCTCTGCATACCTAACTGTTCAACATCCAGTTCCTATGAGGGCTGCACCATCTCACCCATCTACAACAGTTACAGGTTCAGATGGTTTAGCTAGAGATACGAGTACAGTATATCACACAGTTTATCAATTAAGTGGAACAACGAACAATGAATCTCAAAGTATAAGTGCAGCTACGATAACAGCAGAATTATAAGGAGAAGTAATATGAGTTTTGTATGTCCAGAATTTGCTACAGCAAAAAAATTTCAAAGAGTTAAAGAAAATGACGGAAGTGTGTCCAATCATTGTATTAAAGTTATTAAGGCAGATAATTCAATAGGGTTTATGCCAATGGATTTAGCAAATACAGATTATAAATTTTTAACAAAACAAGTAGACGCAGGTGAGCTAACTATAGAAGATGCAGATTAAATAAGGAGCGAGTATGACACAAGAATCAAAAGTAATAAACATAGACGGTAAAGAGTACAAAGAGTCTGACCTCAACCAAGAGCAGACATACTGCATACGTCAGATACGCAACCTACAGAATAAAACAGAGTCCATGAAGTTTGAGCTAGACCAAGCACAGATGGCACTGCAGTTTGCTACAACTAAACTAATATCCTCACTCACTACATCTGAAGCAGAGGACGTAGCTTTAGAAAATGCAATAGCGAACTAAAGGAGCAAGACCATAGACCCTATTAGTATAGCCCTAGTCTCATTCACTGCTCTTAAAAAGGGTATTGCTTTAGGGAAAGACCTTTCAGCTATGGGCAAAGACCTCAACAAGGTTTTTGATTTCATTGATGGAACAAAGGAAGCACAGAAGTCTGGTAATAAAAATGACCCACTCTCTGACTACATTGCCTATGAGAAGGCACTGGACATGGAGAAGCAACTGGAGCAGGTCATATGGGAAACCAGAGGGTCAAAGGGTGTAGCTACATTCAAACGCATGAGAGCACAGGCTACAGAGAGAGACATACAATCTAAGTATGCATCAATTAAAAGACGTAATCAGATAATGAATGGACTGTCTATAGCATTTGGTGTCCTTGTATTTGCAGGTGGTTTAGTAGGTATGGTATTCTTAGCTAAGTATTTACAGGAGATACAGTAGTACAATGGAAATAAGCCCAATAATATTTTGGAATGTAGTGTTAACACTTATAATAGCACCTGCTTTTTGGACATTCAGAAGTCTTATGGGTGAAGTCAAACGTGTAGACATACTACTCAACAGGACAAGAGAAGACTACGCTACTCGTAAAGAGATGAGAGATGACATGAAGTTAGTTGTTGATGCACTGCACAGAGTAGAAGATAAATTAGATAGAGTATTGAGCAAGGATTAAAATAGATGGCAGTACAAGTAGATTTCAAACCAGAAGCATTAGAAAGAATAGCAAGGTCTATGGGTCATAGTGGAGACATGTCTAAGTTTCCTGCTTTCCTTGCGAGTGACCCATCTAAACAACACCTTATGGAACGATATAAAAAGTATGCAGGTGGTATGATTATGAAAGCTGCAGAAGGTGCATTAGTTAAAGTAGGTAAATATTGGCATACTGAAAATGCAGATGGTACTACTACTAACACTCAACATAGAAATCAAAGTCAAGCACAGATAGTAGCAGATGCTCAAGCTACAATAGCAAATAGTACAGCAAAATCTACTGGTCAGATGGTAGATACTGGTAAGTTTTGGTCTGTTGTAATGGATGATGGAACATTAGTTAATACAGGTAAAACTAAAATTAAACATGCAGAATCTTTTGTGGGTGGGATAGAACAAAAAACACCTGAATCTGCTGCACCTGTTGAAGCAGCCCCTGTTGAGGAAACACCTGTTGAATATGGACCTGCTATTCCTGATGATTATGTTACACCTGCTTCAGACAATTCAGATGCAGCATCAGGTCCAGTAACATCTGACTTAGGTAGTATGACAACAGACATGGTTACTAATCCTACTGCTTATACTCCTCAAGTAGTTGCAGAAAATATACAGTACAATGAAAATCAAGCCATTGCAGCAGGTACAGGTGAAGTAGCAGGCACACCCACAGCAACTGCAACAACTGCAGCACCTGCAGCACCTGTAGTATCACCTGCAGAAACCGAAGCAGCTAAAATAAAAGAAGTAGAGCGTGTAAAAGCAGATACAGAAACTGCACTAGGTCAGCTAGAAACAAAAGAATTAGAGCTTGACCCTAGAGCACAGGTAACTGCACAGGAACAAACAGAATCAAGTGTGTCCGATTTAGATGCAGCACAGGGTGAGGCTACTACTATTGACCCTGATACAGCACCTAAACGTGTAGTTGAAGGAGACCAATTTGTAGGCGGTGAAGGTTACTCTGGTTCTGAAGTTGACATGGACAGAGTCGGTGAGGTTTTTGGTACAGGAGAAGTAAAGGCAGCATCTATAGTGGACGAACTAGGTTCTCTTATGGCTGACTTTGAGGGTGGTAATGTACCTGTCTGGGCTAAAGGTGCAATGCGAGTAGCAAGAGAAAATATGGCAGCAAGAGGTTTAGGTGGTTCATCTATTGCTTCACAGGCTATCATACAGGCAGCAATGGCATCTGCTTTACCTATAGCACAAATAGAGGCAGGTAATAAACAGGCAATGGCTTTGGAAAAAGCTAGGTATCGTGCTGAGTTTATGAAGATTGACTTTGACCAAAAGTTTCAAACTAAAGTTCTTAATGCTGCTAAAGTTGAAAATGCAGCAAACATGCAGTTTAGTGCAGACCAACAGATTACATTGGAAAACAGTCGTACTGTAAACACAATGAACTTACAAAACCTATCTAACAAACAAAGTATGGTACTGGCAGAAGCTAGTGCTTTAGCGAACCTAGATATGGCTAACTTAAATAATAGACAACAAGCAGAAGTTATGAACGCACAAAGTTTCTTACAAGTTGACATGGCTAACTTTACAAATCAACAACAGATAGAAATGTTTAAGGCACAGTCACGTATAGGTGCATTGTTTTCTGACCAAGCAGCAGGTAATGCAGCCCAACAGTTTAATGCGTCAAGTGAAAATCAAATGACACAGTTCTTTAAAAACATGCAAACACAAGTACAGCAATTTAATGTAGCTCAACAAAATACAATGTCACAGTTTAATGCAGGGCAGTCAAACTCTATATCACAGTTTAATACACAGATACAGAATCAACGTGACCAGTTTAATGCACAGAATCAACTTGTGATAGCACAGTCTAATGCACAGTGGCGTAGACAGATTGCTACGGCTGACACTGCTGCTACCAACAGAGCCAATGAAATCAATGCACAAAATGCACTGTCTGTATCACAACAAGCTTATGCTAATCTATGGCAAGAACGAGCAGACAAATTAAAACAGGCATGGCAAACAGCAGAAAACGCTGCACAAATGGAAATGCAACTTGCCCTGCAGGAATCTAAAAATTCTACAGATATAGAAATAGCTACAATAAATGCAACAGGCGAGAGTATAAGTTTAATTGGTGCTGCACTAGCTGCAGCAGGTTAATAGGAGAATACAATGGCAAAAGACTATACAAAACAAATGTATGAAACAGTAAATGAATTAATTAAATTTGCAGGAAATACAGAAAAAGAACCTACACAATCTAAAGGTTTATTAAATAGGTCTAGTCGTGGTCAAGAAGTAAACAAAGAATCCGTAGATGAACCAATACTAAAAGTTGTTGAATATGTAAAACAATTTAGAAAAATGCGTGAGGAAATAAATAATGGAAAATGAGTTGGATGGATTATTTGATGAACCTATTCCAGGGGAATCATTAACTGCAGAAATGGGAGCATTCCCTTGGCAAAGACCACCTCAACTATCCACGGTAGATGAAACAGTTATGCATTACTCTGACAAGTTAAGCCAACCTAAAATATCAGAAGGTTTTATAGCTGTACTTGATAGTGGAGTAAGCGTAAAAACTTTAACTAACTCATTGGTAAATAGTAATGTAATGAATGGAATACATACTATAGATGTTGCTATACTTGTAACTCCTGTTGTACTAGAAATGATGATGTATTTAGGAGACTCTGCAGGTATAGTTTATACTACTGGCTTGGAAGAAGATAAAGATAATCCTGTAGTTGAACAAGCTATTATGAATAAAGTTATGAATAAATTTAGGAATAAAGAAGAAAATATAGAACCTGAAACTGTTCCTGTTATGGATGAGCCTGTAGCTCCTAAAGGTTTAATGGCTAGACCAATGGAAGGAGCAACACAATGAACCCATTAGTATTCTTTGGTTTAAAATTAGCAGGGGGATATGCTAAAGAAAAAACTAGACAAGCTCAAGAAAAAAGAGAACAAGCACGTGAAGACCTGACTGAAAAAAGAAGACAGGAAGCATCATTGGCTTTGTTTAAACAAAAAACTGATTATGACAATATGCAAAAAGTTAAATACGATATAGAAGAAAGAGAACGAAGTAGAACAGAAAGATTCTCAGGTGGAAAAGCAATGGGGCTAGATGATAAATATGCTAGAAACTATGCAAGTTTACCTGATGTACAAAGAGATGTAGTAGAACAGGCATATAAAGATGGACAAGATGTTAATAGTTTATTTTCTATATCTAATAAAACAGGTGTAGATATAGGTATGGAAACTCCTGATATTAGATTTAACTATCAGCCTAAAAAAGAATTTGATACGTTAGAAGAAAAAATAAATTCTAACTTAGTTACTCTTGCTACTCACATTGAAGCAGGTGGTACAGAAGACGATGAAGACTATAAACGAACTAAAGCTATTATAGATAGACAAACAGATTTAATGAACAGCTTTGTTGCTCCCAATAATCCTTACGCTAAATCTGCACTAGAAACTATAGAAAAAAATATTATGTCTAATACTATAGGAAAAGCAGGGTATGGTAAGTTTGATTCTAGTAGTGGTGTATTTGAAACTATAACTAATAAAATATCAGGTCAACAATTTCAATACCTAGAAGCATATGAAGAGTTTGAGAATACATTTAAAACAAAAAATCAACAGAATGCAGGGTTAGCTGTTGTACAAAACTATATGCAAACTCACGCAACTAACCAACAGAATTTTGTTAATAGCCAAATAGGAAAAATAATAACTAACGCAGGTAGTGATGCTGCAAAAAATAATGTAGTTGAAATAATTATTCCTACTGACATACTAAATGATAATGATGCTATAACAAAATATTTAAAAGAAAGTAAAGAGTTAATGAATGCTAAAATTAATGACGTTATAAAAATAGGCAATAGCTATTCTCTATGGGGTGGTTCTTTTGACAGAAGTTATGATGGTAATTTGGGTGGCTTTAAATTTACGTTAGGTTCTTAAATGGGAATGTCTTTTGTAGATATGTTAAAAACATCTTCTGAAGATGAAGAAGATAGTGTTAATGTAATTAATGTATCACCTAAAAATAAAGGTAAATCTTTTGTTGATTCTTTTTCTAATGAAGAACCTAACATAATTAAACAAATTAACACACAAAAACAATTAAAAATAGAACCTGAAGAACTAGAACCTGAAGAAGAAAAATCTACTATAGGAAGTATAGTAGGTGATATAACTGAGAGTGTTACGTCAGGTGAGATACTTAGGGCTATACCTGCAGGTGCTGAACGTGCTATCAATGAAACAGCTACGTTTCTTAGTGACACAGCTAACTATGTAGAAGACAAGTTAGGTATTGGTGAACAAGGCAAGCTAACATTTGGACAAGGTGCATTAGATTATATAAGTAATATGGACTATATCAGTGATGAGTTTGATACTGTTACTGGTGCTATTGCATCTAGTATATCACAGTTTGCGACAGGTTTTATTTTTACTAGGGGTATTGCTTCTGCTAAGAATGCAAGCACAGTAAATAAAGTAGCTAATACAATGATACGTTCTGCTATTGCAGATGCTGTTGTGTTTGACCCACAAGAAGCTAATGTTTCAAAAATGTTAGAAGCTAATGGATGGGCTATACCTGTTGTATCAAAATATTTAGCAACAGACCAAGATGATAGTGATTTTGCAAACAGATTACGCAATGCAGCAGAAGGTGCATTGCTTGGTAGTTCTGGTGCATTGCTTGGTAGTTCTATTGGAATTATGATACGTGGTGTTAAAGGTATAAAATTAGCTAGAATAGGTAAAGCAGAAATAGAAGCTGACGGTGAGGTTAGTAAACCAACAAAAGCAGCAATAGTTAAGAATGATATAGATTTAAAAGATGCTATTGATAGAAATAAAAAAGTAACACCAGAACAAATTAAGGATGCAAATAAAAAAGCTGTTGCTAAATTTAAAAAACTTGACTACAAAAAAGCCGAAGCTAGTACAATAGAAGAACAAGCTAAACAAAAGGCTGCTGCTAAACAAGCACGTGATGGCAATAGACGTATTGAAATAGCTTTGATAAAAGACTTTGAAAGAAGTACAGGTAGAGATATATCTACAAAAAATAAGTTGGGTACTGTAACAGGAATAGACAGAGACAAGATACGCTCATATAAAGAAACTATATTAAAAGACACAGTAGAGTTTGATTCCTATAAGAAAGCACAAAGAACAGGCATTATCCCTGAAGGTTCATCCTTAGATGAGTTTGACCTAGATGAGATGCTAACTCAAGAAGATTTAATAACACCCATGTTAAAGGAAGAGTACCTTGACAAAATAGTTGCTGTAGCTTCTGACCTAAATAAAATAAATCCTGAACTATTTAAAGATGGTAAAATAATAGATAGACTATTTGATGCTACAGTAGATAAAAGTCTTATTCCTGATGAACAACTTCTCGGTGTACTCAGTAAGTATGGCATGTCCTTTGAGGACTTTGTACTTGTTACAGTAGGACAGGGTTCTGAGTATGGTAGAGGGCTACAAAAGTTTTCTCAGATAGCCAACAGAAGACCTAAAGATTTAAAATCATATCAACAGTCTCAAGCTATCTTAGAAAACCAAGGTAAAATTAAGTCTGGGTTTTTGCGTTTTGAAAATTTACGTAGGGGATTAATGGTTTCTTCTCTTGCTACTGCATCTCGTAACCTTACATCTGCAGGTATACGTATGCCACTTGAAGGGCTAGGTAATGTTATGGACACAGCATTACTACGTGCAACGGAAGGTGGTTTTACATTTAGTAAAGCAAAAAAAGGAGCAACAGAACTTGTAAGTCCATCTAACTGGGCTAACAGTTTTAATCACATGAGATATGTGTTTAGAAATCCTGTAGCAATTAAACAGTACGAAAAATTATTGTTTAGTCAAGAAGGCATGAAAGCTTTTGATGACAAACTGTTTGGACAAATTAACGAAATAAGAAGAAAGACAGGTAGAGTAGACCCTAAAACAGAAAACATAACTAAGACAGAAAAAGTATTTCAAGCAGCAGAAAGTGCAGTAGATTTTGCAAATGTATTTAACAGGTTTCAAGAATTTACTGTTCGTAGAGGTGTGTTCTTTGGTGAACTTGAAAGACTAACTAAACAAAATTGGAATGTAGATTTATTTGATGAGCTAAATAAAGGCAATATAAATAAACTTATTAATGACTCTCCACAGTTTAGAGCAGATGGTAAAAAATCTTTTGCTGAAATCATGGATGACGCTACACGTAAAGCTCTTGATGTAACCTATGCTAAACAACCAGAGGTTGAAGCACTAAGAGACTTAACAACATGGATAACTAAGAATGGTCTAACAGTTATAGTACCATTCCCAAGGTTTATGTTTAATGCAATGGAACTTATGGGTCAGTATGCAGGTGGTGCATCTATACCATTAACACGTAAGTTACGTGAGTCAATGATGCGTGGTGTTAAAGACCCTGCTTTAAA
>Ga0209337_1002470_pt1 | contig 13351 bp, 25 predicted proteins | sample LinPmetageLP53_FD_184044 | JGI IMG/M metagenome (GOLD analysis project Ga0209337, IMG submission 184044) | Marine viral communities from the Pacific Ocean - LP-53 (SPAdes) (version 2) | ecosystem: Environmental > Aquatic > Marine > Oceanic | place: Pacific Ocean | collected 2010-02-08
AAGGGGAATCAAATGAAGAGCCCCTTAGTATACACTATCAGCAAATGGATGTTTAGATTATACATACTATGGTCTATACTTGCTGATATAACAATTATGAGTACTCTCGTATACTATTTCTTTTTCTACTAAATAGTATTGAGTACTCTCTAAACTGAGCATTACTCGTTTGGAGTTTATTCGTATTTTTTTTGGAATATTTTTATTTAAGAAAAAGGAGAATACTATGGCAACTGCTACAATGAAGGACGCCAGAATTACAGCCAGAGTCATGGCTCAACATAGACATCTTGATACACAAATCGAGAATCTAGAACGAAAGAATTTTCACAATCGAGAACTTATCATAGACCTCAAAAAACAAAAATTAAAAATAAAAGATAGACTGGCAACTATATCTTTACGAGAAGAAAGGCAGAGCAAGAAAGAACTAGAATCGAGGTACAAGAATATACAGCTCGATTTATTTAATCAACAAGAAGACAACGATTGGTAGGGTCATATTATGTTACATAAGATTAGTGATTTTGTAAAACGTATAAGTGTAATGCATGACGAAGCTCAACGCTTACACAAAATGAAATACGAATCCCCTAAAGCAAAACAAGAAGACATTGACAATGCGATAGGAAATATTCAAGCATTGGCATTGAGTATTGCAAAAGATAAGTCTGCGTATAGCCGACATTAGTTAGGTTTACCATGAGGGTCGGAACAGGGGTTCAAGAAACTGAGCCCCTACCTATGGAAAAATTCTTAAAAAAATCCTCGTTCCCCAAGGAGTTTATAAATAGTTATATGAAAACATTTAAACAAGTAGATAGTATAGATTGTCTCTGCGAGGAGACTTATAAAGACTTAGAGATTACTGAAGCAGAGTATCAAGGTAAGAAGGTGAAACTGAATGACCCGATACGAGGTGGTAGTAAGAAGTTCTATGTTTATGTAAAGAACAAGAAGAATAACATCATCAAAGTTTCTTTTGGTGATACAACAGGGCTATCCATTAAACGAGACGACCCTGCTCGTAGAAAATCATTTCGTGCAAGACATAATTGTGATACAGCAAAAGATAAGACAAGTGCAAGATACTGGTCATGTTATCAATGGCGAGCAAACGCACCTGTCAATAACTAAAAAGGAAAGAAGTGAATGAAGTTTATAGAAGTCTTAAAACATAATTTTGTTTTGGTGCCAGTTGTGGCATCTGTTATTTTTGGTACTTTTACTGGTATTAAGTATATCGTAGATGTGTCTAATACAATTCACACAAGTGAAGTTGAAGTTCAATCTCTTTTAAAAGAATTAAAAGAAACTCAAGCAAAATATGATGATAAGATAGATAATCTTAAAATGACTATAAATCAAAATAATAATCAAACAAATATAAACATTGCAGATGTAAAAGCACAAGTAGCTAAATTAGAAGCATCAATGCGAATGGGTGAAGACTTATATAGAGTATTAGCGGACCAAGTCAGAGAACACTCGTATGACATCAAAGACCTTAATCGATAAACGAAAGTACATATACTCTCCTATCACATTATCTTTATGTGTTGGGTTAATGTTAGCTATACTTCCGAGCAAAAATGCACATGCAAGAAATGATTATCTTCAAGGTCAGTTTCAACAATGTAACAAAGGACAATTTTCTGTAGATTCTTCTTATAACGAAAGAGATAGTTCACAATCAAATAATTATCCTGGAAGTGCATCAAATAACAACTATGGTTATGGAGATGGTTCAGATAGACGAATAGGTGTTAGATGGACTTGGTTTTTAGGAAGTAACTGCACCGATTATACTCAAAGTTTAATACAAGAGAATATGGAATTAGCTCAACAGTTAGAGTTAATTAAAATGTGTAAAAGATATAATAACAAAAAACTACCACCACAATTTGCAACACTTGCTAAAAAATGTGAGGGTGTTAATGGCGAAGAAATGGTTGACGATAGGCCACCTTCAGGTAAAAGTTACTATGATGAGCTTATGGAAGATATTGTTGCAAATCCAGATAAAGTTCCAGCTAAAGAAAAGTATTATAATAAAACTGATGAATCTTTAAGATTAAAAATTGAAGGTGATAAAAATTTAGAATTAGGTAAGAAGTTAGTGATTCCAGACTTTGAAAGGCCTGATGATAATATGGGAATTCCTTTACCTTATCCAATACCTGAGATTCAAGAGGTGATAATAAAAGACAACTAAATACATAATGAATAATGAAAAATACCACAGAGAAATGGCACTCATCATATCAATTATATTGGTGATTGTATATTTTAAAATCTTTGTATGAAATTTGATGAAATATTTCATGTAGTACTTTATTTTGTGGTATTAGTTTGTTTCTTTTTTAGTTTTAAATATAACATAGATGAAGAAGAACATATCACAATAACACTAGATACAATTGAAGTAATAGGTGAGAAAAATGATAGATAATATAACAACAGTAATAGCAGACTATGGTTTTCCAATCATAGCATCTTTTGGTCTTGGATATTTAATATTTTATATTTGGAAATGGGTAACAGGTGAGATTAATATTGTTATTGCTCAAGCAACCAAAACTCTAATAGAATTGATTGACCGTGTTCGTATGCTTGATAATGATTTAATTCGACTCAATCAAAAACTCAATACACTGTTACAAATAAGAGAAGAAGATGCTCGCAAAAAAGGAATAGATAAGAATGACACTACTTTGAAGTAGGTCTATATACGCCATCAAAGTTCTTTGGTTTTCCCTCATATAATCTTAGTATCATATTATCATAATAATCAATAAGACTAATGTTTGTATTTTTTAATTTCACAGTTAATAACAATGCAGTCTCCCATTCTCCAGCATAATATGCTCTAAGAAACTTCTTATGGCTAAATTCATCATCAAGTTCTGCAATCGTATAGACTTTCACACCAATAGTTTTACCTTTCACTGCAATCGTATCTAATTCTACAACTGGATAATGTTCATCAATCAATGAAGCAGTTCTATGTCCTAATATAATTCTAACACCATATGTTTTACTTTGACCTTCTAATCTTGCAGCTAAATTAACTGTATCTCCTAGACAGGTATAATCAAAACGCTGTGTGCTACCCATATTACCAACAACAACTTCGCCTGTATTAATACCTAATCCCATTCCAAATGCAGGAATGTTTTCTTTACTAATTTCTTTGTTAAAGGTATCTAAATCTTTTAACATTTCTAATGCAGCTCTAACTGAATTCAAAGCATGTTCTTTATCATCAAGTGGTGCATTCCAAAATGCCATTTGAGCATCACCAATATATTTGTCTAGTGTGCCATTATATTTTATAATCTTAGAAGTCATCGCAGTCATATAACGATTCATGATTGAAGTGAGGCCTTGAACATCTTTACCATAGTGTTCTGATATTGATGTAAAGCCACGAACATCGGTAAACATAATAGATAACTCTCTAGTTTCGCCTCCTAATTTTAGTAGTTCTGGATTCTTCTGTAACTTCTCAACAAGTGCTGGTGACAAGTAAGTTCCAAATTGTTTCTTTATAAGAAGTTTCTGATTGAGTTCTGAAACAAATTTAATAGTATAAGCAACTGCATATATCACACTCAATGAAACTATAGGATAAAGTGCATCTATTAAGAGCGCTTCTTTGGTAAATAGATGAATAGAGCAATAATATAAACCACCAATAAGACCAATATTAAAAATGATTCCATATTTCCACCTTGTAAATAGAATTAGAAAGATTGATAACAATAATATACTAATTAACTCGGCGCCAGTTGCCCAATCTGGTCTTGAAATGTTTATCTGATTTGAAAGTGTTGCAATTAAAGAAGCTTGTGCATGATGTGGCCAAACTTCGCCAATGCTTGTTGATAAAGGATTAACTAAACCACTTGCAGTTACTCCAATAATTACTATCTCATTATTAAAGTTTTTTGGTAAGTTAGTTAAACTATGTTCAATTCCTTTTTGTTGCCAATCTATCCATACACGACCAATAGTATCTGTTTTTATTTTACCAAACTGTGGTATTCTAAGTGCTTGTATGCCTAGTTCATTAAACTTTATTTGGAAACTTGGGTCATTAGCAATGACTCTTAAAACTTCTAATGATAGATTTGGATATAATGTGTCACCACTTGAAATGACCAGTGGCATTCTTCGTACAACACCATCAACTTCTGGAAATGTATTAACTATTCCAACGCCAATCGCATTGTCTTCTAATGATTTTATATTAGCAATGATTCCAGGATAATCTACAGTTTTATTTTTACTGTCGCCAATTGACACTGCACCTGGATTTCTTGGTTCATTTTTAGTTTTGGCTGCACCTATATTTGGCAGAACAACAGGATAATCTTTTAGAGTTTTAGCAAACACTTTGTCTTGACCTAATCTGTCTGCTTCAGGCATCATTATATTCCAGACAACCAAACCGGCGCCTCGATTATATAAGTCTTCTACTATTGTTGCATAAACATTACGACTAAAAGGAAATTGACCATAATCTTCGAGGGCTGATTCATCAATATTAACTAAATGAATTCCATTAGTTGTTTCTACTTTTGATGAAATAAGGGTATCGAAATATCTAAGTCTTAATGATTCGACAAATGCTGGGTCTTCAACTCTTATAGGAATAATTATTAAAAGAAGTAAAAGCGCCCACCAAGGTGAGATTAGTTTTTTCATATATGTATTTATTCTTGTGTTACTGAGACTGAACACCCACCATCAGTGTAACAAGTTTGTGTTAGTGAATAACTTTGATTTGAATCACCTTGTTGTGTTAAATCTACAGTGCTTGATGCCGAACCATAAGTTAAGTCAATGGTTGCATTATGAGCTCCAAGTCCTTTTTGTAGGATGGTCACATCATGTGCATTACCATTTAATGTTATATCTGCAAATTTAGATGAGTTATGTTGTTGTGTAACATCTATTATATTGCTATTGCCAGTTACATCTATAAACAATTGTTTTTCGGATGCATCTTTCTGTAGAACATCAAAATTACTAGAATTACCAGTCACATCTATATCTGCATAATGACCAGCTGTGCCAGTTGCTCTTTGTATTACTTCAACAGCATTTAAATTACCATCAACATTAAGTTTGATAATATGGTCACCTCTAGAATAATTCTCTGTTCCGTCATCGTTTCTATCTTGAAAAAGGTCAAGGTCATTTGAATCGCCTTCGAGCATTAATTCAATTAAATTAGGAGCCCACGAAGTTGGAGCACCTTGTTTAATTAAAATATTATTACTATTGCCATCAATGTCAGAACGCTCAACTCCTATTCCTCGTATGTGATTGCCGTAACTTCCGTCTTGTAGAATATTAATTGTATTATTATTACCAGCTTGGTCTATGTAAACACTATTATCTGGATTAGACCCAGCACTTGCTGTCGTAGCTCTAGAAGAAGCAGTTGATATCTTTGATGTTTGTGTAGATGAAATACCAGAGCTTGTGCCAATGCTTGTTGATGTTGAAGGAGTTGAGCTGAATACTCCTTCCTCTTCAAGTGTTTCTCCAAAAAAGGTATACATTCTTGCTGAATAGGTTGAGTTAGTAGAATTAAATTGTGCCTGGTCTAAAGTGATAATTAATTTACCACCATTACTACCATAACCATATACTGCCCAAGTTTTCCAAGAACTACCTCCGTGTGTATTTGACGCTATCGCCGTACCACCTGATTGCATTGAAAAAAGATTTCTTGTTACCCAAAAATTTGAAGTTGTATATTGAGAACCATTAGCGTGAGAAGTATAGTTTGCCTCACTTGTGTGTATTGTGATAGCACCTACACTTAATTTACTTTCAACAAGCGATTCAATGCTAAGCGTTCTATTACCATCACGGTCACCATTACCAGCAATTAAAACTGTACCACCTGCACCAATGTAAGTTTCATATGCTGTCTTACAGGTACCACCACAATTGTTATTACCTGCTATGTTAATATGTAAATCTTTATTAGTAAAATGACTTAAAGTAACTGAACCACTATTTGTGCCTGTAACTGTAAACCCATGACCCTCTAGTTCACCTTTTAGTTTATTGTACATATTGGTATCAGTATAATTTATATGAGCTGTTTCAGCAAATGCTGATGTACAAAAAAAGAATACTAATAAAAATAGTCTCATTTAATTACCTTATTACAAACAAGGCACTTGTCTGAACCATTTAATCCACCACAACTTCCTTTAATGTTTTTTCCCATTAACATAACTCCAAGTGACATTAGAGTTACTATTATGGATAAAATAATAAATGTTATTATAAATGTTGTCATTAGTTTTGTCGAGTAGTAATTATAGTTGTGCCTTCTGAATTAACTCTATTTGTTATATCAATAACTCCTTGTATCTGTCTGATTGTGGTCTCTTGTGTAGTTGGAACATTAATACAAGAAATATCACTACCTGTGGTATCCATACAAAGTTCTACAGAAATAACATCTACAATAGCTGTAACACCTTGGTCAGGAACAAAATCTGGTAATAAATCAGAACCAGTAGATACCGCTAATGTTCTTTCTTGTGATATTTTAAGTTGTAGATTTAAAGCGTCTAAAATGTTTTGTAAGAAATTTCTATCTAATAAGTTATCTGACAATCTATCAGTAAACAATTTAGCTTCTTCTTTATCTAATTCATTCTCTAACAACTCTTGGTCTAAAGCATTAGTATCTAGTACAGACACATTAGTTTTACCAACTTCTTCTTGTTCAATCTCTTTTGGTGGTCCAAGAATAAGAATGTTACTAATCATTTCTTCTGTTAAATCAACAATAATTGGTGGTGTTGGTTTAGCATCTAGATTAGGAACTCTTGTTGCTTGAAATGCCACATCCATGTGTACGATGCCGCCTAGACTTTCAACATCAATAGCACCTGTTTTACAATCTGCAGATATAGATGCCCAACCAAAAGGACAACTAGGCAATAGAATAACTGTAGTAGCACCAATCTCATCTACTGTTGCTGTAAAATCTGTACCACGAACTGTAATTGTGGCAGTTGGTGTTTTAATTTTAACTGCTTGTGGTTTGTCTTTAGCAATTTGACCAGAAGCATATCGTGCCGTGCCAGCTGCAATTCTTATTGCTAACTTACCTGCATCTTTATTCTTTGGTTCATATACAAAATCGTCAATGGTCAGTCTAGAACTTTCTGTCATCTGAACAATTGTATTATCTTCGAATGTAATTTCAGCTGTGCCTTGACCTGTTCGCAAAGCATCATTCATTTCTACACCAACACCTTTAATTCCTACTATCTTTTCTTTATCTCTTGTAATAGAAAGTGGGTCATGTTTTTGTTGTGTAATTGTTCCAATAAAACTCCATGCCATAGTTGGTATGATAAGAAGTAATATTAAACCTTGTCTAATACTTGTATTTGCCATAATTTTGTATACTTGGCCCACTCTTCAGAATTCAATTCTTCAATAGTTAAATCATATTCAAGTTTAAGCCAGTCGTTGAATGTCACCATGTTTTGAAGTTCAACTAGACTATATTTTCTAGTCATCTTGGCTTATTGTCCATGTATTACTATTTCCTGTTATGTTTATATCTAAATCATTATCTTGGCCACCAGCTTGTGTTGATGTCCATTCATTACTTGAGCCGCTTATATCTAAATCAAAGTTATGTCCAGCGGAACCACCTGCACCAGATTGTGTTGCTGTTATCTCATTACTAGCACCAACTGCTGTTAAATCAAAGGTTGCTGAATCTGTTCCTAGAGTAGCGGTTACTTTATTAGAACCGCCACCACTAATTGCAGTAGTAGCTGCTATTGTGTCACCATTAATTGTATATGTAAGGTCATTGTAAGTACCACCAGTTGTGGTTGCTGTCAAAGTATTTCCTGTGCCTAATAAATCAAATATTAAATCTGAATAATTACCAACTTGCCTAATATCAATAACATTATTAGCTGCAGTTCCTTGACCATCACCATTAATGTCTATACTCGCAACTGAGTTTGAACCTGTGATGTAGTATTTTAAGTTGACGCCAACAGAAGATGCAACTGATGTATTCATATCAATCTTTAGAATATTAGCACCACCGATTTGTCGTATGTCTACTGTCTGGCTACTACCAGTAAATAGTGAAGCTGTGCCTTCTGAATCTCCTACGCCATACAATTTATTGGCTGCACCATCTTGTAACACATTAATAGTACTGCTACTACCAACTTGATTTATATAAATGCTATTGTCAGCTGCATGAGCAACTGAAAGCACCATCACAAGTAACATAATAAAATATGTTTTTATTGCAGTCATTTAATTTCCTCGTCCAAATGTTGTATTTAATACTGGTTCTACTTCCTCTACAATATCAATATATTCTGATGTTGGTTTTAGTGGTGTTATTTCAACTTCACTAATCACCTCTTCTTTAAAATCCCAAACATCTTTTCTTTCACCTTCTTTTATTAATTCTACTACCGCAGCTTCAATTGCTGACTTCACTGCCAAAGTTCCTGGTTCATTTAAAGTTAAACCAGATTCAAACTCAAACACTTGTGTGCCTTTATCATAAAACTTTAGTATTGCTAAACTATCTGCAGTTGAGTAAATTGTTTTCTGAACATTAACTGCAGCTATAACCAAACCTGTATTAACACTTATAGCTCTTAAACTCACTGTAATGATATCTTCACTAAACTTTGTTGATGGTCCTATTCCTAATATTCTAGCGGCACTTCCTCCACTTCTAACTGATGTATCATAACCAGTAATACCACCTTCAAGAATCATACCAGCGAATCGCATTGGTTGTAATTTCTTGGCATCAGCACCTTCATATGCTTCTCGCATCTGTCGAACTATCTGTCGTTCTTGTGTAAGACTCGCAAGACCAACTCTTTCTACTACATCAAACCAATTGCCATTGCCTACATCTTTTAATGCTTTAATTAAAAAAGGTTCTGAGCCTTGTGTAAGTGCCGTACTAAAACTCGATTGGGTGGAACTAGGTCTTCTTTGACCTGTGTAGTCTTTAAAACTATAAACTGCCACCGACACTTTACCCATTTTTGGTTTTGATATAGTGTCAAACTCTTTATATACAGAGTTCTTTACAACCATAGGAGGTTCATACTCTCCCTTAATTGCTTGAGATGTAGCACAACCAGTTAAGATGGATAATACCATCAATAATAAAATTAGTTTCATATTAAAAAGTAAAGTCGCCTAATGGTATTGCAATGCTTGTTGTTGTTCCTACAACATCAATAACACTTAAGTTAATTGTTGATGAAGTTTTAGACCAATTAATAATGTTGCCTTCAAAGTTTAATGTGCCTGATGTAGGTGAAGATGAATCATCAGTAAACATTGCAGTGGCTAAATCTTGCGATATCTGTGCATAAATTCTAGATTCTAAATTACTCATAAATTTAGCTATATTGGTACTACCTGCTTCTCTAGCAGCTTCTTTTAATTGTGATTCGAGTTTATCTGCAATTGCTTTTTTACGAGAATGTTCTTGATTCTCTATTGTCAAGACATGTCCAGAATATCCATTGCCATTAAAGGCAGGACTTTTAAACTCAAAATCATTTTGGGGTTGTGAGGTCGCATTAATTGACCACAGAAAAACACCCATATAAATTATAGTCTTCATATATGTTCCGTTCAGTTATTATATGTCAGTGGCACTTACAACCATGGTTGTAAATTAATGTAGAATGATGTTACTGGTATTTATCCAGGAGAACCCTGGAATAGAATTTAATACTTTTTAGCACGACCTGCTAAGTGTGTTTGTTCAAACTTTTTTGCCCAGCGCTTCTTTGCTCGGCCTCTAGCTAACTTTCTTTTCTCTGATGGTTTTGAATATTCACCTCTTTCTTTTAACTCTCTAAGTAATCCAGAGTTGTCAATTTTTCTTTTAAATATTCTTAAAGCCTTATCAAAAAACATCTTATCGTCTAGTACTACTTTTAAACCAAATGTATTTTTCTCCCAAGCCTTCATATATTTCTTTTTCTCAATAATTGCCATTCTTTAAGTTTTTCTCCTATTAATCATTGCTTCTTTTCTTGCTATTTCTCTTTCATACTTTGCTTTGTTTTTACCACTAATTGTTTTTTCTGCTAACTCTTTCAGTTGTGATATATTTAAAGGTCCTAATCTTGGTTTCTCTGCAGTTTTGCCATGGAACATTGGATTAGCTTTTCTTTTGCCTGGATGAATTCTTACTGTAACTGCCATGATATTATCCTTTTATATTGTTAGCGAGAGTGCTATTTAGTCTATTCTATAGTTCAAATGATATGCTTTTGATTGAATCAAATCGAAAACTTCTCCATCCTTGTTTTTCAGTGTCAAATACCGGTAAAACATCGCCAGTTTTTGCTTTTTTCGCTTCAGTTGTTGCACCTTCTTTGGTAATTTCTGGTAAAAGTGATTCTTGAAGTGTGCAAGACATATGTCTTAACTTTCCGTCTAGTTTTGTAAAAGATACTTTAACAATTTGTTTTTTTAACGCTGAAATCAGCACTTCTTTTGATTTTTCATCAGAAAAGTTGCCTAATTTGTCAGATTCTATATTAACTCGAAATCTATCAGTGTTAATTTGCGGATGTGGACTTGATTTTGCTTCTTTGTTCGCCATTCCAGCAGAAAAACCAAGAGTTGCTTCTTCTCCTAGTGTTTTTGTTCCTAACCACTCACTTTCTGACTGAGGACTATCACTTTCAGACAGTGAAGCCGCCATTCTATCATCTCTATTCATTTAACTTTCCTCCCAACGGTCTATATGATTAAGTTTAGATATAACAACACTCATTTCTTCTTTTACCGTCCAAGTTAATTCACCTCCAGCAAAAATTGCTGTAATAACCTTTTTCTTTTTCTTATCTTCGGGGTCTATCATCGAAAAAACAGATATAACTTTATCTGCATTTATCCAGATATCTTTGTTGTGTGCTGTTTTTAATGTATTAGTAAATAATGCCATTGCCATAATATAATTCTCCTATTTTACTTCATTATTTTTAAAAGTTGTTTGATTAATTTGTCTTTAGTCTCTCTTCGGTCTAATTCTACACCCCAAGTACGACCAATTTCTTCTAAACCTATTTTATCAAAAGATTTAAGTTCGGATTTGGTGTATGATTGTCTCATTAAGAATAAATTCTTCATCCAGTTAAACATCGTTTGTATCTCCTTGTTTTTTTAGTTCATTTTGTTGTATAGACTTTGCAATATTGTATAGTTTCTGAATTTTAACATTCTTAGATATACCAGTCTTGTAGTCTTCCATCCATTTGGCAGATTTATCAGTCTTTCGAAGTATAACTCCGTGAACATCCGAACCGGCAAGGCCTTTTAGATAAGTATCAACATCAGAGAAAATAGCTTCAAACGATTGCTCTATTGCTGGAAAACCTAACTTGTCTTTACCAATAAAAGAAACATGATATAAATCTCCGTTAGGACCACCACCTTCTTTTACTTGATTTTCGTACATATCACCTTTTAGTTGAAACCAATCTTGTGCCTGATGACCTGGTTTCTCAGGGTCAGGAAAAAAGTATACGCCATCAAAGGGTAATTCCTGGCTTATCTGGTCTTTCGTATTCTCTAATGGGTCCAATTGATTCATCCTTTATTTGTTCATCATCATTGTCTTTTCTATTTCTAAAGTCTTGAGTCATTGCACTGAAACTAGAAAAGAATTCTTTAATATCTGCAGAAGGGTTTCTTACTTTTACGCCAACACACATTGTCTTCTGTTCAATCAATGTTCTGGCATTTTGACAATCATCTAAACTATCAAAGCGATAAGTCTCTTCAACTCCGCCCATTGCTGATATAACGAGTAATGCATATAGAGTGTTCATTAGTGTTTAGTTGCCTCAGTAGGATTTGTATCATCATAAAAATCACCAAGCTGTTCTACTTCTTCTGTAATGCCTGTCATGATTTTATTAAAGTCGTCCAAACATTTTGTATGCTTACACATTATCATTGTTCGTGCTATAATAATACTAGAAATATTCAATGGATGTAACTTGTGTTTTTCTGATATGGACATGAGAAATTCATCCACTTGGTTTGAAACTTCTACGATTTTTAAGTCGTGAGTTGTAGGGCCTTCTGAATCATATACATGAGGGTCACCTTTTTCATCTGTATTCACTTCAAGTAAATCATCTACATCAGTGATTTCTTGACCATCTACTATCTTCGCATCTTTCTTTGCCATGCCAACTATCTCCATAATTAAAAAACAATTTCCTATTCATTAGTAATCCTAACACAATCAATGAGGCCTGTCAAGCATAATCAACCATGTTTGCCTTAAGATTCTTCTGCTTCACCAGGTCTTATTTGACCATCAGTGTCAACATATATAATCTTCTCTTTAACCAATTGGTCAACCACAACCTCGACTGCCATTTTTCTTTCTGAATCACGGCCTTCTTGTTTACCAATTTTATAAAACACATAGACTAAAATAGCCCATATAATTGTTATACCCATTTCGTATGTCATAGTTCCTCCATGCATTTGTAAATCTTTTTATACAAGGCTTTCTTTGTAATTGACCAATCGGTCCCGGCAAAAGCCTTCTGATAAATCTTGTATGAGCCAACCAATTTCTTTCTTTGTAATTTGGTTGCTGTTTTAAATCTCTTTCGTCCACCATAGTGTTCAACTATCTCTAGTGCTATGTCATGAGCGTAAGCACCAATCTCATCTTTGTTTGATAGATAAGTTCTTTGCTGACTTATCTTATCTTGTTCTACTTTAAATCCTGTCTCGCCACCTAGGCGATGCTCGTTTTGATTCTTATGAATCATCTCATGTTGAAGGACTTGGCCTAACTCAAACATAAACCGATGCCGACTCTTTTCATTCCATGTATAAGCCATTTCATTTTTGGAACTGAATAACAATGTCACACAGATTGGTTGCCTTATTCTATCAGAATCAAACATTCCAGAAAGCGATATCTCATTCGAATCTAACTCTGGAATCCAGTTTGCTTCTACCTTGGCTCCAAATGGTCGAATGGCGATTCGCACCTCTTCGACAATTTGTTTATGTGCCATCTTTCGAAGAAGAATTTTTTCCAGACTTTTTAATGCCTTATATAACTTATTTCTTATAGCTCTATCTATCATCGGCTATTTAGACAATAGTTCCTTCGTCAAAGAAAGGCTGCTCAGTCCGCAGCATTATACAACTATCGTTATATTCCATACCACAGAACCAGGCTTCTTGCTTCTTGGTCTTCTGACCCACCATCTCTAACGATAACTTATATTCCTTTTCTACCAATCTCTTT
>Ga0209337_1002471_pt1 | contig 13350 bp, 21 predicted proteins | sample LinPmetageLP53_FD_184044 | JGI IMG/M metagenome (GOLD analysis project Ga0209337, IMG submission 184044) | Marine viral communities from the Pacific Ocean - LP-53 (SPAdes) (version 2) | ecosystem: Environmental > Aquatic > Marine > Oceanic | place: Pacific Ocean | collected 2010-02-08
AGATGACCTACCATTTTAATTGAGTTTTGGGGCAGTTACTTCTTTCCTTTGTTTAATTAACATGATCAAATCGAATAGTAGCTGTCCCATTCTCCTAAAAAGGATATTATGAAAACATTAGAATTATTTGCTGGTAGTAGAAGTTTTAGCAAAGTTGCTGAACGACAAGGGTTTAAAACCTATACTACCGATAATCAAGACTTTGATAAGATAGATCAAGTATGCGATATATTTGATTTTGACATAGATAAAGCCATTGATAGTCTAGGTGGGAAACCTAATGTAATATGGGCAAGTCCACCTTGCACATTTTTTTCAGTAGCATCTATTGGACATCATTGGAATAAAGACCACACACCAAAAACAGAACAAGCAAAGTTAGGTGTTAAGATAGTTCAAAAAACAATAGATATTATTAAAGAAATAAATCCAATGTTTTACTTTATAGAAAACCCAAGAGGTAAATTAAGAAAATTAGATGTAGTAAAAGAACTTCCTATAAAAACAGTAACCTATTGTTCTTATGGAGATGATAGAATGAAACCAACAGACATTTGGACAAATTTAGATTGGACACCAAGAGAATTGTGCAAGAATGGAAATAGGGATTGTCATCATCAACCAGCACCAAGAGGAAGTCAAACAGGAACACAAGGATTGAAAGGTGCTTACTTGCGAAGTCAAATTCCATCACAATTATTTGAAGAACTATTTAATAGAATGGGTAGAGTTCAGTTAGATGCTTTGATAAAATTAAATCAAGAGATTAACAGAAAAAAACTAAAACAAGAAAACTTAATTTAGGAACAAATTAATGGGTAAAGCAAAGATATTTCCAAGTGATAGAGAGTGGTCTAAATATATTAGAACAAGAGATATGTGGACTTGTCAAAGGTGTAGTAAACAATACGATCCACCAACAAGTGCTTTACATTGTTCACACTTTTGGAGTAGAGGAAATTGGAGTGTAAGATTTGATGAAGATAATACTGAAGCATTGTGTTATGGTTGCCATAGTTACTTAGGTGGTAATCCAGTAGAGTTTCATAAATATTATCTTGAAAAATTAGGACAAGAAAGATTTGATGCTTTAGAAAAAAGAAAAAATACACCTAAGTCAGGTAGTATTAAATATTACAAGTCAAAAGAATTTAGATTAACAATTAAAGAAAAAATGAAAGAGCTAGGAGAATGGTAATGAAATTAAATTCAAAAGAACAAGCATGGGTAGAGAAAAGAAAAAATGGTTTAAAAACAAAATCAGATCAACCACAGTATTTAGATTATGGTGCTGCACCTAAAGAATGTTTCGCAGATAGAATGAAAAAGGTTATACCAGTTAATCCATACAGTAAAGAAGGACAAGAACTACAAGAAGCCAATGCAAAGAAACATGGTAGAGGTTGGTATATATTTCAAGGTATGAACTTTAGATATAATAGAGATAGCAAGACTTGGATAGAACAATATTATATTGAAAGCGATAGAGTAAAAAACCAAAAGAGAAATAAATGCCTATAGATAAAACATGGAGTATTAAACACGAAGGGTATTTAAATAAAAATAATATCATATTCAAAGACAAGAAATACAAAGAACTATATCTTGATCTAAAGAAAGTAAATGATAAGTTAAAGGAGAAAAAATAATGAGTCACACAGTATATAAAGTTAATGGTAAAAGAGTTAAATCAGTTACCACATTGATTAATGCACATTTAGGTTGGAGTAAAGGGGCTTTAATTGGCTGGACTAGGAAACATTGTCTAAAAGGTGATGATAGTATGGCTATAATGAAAGAAGCAGGTAGAATAGGAACACTTGCCCATAAGATGATAGAGGAATTTATTCAAGGTGGATCAGTAAGGTTAGATGATTATACACCAAATGAAATTTCACAAGCTAAGACTGCATACTATGGATACTATACATGGTTTGCTGATAACAATGTAGAGTTTTTAGAAACTGAAATGAAATTAGTATCTGAAAAATATGGATTTGGTGGAACATTTGATGCTATAGCAGTAGTCAATGATAAGCTAGTAATTTGTGATTGGAAAACTAGCAATGCAGTTCATGATGAGTTCTTAGTGCAGTTGGCAGCATATAGACAGCTAATACACGAAAATACCGAACATAAAATAAGGGGTGCAATCCTATTAAAGTTGGATAAAGAAGAAAAAGGAATATACGAAGAACACCATTACAAGATTAAAGACTTGAATTGGGGTTGGAGAATATTTAAACTTATACTTAAACTACAGGAGTTAAAAAAATGAAAAAAAGATTTTTAGATGCAGATATAAACAATAAGAGTTGGTTTAGAAAACTGACATCAGAAGAAAAGGTGTTATGGTATTATATTACCACATCTTGTACATACGATGGCTTTTGGGAATACGATGAACAAGCCATATCATTCTATTGTAATGGATATACAGGTGATATACCTGAAACTATCAAAGCAAGATTGGGTATGATTAAAACTGATGAGGATCAATACTTTCTTAAATCTTGGGTTACTTTCCAGTATGGAGAACTAAAACCACAAGTAAGAACACACCAAAAGACGATTGAAAGAATCATCAGAAAGGGATTAGGGGAACATTTCCCTGAACTTGAAAGTAGCTTCTAATGACCATAGATGATCTAAATAAACTATTAGTATTTTTAAAAGTTAAGGGCTTATTGGAAGTCCAATATTTAGATGTCGAAGAATCCAAGATGATTCACAAAGGGATTCAGTTGTATGATTACAAGACTAGAAAGTTTATATCAGTTGATGCTATCATTGCATTAGCTAAAGAAGCAGGACACCCAAATTTATGATTGCCCCTCACAACAAGAAAGGAATACTCAACCTTGTTAAAGTGTTTGCAAATATGGTTGGCACTACATTTGAACATAGAGGGGTAAAGAATTTAACCTAAAGGACACCAATGAAAAACGACATAGAGAATACAGCTAAAGGATACCAAGACTTAATAGATGAAGTAGAAAAAGACCAAATAAAGATAATAGAAGAATTAAAGTATGTACTTACTGGAGTTGTAGGGGGAAGGCAACTATCAGATCAAGAATATCAATGCTTCATAGAACGAGCAGTAGATAAGAATAAGTTTGAAGATATAGGGTTTAATCTAGGCATATCAGAATCTGCTGCTAAAACCTATTATCAACGATCCATAAAGAAGTTAGAAGCCGAAGCAACAAGAGTAACATTGCGACTAAAAAGAAAATGAAAATACTAATAGCTTGTGAATATAGTGGTGTTGTAAGAGATGAATTTTTAAAATTAGGACATGATGCGATAAGTTGTGATATATTACCTTGTGAAAGCGATTATTATACAAAAGAAGATAGGCATTATCAGGGAGATATTATGGATATTCTTTATGAGGATTGGGATATGATGATAGCACACCCACCATGCACTTATTTAAGTAATGCAGGTGCAAGGCATTTATACCCAAACAAAAAACTTAATATAGAACGATATAATAAAGGTTTAAAAGCAAAAGAGTTTTTTATGAACCTATATGAAGCACCGATTGACAAGATATGTGTTGAAAATCCCATATCAAGTAGAGTATTTGAAATGCCAAAACATACACAAACCATACAACCCTATGAATATGGACACCCATATAGTAAAACAACTAGACTTTGGATAAAGAATTTACCTTCGCTAAAACCTACAGACATCGTAAAAAAAGAAGGAACTTTTATACATAGTGGGGCAAGTAGGTATAAGCACACAAATAAAAATAAAGGAAGATGGTTTGCTATGTCTGCAAAAGATAGAAGTAAAACATTTGAAGGAATTGCCAAAGCAATGGCAGACCAATGGGGAAAATAATTAATGAATAAGTTAGATAAGGCATATAAACAACTAACAACTTTGTCTAACACAACAGAATACCATCACTATATGCACGATAAATACTTTGCATATAAACAACAACTAAAGACCATTAATAATCAACTAGATAAAGAAATGGCACATATCCAAGACAATAGAACCCCTGAACAACACTTTATGGACATCTGTAGAGGTTGGCTAGTAGAAGATGTATTTGCTTATCTATTCTCATTGCCACCATATAAAGACTTAACACTAACCTTTGATAACCATGATCAAGATAGAATTATTAGGGTAATGCGAAGGGAAATAACTGCAGCACCTGACTTTAAGATTACCTATAAGAACATAACAGTAAAGGTAGAAGTCCAATCACTATTTGCTGACATACCTTATTTCCACATCAAAGAACATAAAGCCAAAAAGCTAACTAATAACAATAGCTACCTGATCCAATTCAATATACCCCATAGACATATCGTAGTATTTGAGCCACATCAAGTAGCATTAGGCACATTAAAACTAATAGAGGACTTCAGCACCGACACCATAAAGAAGTATGGCTATAGGTATGATATAGACACTCTACCAGCAGATATGAAAGTGTATAATTTTGTAGATGATTTGCCCAAAAAAATAATTTCCTTATTTTATTGACTCTTATTGTAGAATACCATACTTTAAGTAGTTAATTAAATAAAGGAGAATACAATGAGTAAAAAAAGTAAATTTGATTTAATAGATTATATGAGTGAAATATTACAAAATTTTTATGATAAAAATGGATTAGAACACATGTGTGCTTTAGATAGTCAATATTGTGGTAACTATAAAAATCAAGAACAATATAAATGGTTACAAAGGTTTTGTAATACTTGGGATAAAGTTGAATACAGATATTCCGAAAGAATGTAATTGTTTTACCTCTTAATATCAGTTAGACAAATTACTCCCTAAAATAAGGGGGTTTTTTGTATCTAAAATAAATTTAATAAAAGTATTGACATTGGCAATAGAACCCCTTATACTATAGTGTTAATTAAATAAAAGGAGAATACAATGAAATACAAAGATGATTGGACTTATAGACCTCTTGAAAGCTTGGAGAGAGAACAAGAAGAAGCAGTTAAATTAGCAGAATATAGATTGCTTAAAAAGCTATATCAAGAAGCAAAAAGATTAGAAAAGAAAGATGATTCATACTATACTACTTTAAAATGGTTAGAAAGAAAGTATGATTCACACCCAAAATCAAGTCTTTAAATTGTACTACCTCTTAATTATCAGTTAAGTCAGAAAGCCCCTCAAATCGAGGGGTTTTTTGTAGTCCTAAATAAATTAATTTCTTCAACAATATCAACAGATATAGCCATTTAAAGCCTTAGAATAGGGTTTCTTGTAGTCTTTTTGCCCCTATATAGTAGAAGGGTAACACCTTCCATTTCGTTTATTAACGAACATAACCTTCAAATAGTGGGGTGATTAGTTTGGCTGCAGCTAAAACAAAAAAGAAAAAGGTTGTAAAACAACCAAAGAACAACGATAAGAAGCTTAAAGGTGGAGTAACTGGTAAAGGTTGGGTTAAAGGTACTTCAGGTAACCCTAATGGTAGACCTAAGAACGAGTTTGCACTCAATGAGCATATCAAGACATTAGCTAATACTCCAGTAGGTAGATCAAAGAAAACTATGCTTGAAGCAGTAGTGAATACAGTCTATCAAGAAGCTTTGGGTGGTAATATGACTGCTGTTAATTTCTTAGCAGATAGAATTTTAGGGAAACCGAATCAATCTATAGGAATTAAAGACACAACAGATGAACCAATAAAGGTATTTGATATAGATGGATTGGAAGATTGATGATCAAAGGAAAGAAATCCTCAATGATAAAACAAGATATAAAATTTTATCATGTGGTAGAAGGTTTGGTAAATCATATTTTAGTGTCTTATTTCTACTTAATAAACCTTTGGAAGCGAATGAGAGAAGATGGATTGTCTTTCCTACATACAGACAAGCTAAGATGGTATCTTGGAATCTTCTCAAAAGCATTTTTGCAAACAAACAAGCAACTATCAATGAAACTGAACTATCAATCACACTTGATAATGGTGCAAAGATTGAACTTAAAGGGGCAGATAAACCCGACTCACTTCGAGGGGTATCTACAACGATGGTAGTAATGGACGAATATGCTTTTATGAAAGAGAATGTTTGGGGAGAGATTATACAACCTACACTAGCAGAATCAAGAGGTGAAGCATTATTTGTAGGAACTCCAAGTGGATTAAACCACTTCTATGATCTGTTCGTTAAAGGACAGTCAGACAATAGTGATTATAAGAGTTGGCAGTTCACCACATTAGATGGTGGCTTTATTTCTGAAGAAGAAGTAGAGAATGCCAAAAAGAATTTAGATAAGCGAACATTCCAACAAGAGTATGAAGCATCATTCTTAACTGCAGCGAATAGATGTGCTTATAACTTTAGTAGAGATATCCATTGTAGAGTAATGGAAAAGAGTCCAAGAATGTTTTGGGGAATTGACTTTGGGGTTGCATCATACATGACTGCAATCCTAATGTGCGAGAATACAGCAGGGGAAGTTTATGTATTTGATGAGATTGGGTTACAGAATAGCAATACTTTTGAATTGGCTAAACTTATGCAGCTTAAAGGTAGGGGCTTACCAGTATATCCTGATCCAGCAGGTAAGGCAAGAACTTCTAATAGCACAAAGTCAGACCATAAGATATTGCAAGAAGCAGGGTTTACTGTGATAGCTAAGAAAGCTAATCCTACACAGAAGGACAGAATGAATGCTTTGAATAGAATGTTAGAAGATGCAACTGGGAAACATAAGCTATTTATTAATCCTAAATGCACTAAGACTATAAGAGATTTAGAACTATGCACACTAGAGAATGGACAGATGCTAAAGACTGAAACCTTATCTCACTTTTTAGATGGATTAATGTATCCTATTGAATACCGATATGGATTCAAGGGACAAGCAAAGGCGATACAATGGTAATGTTTTTATTGGGATTATGTGTAGGAATTATTTTAAGCATGACAGGTGCTATGATGTGGGGACATCGATTAAGTATAAAAGAGGACGAATTAAATCAACAACTAATCAAGGACTTCCAAGATAAGTATATGGAAACCGAAGAACAGAAATTTTATAAAAGGTACGAAACATGATAATTTATAATTTAACAGAACAAATGCTACATAAGCTATTGATGGAAACAATAGAAGAAGGTTACGATAATCAGATGGAAGAAAGAGAACGATTATTGGACTACTATGAAGGGGTAAACTTAGAACATGATCTAAAACAATACTTTGATAGTGAATCCTTATCTGCTATTCCACCAATGTATATTAACCTTGTAAGAAATATTATAAGTCGTAGAGCATTGGTATATCAACAACAACCAGTACGATTCAATGATAAGTATAACGATGTCATAGGGGACTTTGATTCGTTCATGAAACAATTTGAGCAACTGACTTATCTCTTAGGTACTGAAGCACTCTATACTCATTGGGACGAATCTCAAAAGAAACTAAAGTATAGACCAATCCATTTCTTTGTGCCATTCTTTAAACCAAACGAAGATGAGCCATTTGCTATTATGTATCAGGCAGAAAGCCAACTACAAGCAAGGTCAGAAGATGCACAGTATATGTTTTGGAGTAAAGACACAGAAGATATGGAAGGGAAACACTTTATGATTAGCAGTAGAGGTAAGATTACTTCTATTGTAGATGGAGATAGAAACCCTTATGGCGATGTAATACCATTTAACATTGGACATAGACATCTATACACTAGAGATTTCTTTAGAGAAGGTGCATCAGACTTAGTAGATGGTATGAGAAGTATTAACATTATGCTTACCGAACTAGCTTTGCATGGACGATTCCAATTAGGACAACCAGTATTTACTGGATTAGATACCGAACAACGAATTACTATGGGGCAAGATAAGGCATTAGTGCTACCTGAAGGGGCTAACTTTAGTTATGCAACACCGAATGCTAATGTCCAAGCTATGATTGATTCTACGAAGTATATGGTAGATAGTATTGCACAAGCAAATAATGTCAGAATCAACTGGACAAACAAAGGACAAGAGTCAGGGCTATCTAAGAAGATGAGTGAGATTGATCTACAAGATGCCCTAAGAAGTGATATAGAACAAATTTATAGACCCTTTGAGAAACAACAATTTAGAATAGCACAACGAATCTGTGAAGTATCAGGTGGGATTCAGTTAGGTGATCAGTTTAGTATAGACTTTACTGAACGAGAAGTGCCAATGAGTAGTGATGAGGAAATCAAATACTATGACTGGGCATTTAAGAACAACCTAGAAACAAGAAAGAGTTATCTACGAAAGAAGAATCCTGACTTACAAGATGATGAGATTGAAGGTATAGTAGAACAGATAGATTCTGAAGCACCTGAAACACCTGAAGGAACTTTAATAGACCAAATCATTAATGCACAAGAATAATGGCTGACTTAGACTTCTATAAAAAAGATATGGAGAAAATCCAAACACAACTTCTTAAAAAGATTGAGAAGGTGTTAGGTGGATTAACTGTATTAGATGATGCAGGATTAGCAACAGCATTCAAGCAGATTAACTTTGTAGATGAGTTAAATGCTTTAGGATTTCCTGCATTGTTAGCTAAAGTGAAAGGTAGTTATGATAAGAATGCAATTAAAAGCTTTGACTTATTGAAAGCAACACAACGAACTAGACAAGTAGCAACTGCAGTTCAAGCAGTAGAGATATTAAGCATACTAGACTTAACAACTATATCTGCAGGAGTAACACGATATGCTAATGAATTAAAGACTGCTATGTTTAGAGGATTGCTTACTGGACAAGGTGCTGCAAGTATTATGCAAGGGCTAACCGAAACCTATGGAGTAGGTAGAGCATTAAGTAGTAAACAACAAGTCGCATTATTGAATGATAGTTTTGCACGATTCACAAGAACAACTACTGCAAAGCTATTTGAAGATGTGCCTGAACAAAAGTTTGAATATATTGGTCCTGATGATGAAGTAACAAGAGATGTATGTGCTGAAACCTTAGCATTGCAAGGAGAAGGATTAACAGCAGATGAAATAGAAAGTATTACACCAGTAAGTTTTGCAGATGGTGGTGGCTTTAATTGCAGACATGAATGGATACCAGTATAATGAAAGCTAAAGATATAGCCAACTTTACTAAGACGAATTATGGACAATTAGCTTCTCATGCAAGAGGGTTGATTGTTAAAGACATGAACAAAGGTGTCATGCAGAATGGTATTTTTAAATATAAGTCAAAAGAATATGCAGCAAAGAAAGCAACTGGTGCATTAGGAAAGTTTAGAAAGAGTGATAGAGTAACCATGTTATTAAGTGGTGAAACAGCAAGAAGAATTAGACCTGAAGGCAAACGAGATAGAGCCACATTAGTATTTGAGAATGGAACTATTGTTCAAGCCAATGAAGATAAAGGGTATGTCATAGCAGATTTAAGTGGTAAGAATAGAGATAGTTCTGCATTATTCTTACAAAAGATTGTTGATAGGAATGTAAAGAAATATGAAAGCAAACCTATCACCATTAAAATAGGTAAATAACACAGGAGGACAGATGTCCGAAGAAAATAAAATAGTAGAAGAACAAGCAGTAGCAGAAACTCCTACACAGGAAGTAAGTAATGAAGTTGGAAACTTAATTGCAGAAAGCAAGAAGTACCGACAAAGAAGCCAATCAGCAGAAGCCGAGTTGAATGAACTCAAAGAAAACCTCAAACTTCAGGAAACAAAACAACTTGAAGAAAAAGAGGAGTTTAAATCTTTGTATGAAGGACTAAAGATAGAAAACGAGAAGTTAAAGCCAATCGTAGAAAACTTTGAAATCCAAGAAAAACAAAGACGAGAACATCTGCTGTCCCAACTTTCAGATGATGATCAAGAAATATACCAAGACCTCACAACAATTAAGTTGGAAAAGCACATTGAAAGACTGGGAAAGAGTAAAGTGCAAATATCTGATGCTAAAGAAGTTACTTCTAGTGGCAAGTTCGCTTCAAATACGAAGTGGGCAGACCTATCCGATAAGGATCGTGAAGCTGCAAAGAAGAATCCAACTCTTTGGAAACAGATAGTAGAGGGGTATGCTAAAAACTAATCGAAGGAGATTAAAATGGCTGATGGAAATGTAACAATAACAACTGCTGCTAATTTTATACCTGAAATGTGGAGAGATGCAATCCTTGACTATGCAGAACGAAAATTCGTTCTTCGTAACCAAGTATCAGACTTCTCATCTATGTTAGCAGGTGGTGGCGACATACTTAACATACCGAAAGTAGCAGAAGATACTGCTGCTGCTAAGTCTGCAGGAAGTGCAGTAACTTATCAAAATAACACAGATGGTGTAATTCAACTTGCAGTTGATCAACATCATTACGAAGCTAAACGAATTGAAGATATTGTAAAAGTACAAGAATCTGCAGATTTGTTTAATGCATATGCTCAATCAATGGGCTATGCTTTAGCTAAAAAAGTAGAGAATTACCTAGCTGTAGATGTTCTACAAGCTGCAACAGGTAACGATACTGCTTTAGCTGCTGATAACACATTCACAACTGCATTACTAAGAAGTGGTTTACAAAAACTTCTTGATGCAGGATTTGACTACACAGATGGTGATCACTACTTATATTGTTCACCTGCTGCTTATATGTCTTTACTATCATTAGGTGACTTTACAGATGCTAATGTTAGAGGAGATGGGGCAGCCCCAAATGCACAAGGTAAAATCATGTCAGCTTATGGCTTGAATGTTTTCCCTTCTACTGACTGGGACGATGATGGTGGTACAGGCGATGAAACAGCAACTATCTTTAACAGACAATCTGTTTACTTTGCACAACAAGTAGCACCAAGAGTTCAATCATCTTATGATATTGATCACTTAGCTACATCAGTTGTAGCCGATGTATTATTCGGTGCAGCTTTATCTCATGCTGCTAATTCAACAGCAATGGGAGTTGTTAATTTCACAAATCCTTCCTAAGGATAAGTGAAAATCGGTTAATTATGGGGGTAATTTATTTTACCCCCATATTACCATTAAATATAAATTTGAAGGGGATATATATGCCATTATACGAATATAAATGCGAGTGTGGAAAGGTTTTTGACTACATACAAAGCATTAATGATGACAAACTAAAGAAGTGTCCAACAGAAATTAATTGCGACTCAAATCATAAAGTAACAAGATTAATTGGCAAACCCATGATTCAAATGAATGAACCGAATAGTATGCCTGACAGAAAATTATACAAGGAATTGGATATAGATAAATGAGTAGTAATACTAATATAGGAAACACACCTGTAAATCAGGGATATGTTCAATTAATCCACATGGGAGAAACTGGTGGGATTGATGGAACACTTCGTGCTTTATATGATGGTGATGGGACTGCTTCTGATCTATTGATTGCTAGTGATAAGGTAAAGATTTCTACAGAACTTTATATTGGTAGCAAAACACTTACAGAATTTGTCCAAGATACAGTAGGTGCTATGTTTAGTAGTAATACTGAAACCAACATTACTGTAACCTACCAAGATGGTGATGGCACAATAGATTTAGTATCAAGTGGAGAAGTAACTCTAACAGGTTCGCAAACCTTAACAAACAAAACCTTAACAAGCCCAGTAATCAATACTGGCATAAGTGGTACTGCATTCTTAGATGAAGATAACATGGCTTCTAATAGTGCTACTAAATTCGCTTCACAACAATCAATCAAAGCTTATGTAGATGCAGAAGTTGCAGGAGTAGTAGATACTGCACCAGCAGCTTTAAACACATTAAACGAATTAGCAGCAGCATTAGGAGATGATGCAAACTTTGCAACGACTACTGCTACATCATTAGGGGAAAAATTAGTTAAAGCATCTAACCTATCAGACTTAACCAATGCAGGAACTGCAAGAAGTAATTTAGGATTAGGAAGTGGGGCTGTATTAAATACTGCAGCAGTAGCCAATGGTGCATCTACCTTATCTACTGGTGATCAAATATACGATTTTGTTATTGGCTTAGGTTATACAACTAATACTGGAGATATAACTGGTGTTGATCTAACGAGTGGTGCAGGGATTACTATATCATCAGAAACCAACACAACAAGTGGTGCTTATTCCTCTACCATAGCAACCAATATTGCTTCAACAAGTTTAAATGTATCAGGCACAGGACAATTAGCAATCAATCTAAATAAGTCTGCTTTATCAACTGCAACTTTAAATGCTTCAGACTTTATGATTTTATTTGATGCAAATGATAGTGAAGCACCTAAACGATTTATAGCACAAGATATTTTTGATAGCTTAGGTGGGATCACTATAGATGGCACAACAGCTAATGGCTTATTGACTTATGGTGGAACAAATAATATAGATACAGAAGCTAATCTTACTTTTGATGGAAGCACATTAGCAGTAACTGGAGCAATAACTGGAAGTTCAACATTAAACATTACTGGAACTGCAACACTTCAATCTTATTTAGATTTTAGTGGAACTGACAATAGAATAAATAATACTACTAATGATTTAAAAATTGTTCAGTATGCAAATGACAAAGATATAATATTTTACAACGACGATGGTAGTGGTGGCATTACTACTTACCTAACATTAGATGGTAGTGAGAAATTTGTTAGAGTTCCTGATGATGGTATAAGACTTACTGTTGGTGCAGGAAATGACTTACAATTACTACACAATGGAACAAATAGCTATGTTGCCAATTATACTGGGGATTTAGTAATTGAAAATCACGAAGCCGATAAGGACATAATATTCTATAACGATGATGGTTCAGGTGGAACTACTGCTTACTTAACATTAGATGGTAGCAATGGTTCTATTTATGCTTATAAACCACTTTTTGTAGGTAGTTCTGCACAAATACAATTAGATGATGTCAATAGTAGATTATTGCTCAAAGACGATACAAGTTTAAAACTTGGTACTGGTGGAGATTTTAATGCATTTCACAATGGAACAAATACATTTTTAAGAGAAAATACTAATCATTTATACATTGACCAATTAGCAGACGATAAAGACATTATCTTAAGAAGTGATGATGGATCTGGAGGAGTAACTGCCTACCTAACATTAGATGGTAGCACAGGACACTTAAACTTAACACCACCTAATAATGTAGGTATAGGAACTACATCACCTACAACTGCTTTAGAAGTAATCGGTGATATTAAAATAAAACAAGGAAGTTCATTTGGTAATTATTCTCTTATAGATGCAAGTGAAGCACTTCTTACATTAGAAACTTATAGCATAAACACATCTAATCACCCTGCAGACATTTTATTTAAACCTGCTGGAACAGAAAGAATGAGAATTACAGATGATGGTAATGTCGG
>Ga0209337_1002472_pt1 | contig 13348 bp, 26 predicted proteins | sample LinPmetageLP53_FD_184044 | JGI IMG/M metagenome (GOLD analysis project Ga0209337, IMG submission 184044) | Marine viral communities from the Pacific Ocean - LP-53 (SPAdes) (version 2) | ecosystem: Environmental > Aquatic > Marine > Oceanic | place: Pacific Ocean | collected 2010-02-08
AACGATATTGAACTTGACTTATTCTTTATCACAGCGAAACCCGCTGACTTCTTAGACTTAGAAGTTATCGACACACTTGACGAAGGTGAGCAACAAAAGGAAGGCGTAACATCGGACGACGATGTTGATGTTGTGGAAGCCCCAAGCGACGATGTTGTCGTTGAAACCGAAGACCCAATGGCTGACATAGCAGTTGACAAAGAAGCATCGTACAATGGTGCGCAAATATCTTCGGCACTTGATATTATTGTCAAGGTAGGCGAGAACTTACTAACGCCGGAACAAGCTATCGTATTCTTGATTCAGATGTTGCAGTTTGATCCGGCTGTTGCGAAAGCTTTATTTACCGAAGGTGCTGATGCGACCAGTGAAATAGAAGAATTTAGAAACGCTAAAAAAAAAAAGAAAGTAAACCCTGTTGCAAAGACGGAGTTTGCCAATGCTCTAATTGAGTTAGGCGAAGACGAAAGCGACCTACTTAAAAGCCACGATATGATTGACGCAAGAAAAGTTGACTACGACCGCGAAGAACAATTTGACGCGATGTGGTCTTTTGCGACCGTGCCAAGTAGTAAGCCACAAGCGAAGTCAGATCACCCCGAATACGGACAAGACACCGAATATATAAAGGTGCGTTACGCTTATATGCCACACGTTACCAAAGGACCAGGCAAACACAAGACAGGCAAGAAGAAAGGGCAACGTTATGACAGCCGTCCGTTCTGCGAAAAGATGGTGAACGCATCTAAAGGCGGCAAGGTATATAGACGCGAAGACATAATGTTTGCATCAGATAGGGCAACCAATCCGGGTTGGGGACCAGCGGGTACGGACTTTTATAATATATGGTTTTATAAGGGTGGTGGATCGTGTCAACATTTTTGGGAACGCAGAACGTACCTTGTAAAGAACAACGAAAGGGTTAGCGTAAACCAAGCAAAGAAAATCATTCAGCAAAACAACGGAACACCACTTGAAACTAACGACGCTAAAGTTGCAAGACGACCACGCGATATGCAAAATCGTGGCTTCATCAATCCCGAAATAGCACAAGCAATAACAACACCTAGAAACTAATGGCACAATCACAAGCACTATTTGTCTCAGCTAACAGACTGAAAAGAGACACAGCAATCGGTGGGTCAGTCGACGACGACCTAATCCGTCCATACGTTTATATGGCGCAACAGCGTTGGATTCTTCCGGTGCTTGGAACGGACCTATATAACAAACTTTGTACTGACATCGATACGGGTTCGGTGTCCGGTGTATATGAAACCCTTCTTGACGAATACGTTATACCGGCAACGGTACAATATGCGTTCTCACAATTGATACCATATTTAAGAGTTCGATTTGTGAACAACGCCGTAGTGGTTATGAACAGCGAACAAAGTGCGGCAGCTACATACGACGATCTAAAGCCACTAATCGACCAAGCGAATGATATGGGTAGCTTCCATCGTCAAAGACTTATCGACTACTTGTGCGACAAGTCTTCAAGCTATCCGGAATACACGTCGAACACGGGGTCGGATTTATGTCCAACAACAAACAACTACACACAAGGTTTGAATGTTGACATTGTAAACCCTGACTTAAAATATCAAGCGTTCTTAACAGCGATTGGAAAATGTAATATATGCTAACCAAGAAAAGGGGCAAGTACAAGCCCAGTAAAGACAACGAAAAGAAACTAAAGAAATACATCAATGGCAAATCAGAAAGTAAGCGATCTAGCAGCGTTGGGGGGGACACCCGCGAATGACGACGTTTTATATATCGTTGATACATCAGCTACGGCAAGTAAAAAAGTAACCTACGCAAACCTTGTGGCGGGTGCTGGCGGTACAATTGTTACAACTAAAGTGTCAATCAACAATGCGTCTGTCTTGGATTTGAAATATAACGACACTCCAATTAGCTTGAAGGCGGCTGAAGCGGGTAAAATAATTGTACCCGTCAAGGCAATCATTGTAGCAACACACGCAGGGAGTAACGAAAGTTCTTCTGACGATTTGCGAATTGGTTGGTCGGCTTCAGATTCTACAACTTCGCAGTATTGGGGTGCATCGCGTGACTTTATGAACGGCGTATCAAGTGGAACAATTACTCAGTCTTGGTCGGGACAATTCGGTGGTGGCACTTCAAACAATATGACTTTCAGTATTACAAATAAGCCATTCCAAGTTTGGTGTACTGACGTGTTCAATGGTGGGTGGTCAATGGATATATATTTTTCATACTATATGGTAACGGCATAATGGAACTATTTGGAATAGCAGTCTCGTGTTTTGTTGGAGTTCTTGGAACTTGGATAAAATTAACAAACGAAGTAACTAAAATAAAAGCACGCTTATTCTCTTTAGAGAAACAAGAAGGGGAAGTTAAAGAAATGTTAAAAGAACTTTGTACTGGTATGCAAGAAATCAAATTGCTATTGGCTGAAAAAGGAATAAAATGAGAGAAATAAAATCAATCGTATTGCATTGCACGGATACACCCGCAGATCGCAAGTTGACGGTTAAAGAAATAAGAAAGTGGCACGTTAAAGGAAACGGCTGGGACGACATCGGGTATCACTTTGTTATTCATCAGGACGGCACAATTGAACGTGGTCGTCACATTGGTAAGGTGGGCGCACATACTTGGGGCAACAATCACGGAAGTATTGGTGTCGCTTATTGTGGTGGTGTAGTAAAGAAGACTTTGAAATCTTTAGACAAAGAAAAGCCAAAGTCAAAAACGACATTGGTATCTAAGGACACAATGACAAAAGAACAAGAAGTTGCATTTCGCGACCTTGTTAAGTTCCTTGAAGTTTGCTTTGGCGAACTGAAGGTGCGAGGACATAATGATTATAACAAAGCCAAAGATTGCCCCGGTTTTAATATACGGGAAAAGTTTGGCGATTTAATAACTATATAATATGGAATTTTTAACAACAAATTGGGTGGAGTTATTACTTGCCCTTATCACACTTGCGGGAACTTATACAGCACTTACCGAAACAACAAAGGACGACAAGATACTGGACGTTATCAAGCGAATCTTTGATGCTGTTATTCTTGGAAGAAACCGATGAACAAGGCGTTAGCACTCTTATCGAAATTAGACCTGACTACTATATTTCGTGAGAAGGGAGAACTACGAAAGTGGTCGGCCAAGCGCACCATCGGGGGCGTAATAGTAACCTATGCACTAACATCAATGAACGGGGAGATTGAATGGAACGGGGTGGTGTTATGTGTGGTAGGCATTGTTCCACTATGCTTATCATTCTTTGAAGGACGTAAGACCAAGGCTTAAAGGGAAAAAGCTAAAAGCATTCCAACACCTTACCAAAAAGGAAAGGCGAATCCTCGTAGTTGGGGATTTGCATTGTCCCTTCGATTTAGACGGGTACTTGAAGTTCGTCGTTGACACTTACGAGAAGTGGAATTGTAACCAAATTTTGATGATTGGCGATGCGATAGATAATCATTATGCGTCCTTCCATCCGACGGACCCTGACGGGTATGGGGGTGGTGAAGAACTTGATAGGGCTATCAAAAGACTATCAAGATACCGGGACGCTTTTAAGAAGATATGTGACAAGAAGGTGGACGTACTCATCGGCAATCACGATCGTTTGATTATGCGCCGGGCATTTGATTCTAATATACCCGCACGATGGATAAAGTCGTACAACGAAGTGCTTGGTACTGACTGGAATTGGTGCGAGCGTGTAGTCTATGACGACGTACAATACACACACGGCGAAGGTGGCACTGCTCGAACCCGTGCAAAGAATGATTTGATGTCAAGTGTTGGTGGTCATATCCACACTCAGGCCTATGTTGAAAATCTTGTTGGAAGGAAATACCGCATCTTCGCGATGCAAACGGGATGTGGTGTGGACGCTTCTAGCTATGCCGCTGCATATGCTAAGAACTTCAAACGTCAAGCAATAGGGTGTGGTGTTGTCTTAGGTGGACATACAGCCATTAACATAATGATGCCACTAGGCAAACCCAAACCAAAACCGGGAGTGGTATTGTAATGGATAAAAACTTGATGCATAAGAGAACCTTTGCGGTTTATATTATCTTAATTATTGTGGTGTTTCTTTTGGGCGTTCTAATATAGAGTTCGAGAACTGTCCCAGAGTGTACACAAGACGACTTGATTATCGAACTTTTTAGAAAAGAAAACCCCTTCAGCTTATGTCAGGGCTAAAGGGGTAATCAAACAACACACAAACAAATCTAATGCGTTAGCGCGAAGATACGTTAGAATAACCAAATATCACAAGCATTGAATCACGCATTGATGGTTGATTGCAAAATTCACCACGATTGTTGTAACCTTCAAACCTTAGCCGTCCTCTTATAAATTCAATCTTAGGTTCTTCCGGTAAAATGACATCGTGAAATAACTTTGTGCCGGTACTGACCGGAATCAATAAAACGCAGACTTTACCTTTTCGACTTTCTAGTATTGCTTTTTTTACAAATGCTTCCTTTAGTTTCTTTGAATATGGTGGATTTACAAAATTGACTTGTCCCCAATCAACAGTTAAACCATTCCAAGACATATCGTGTTGAAAAGGACAAGGGTCGAAATCAAAGTTGAATCGCTTATTTAACTTGTCGTAAAAATCTTTTGGCGTTCTCCAATCGTCGGGTTGTTTAGGTCTTGACGCTTTCATCTTATTAGGTGCATAGTAAATAGGATCGCAAGCAAAAGAATCAGACAAGTAATAAACTTGTTAATGGGTGAAGAAGGGTCTGATGTTATCATTGTTTATGGGTTTTTGCAAATATAAACAAATAAAAGTTAAATAAAAATAAAGATTATCTTTTGGTTTTATGGAAAGTATGTTGTAGATTGCGATATGTTAAACAACAAAAAACAAATCAAAATGACTTTAGACGATTTAATAAAACAAACCGAAGAAAACATCAAGTACCATCAACAACGACTTGAAGAAGAAGCAACAAAGTTAGATGCGTACTACACAGCCCGTGACGCAAAAGCGGATAACCCACACTCAAAATGAAGACATCATACCCCCAAGAACCAATCCACGACTTCAAAGAATGGCGCGAGTGGATCAGCCGCCAAGTTGTAAACGCAAATGAAAGGCGTGTTATTGAAGACTTCAAGCAATCAATAATCGACGCAAGAACAAAGAAGAAATGACTACCTATCCAAACAAGTTTTGTATTGTAGTACACCCACAAGCATTACAACATTGTCATACGACATATTGGAAATCTTGTGAAACCAAGCAAGAACTTGAAGACTACCTTGACGTACTATCTGATATGGGTTATGTGATAGGTGACATTTACAATGAAGAACAAATGAAACGATGAACGAATTAAACGATTACTACGGCTACAACTTAGCTACAATAGAAGGTGAATCTTTAGACATTGGTGGGTGCGTTTTAACCTCACCGGGTTTAACGGACTACGAATTAAATAAGACTTATGAAAAGCTTGTTACACTTATGGTCGATGGAACATACGTTGGCTTCGCTGGAATTGCTTCAGCGGTTGCATATATCTGCAAGGCCGAAAAAACTAAAGACATTACCAACATCACCTTTTGGGGTGATAAAGATTGTTTGTACAGCCTAAAGCTTAGGTACTTAATCGGCAAAGAAGATCCTAAAGAATTGCTAAATACTGATAAAGACAACCAAATTTTTCTTACTATTAAAGCAAAAAAAGGTTACCTTTCGCGTGTTATGGGACACACTCTTAAACGCTCAATCAATAAATATCAAATAAATTATAAACCTTTTAATTATTAAAAATGATACCTAAAGTAAAAACAATCCGTTCAATCCAAGGTTCGGGAACTTATGAAAGTCCACACGGCCTTTTGTATTCATTCGAATATGAGTTTGAAGATGACACGACACTCCGTGCAAACCATAAGACGCAAGAATCACCATTCAAAGTAGGTGATGAAGTCAACGTTACTATTAAAGGAACGAAGGACGACTTCAGTTGGGGTCAAGTGCAACGCAAAATGGAAGGCTTTGAATTTGGTGATAGGCCAAGCCCTTCAACTTCGACATCAAATTCGGTAACAAGATTTGAAGACCGCGACGCTAATCGTCAAAGCCTGATAATGTCGCAATGGGCAATCCGACTTGCGTGTGAATGGGAAATGAACCAAGCACCACCGGACAAGGTTGATCTTAGAAACGCTATTGCTATTGCAAAACAATTAAAGAAGTACGCTTTAGATTTAGAAAACGTGGATACTAAAGCTCCCGAAATGCTTCTTGACAATCCTTTCTAAAATGAAAACAAAATCAGACTTCAAAGAGTTCATAGGTAAACACTATGGAACACAAAGACGAATGGCTAATGATTTAGGGGTTACACCTGAAACAATTCGGTCTTGGATCAATAGAAATCCGAGGGGTATTCTCAAATACTCACCGGAAATTGTTAAAGAAAAGAATGTTACAGCATCACAAATCGTTTGGGAAGTAATGCACCACGAACGTTATTTGCAAGAATGATTGATTACTTTACTTTCGCAACGGAAGACGCAAACCAGTACGGGGTGGATGGGGCTATTATGCTTCACCACATCCGTTATTGGGTTGCAAAGAATGAAGCTAACGACAAGAACTATCACGACGAAAGATACTGGACTTACAATAGTCAAACGGCTTTTGCTAAGTTGTTCCCCTTTTGGACGGCACGAAAGATAGGTCGGTTACTCACTAAGCTTGAAGAAGAAGGCGCAATTATGTCGGGAAACTTTAACGACAAAAGATATGACCGCACTAAGTGGTTCACTTTGTCTAATGCATTTGTCAATTCTGGTAGTATGCATTTGTCAAAAATGACTAATGGATATGTCAAAAGTGACTTACCTATACCAGATAACTACCAAAGTAAAACTCAAAGTATAACACATATAGTGTTTCCTTTTGATTCTGATTTGTTCAAAGAAAGATGGACGCTGTGGAAGAAGTACAAAAAAGAAGAACATAAATTTGCATACAAGTCGCAAGTATCTGAACAAGCGGCTTTGAAACGAATCGCAGACCTATCAAACAACAACGAACAAAATGCAATCGAACTTATCGAACACGCCATCGCACAAGGGTGGAAAGGATTCTACGCTGACAAAACAAGAAAAGGAAGTAAAAGTTTCGACGCTGAAAAGTATCGCGCTTATATCGACACGCTCTAAGATTACACCGGCGGAAGCTTGGCATCACGGCACGAATGTCCGTTCGGCATACAAGCATTGTCCAAGGATAACACACGCCGCACTAACCGCTTTGCTTAAAAGCACACTGGATTATTTAGATTATTCTAAAACCATTCGTGAAACTGAACACATTATTGAAGCGGTAGATCACTTGATTGAAGAATTTCCAGCAATGAAAATTGAAGAATGGCGTTGTATAATGATGAACTTCAAGACAGGCAAATATGGAAATCAATACGAACGGCTTATGTTGCCAGAACTTGTCGAAGCATTTCAGCAATTTGAAGGTGAACGTGCAGACCGAAGGCATACAGCTTGGAAGCATATCAAGGACAAGCCACAAGAACCAATGACCGAAGAACAACGCAACATCTTTAAGAAGTTAGCCGAAGACCTAGACTTGCCCGAAGACGATACTGACGAACAAGGACGATGGAAGTTTATCGTACACCCTAATTCGGAAGAATGAAATTTGAGGTAAAGAAAATTAAGAACGAAGAAACTAAAGAATGGTTATTATATAAACATTACTTGAAAAGAATGACTTCTATTTCTTATGCCTTTGGACTTTTTAACAAGAATATATTAGTCGGCGTTTGTACTTTTGGAAATGCTGTACCACTACAAATGAAAAAAAGTATTTGTGGCGATCGATATATGGATATCGTTTATGAATTAAATCGGTTATGTATTAACGATAATCTACCAAAAAACACAGCTTCATTTTTTGTTTCTTCGTGTATTAAAAAACTACCTAAACCCACTATCGTTGTAAGTTATGCAGACAAGTCTATTGGCCACACTGGTTATATTTATCAAGCTTGTAACTTTTATTTCACGGGAGAAAGTCATACACAAAAGGACTGGGTGTTAAAGGGTAGTGAGCATTTACACAGCCGAACTTTAATGGACGAATTTTCCTTTGAAGAAAATAGAGTTCAGAAACTAAAAGACAAGTATGGTGATAGGTTATATCAAGTTGAACGGCCACCAAAGAATCGATATGTTTTGTTTTGGGGAACAAAAAAACAAAAGAAGCAATTAAAAAAAGCAAGTCGTTTTGAAGCACAACCATACCCAAAAGACATAAACACACGTTATGATTCTTCACATAAGATTAAACCACAATTAAGAATGTTCTAATGAATGAAGTAAGCACTATAGGAATAATAAACAAAAACAATCCAACAAGTTTACGACTGGTAAAAGACAAGCATTGTTCTTATGACGCTGAAGACAACCTTCATATAGTAGAAATAAAGAACCGACGATCTTATTATCCGACCAAAATGATTGAAGCGTTGAAGCTGTTTTCTAATTATCAGAAGGCGCAACTAAAGAATAAGCTTTTTATTTATGTGGTGACGGACGAAAAAGGGCTTTACACTTTTAACATATCAAAGCACATCGACACAATAATTGCTTCGGGCATAGTTAAAAAAGAACAACCGAGCAAGACGGACTTCAAAGGGGGCAAGACCATAATCAAATTTTACTACAACCTTGACGAAGAACTTTCGTCGTTTACTTATCCCCATTAGTTGCAGAACAATCTGAATTGTTTTATATAGTGCTATTATGGAAGGACTTGTTATTGCAATGGTAGTTTTGGCGTTCGTCGACATCGGCGTTGAATACTATTTGTACGAAGGACTTAGAGTGAACGAAGCCATCATTGCTTTGCTTGGTATTTTATTCTTATGCCTGTAAAGCGTTCTACACTAATCAAGAAACTTGACAAGGTGTTTTCCCAATACATCAGACTAAAGGACGCAGACCACGCCGGCTATGTTTCTTGTTTCACTTGTGGAATGACAAAATCTTGGAAGGAATTAGATGCCGGGCATTTCCAGTCGCGAGGTAAATACGCAACACGTTGGCACGAAGAAAATGTACGCCCCCAGTGTAAACGATGCAATGGATTTCGAGGCGGTGAACAATATCAATTTGCGCTTAACCTTGGAACGGATTTAGCTGACGAAATTGTTTATCTAAGCAATCAACCGGCACGACTTACTAACGATTGGTTGTTGGAAAAGATTAAACACTACCAACAAGAAGTCAAGAAACTTTTGTAAGCTTTGAGTGTGGTTCAAAAATACATAAGGGAAAACTATGGTGCAATTGTCGAAATCGCTAAAGTCATAACGCAAGGACGACACCCCGATTATGAAGACTTAGCGCACGAAGTTATTGTTATGGTGCTTGAAGCGAACCGCGATAAGATGCGTGTAATTGTAGAAAAGAATCAAATGCGCTTTTGGATTATCCGGTTATGTATAAACAACTACCGAAGTTCGACAAGCCGATACCATTACAAATATAGAAAGCCAGCGGAACGTCACCGACAAGCATCGGAACACCTTAAACATCTACACAATCTAAACGACGTAGATCAAAAGAAATGGAACGAAGTATTGTTAAACTTTATTGAAGACAAACTTGAAGACGTTGATTGGTTTGAAAAGAATTGTTTTGCTATTTACTACGGAGATAAGCATTCCTTAAATTCACTGGCTAAAGAAACAGGCATTAGTCGGAACACGTTGTATCGTGCAATCCGCGATGTTAGAAATTACATACAAAATGAAATCAAAAAGCAAGGGTTTAGGCGACACCATACAAAAAGTAACTAAGGCAACAGGAGTAGAAAAAGTCGTGAAGGCATTTTTTGGTGACGATTGTGGTTGCGATAAAAGGAAAGACCGATTGAACAAGATGTTTCCTTATCGTGATATTCAAGCAATGACGGAAGAACACTATACGTTTTTCAAAGACGTTCTTCAACCGGCCTACCGAGGACACCAAACCCTTAAAGGAAAAGATTCCGATTTCTTTTATCAAATGTATAACGATATCTTTGGTAAGAAGCAAAAGAAAACCAAGTGTACATCGTGTAACAAAAATATGTATATTGAACTTCTGAAGGTTTTTGAAGCGCAATGTACTAATGACGACTAATTTTTATTTGAACGTGGGATATATATACGACAAATCCGGGGACGGTGAAAAATATCTACTAAGACACGAAGCACTTGAAGTCTTAAAAATACAATCAGAAAAGATGGGGTATGACTGGAAAGAGTTAATCGGTAAACGAAGGCATCGGCATTTGTCTGATATGCGGAAAATCGGTTGCAAATTCTTATATTCTAATTACTGGTCTTATCCTCAAATTGGTAAGCTAATGAACTTCGACCACACGACCGCGATATATCACAAACGAACTTGCGAAGAACTACTTAAAACCGACGACCGATTACAAGGGCTTTGGCTAAAATTCAAAACAATGTAATGACAGCACGAAAAGCGAAACGCCACATTAACGAATCAGACGACTATCTAGTTATAAGTAGATTGCGCGACACCATACTTGTTGACCACAAGGACAACGATTCGTTCAACATTATATTAGACTTAGCAGTTGCAAACCCTCATTTCTTAGGATTGCTAAAGTCTGTAATCAAATCAGTAGATGAATATACAAAGCAAGAAGATACCGATCAGCCAGATTCAAGTCGACCCGAAGAACCCAAGGATTCTAAACAAGACGAAATTCAAGAAGCTGAAGTCATCGATTGAGAACTTTCCTGAAATGCTAGAAGTGCGACCTATTGTCGTGGCCGATGGTATTGTGGTAGGTGGGAATATGCGACTACTTGCAATGAAGGATTTGGGATTTCGCGAAGTCACAGCCATTGACGTTACCGATTGGACACAAGGGCAACGCGATGAATTTATGATTAAGGACAATCTAAACTTTGGCGACTGGGATTACGATATGTTAGCTAACGAATGGGAGGGCACTGACCTTGCTGATTGGGGAATGGACGTATGGGATACCGAACCCGAAGAGATGAAAGGTCTAACTGACGAAGACGATATACCCGAAGCACCTGAAGAACCGATTACCAAACTTGGCGATGTTTGGATACTTGGAGAGCATAGGGTTATGTGTGGCGATTCTACGAGCAAAGAAGCGGTAGAGATTCTTATGGATGGGGAGAAGGCAGATATGGTTTTTACTGACCCACCTTATGGAATGTTTTTAGATGCTGACTATTCTGCAATGAAAAACAATCTTGACTTTGCTAAATCCAAAGGTTTTAAGGGAGGCAAGAAATACGAAAATGTTATAGGTGACCACGAAGATTTCAATCCTGACTTTATAAACAATGTTTTTAATTGTTTCAGTTATTGTAAAGAAATTTTTTTATGGGGTGCAGATTATTATTCTGAATTTCTTATAGACAAAAATCAAGGGAGTTGGGTTGTATGGGATAAGAGAGCAAACAACAATAATGATATTAAAGCAGACGAATCAAGCGACAAAATGTATGGTTCGTGCTTTGAATTATGTTGGAGCAAAAACAAACACAAGAGAGATATTGCGCGAGTAAAATGGGCGGGGGTTTTTGGAACAGAGCAAGAGTTTGATAGAAAAAGACATCATCCAACACAAAAACCTTCGTTACTTGTCGAGTGGTTTTTTAATAAATGGGGAAAAGAAAATGATTTAATAGCAGACCTATATTTAGGTTCAGGGTCAACACTAATAGCAGCAGAGAAAACAAAGCGCAAATGTTACGGGATGGAATTAGACCCGAAGTATTGCGACGTAATAGTTAAACGATGGGAGGACTACACAGGCAAGAAAGCACACCTTGAAGGAGAAGATGATTTAATGATAATAGCACAAGCGCAATAACCCAAATGGCACACAATAAAAAAGACTTTCTTGAAGCACTTGAACGATCACTCGGTGTAGTAACGACAGCATCGAAAGCGTGTAACATAGGAAGGCGAACACACTATCGTTGGCTTGAAGAAGACGAAGACTACGCTGATGCGGTTAAAGACATACAAGAAAGCGCGATAGACTTTGCAGAAAGTTCACTACACCAACAAATCAAAAACAAGATACCGAGTAGCACCATCTTCTATTTGAAGACCAAAGGCAAACACCGAGGGTATGTAGAGAAGCAACAAATAGAAGTTAACGAACCGAAGCCGTTCAAATGGTTTGACGATGAGTAATATAATAGAACAAAAAAAGCTAACCGAATTAGAGGTGTTGCAAATTGTGAATGAATGGTACACGAATGGAATGTACGCAGATATTTTACAAAATGAAGACGGCTTAGATTTAGAAGAAATATGCTTAAATTTAATAGACCTTCTTGAAGCAACCGAGTACATACTACCACGTTAAAAAGTCTAAGGCAAAGATTCAAATTCATCAAGGGGGAACTCGTAGCGGAAAGACGATGTCCATTTGTCAGGCGTTAATTGAATTGTGCTTTAAGAACAAGGGTGCGGGTATTGTTATCACGATAGTTAGGAAGACATTCCCGGCATTGCGTTCTTCGGTGATGCGTGACTTCTTTCAGATACTTACTGATGGTGGTAACTACTACGAAGAAAACCATAACAAGTCACAAGCGACATATACGTTGTTTGGCAACCTCGTTGAATTTATATCAGCCGACCAACCACAAAAGTTGCGTGGGCGTAAAAGAACTATGCTCTATATAAACGAAGCCAACGAATTATCCCTTGAAGATTTCCGTCAGCTAATTTTAAGAACAACCAACAAGACAATTTTAGACTACAATCCATCAGATCAATACCATTGGATATACGAACACGTTCTACCACGCGAAGACGTGGACTTCTTTCAAACCACATACCTTGACAACCCATTCCTTGAACAAAGCGTTATTGACGAAATAGAACGCTTTAGAGAAACGGACGAGAACTACTGGCGTATCTATGGACTTGGTGAACGTGGTGTTAATGTGTCGGCCGTATTCCCACAATGGCAAGTCGCTGATGAAATCCCCGAACGGGCAAAGCTTGTGGCGTATGGGTGTGACTGGGGGTTCACTAATGACCCAACCGCAATCGTTTCAGTTTGGCGTGAAGACTATTCTTTGTATATTAAGGAACACCTTTATTCAACAGGTCTAACCAATAGGGATATAAGTATGGAACTTGACAAGCTTGAACTAGATAGGACACCAATCATTTGTGATAGTGCTGAACCTAAGTCGATTGAAGAACTACATCGCTTAGGACATAACGTCAAAAAATCCAAGAAAGGTCCTGATAGTATTCG
>Ga0209337_1002473_pt1 | contig 13342 bp, 9 predicted proteins | sample LinPmetageLP53_FD_184044 | JGI IMG/M metagenome (GOLD analysis project Ga0209337, IMG submission 184044) | Marine viral communities from the Pacific Ocean - LP-53 (SPAdes) (version 2) | ecosystem: Environmental > Aquatic > Marine > Oceanic | place: Pacific Ocean | collected 2010-02-08
GCAACCTTACAATTTCAGGTGAATTAGATGCAGCTACTTTAGATATAAGTGGTAACGTAGATATTGATGGGGTTTTAGAAACCGATAACTTAACAGTCGGTGGAGCACAAGGCTCAGACGGACAAGTACTTACTTCAACAGGAAGTGGTGTAGGTTGGGAAGATGCAGGAAGTGGAGCAACATTTAAAACCTTTGGCACGTCCTCCATAATGATTGGAGACAATGCCACAGGCACGATTGATGCAGCTAACTACAATACTGGTCTAGGTGTAGATATTTTTGCAGCTTTGACTACTGGTGATAACAATATTGCTGTAGGTTTTGCTAGTTTGACAGCATTGACCACAGGTGCTCAGAATACCGCAGTAGGTGAAAGCTCAATGGCAGCTATAACTTCAGGGCAGGGGAACACTGCTGTAGGTTCTAAATCCTTAGACGCAGGAACAACTGCTAATGATAATACTGCTATTGGTTATAAAGCTCTTACTACAAATACTGAAGGACATTACAATGTAGCTGTTGGTAAAGATGCACTAGAGATGGCTACAACAGCAGATAGCAATACAGCAGTGGGTTTTAAAGCCTTAGAAGCTAATACTACAGGTGCATCAAACACAGCAGTAGGTGCTAACGCTTTAGACAACAATCTCGCAGGTAGTTCAAATGTAGCCGTTGGTGTTCACGCTTTAAGTGCTAACACTAGTGGTGCAGGAAATATTGGTATAGGTGTAAGTGCTTTGAGAGCAAATACTACAGGAGCTGAAATAACAGCTGTTGGTGATGGTTCTATGGCAGCTAATACTTCAGCGGCTTCAGGTACTGCTTTTGGTGCACAGACTTTGGCAGCTAATACTACAGGTGCTAGTAATACAGCTGTAGGTGCATATGCTTTAAATGACAACACCACAGGTTATATTAATACAGCTGTGGGTGCTGGTGCACTAAGCTTAAATGTTGTAGGTCTTGGCTGTACGGCTGTAGGTGATAATGCTTTAGCAGACAATTTAAACAGCTACAACACAGCAGTCGGAAGAAGTGCTTTAGCTAATAATACATCAGCAGACTCAAATACAGCAGTGGGCAGTATCGCATTATTTACCAACACGACTGGAGGTAATTTGACTGGTATTGGTGAGTCAGCCTTATACGCCAACACGACTGGGGCATCTAACACGGCTGTCGGAAGGTTTGCTTTAACTGCAAATACCACAGGTACTGCTAACACAGCATTAGGTTTTCAAGCAGCAGCAGGAAATACGACAGGTGCAGAAAGTGTATATCTTGGTTTTAACGCAGGAAATTACACAGTCATAAATACCACAGGTAATTATAATACTATGGTTGGTCCTTATACGCATGGAACTGCTGTTAATACAGCAAATGCAAATGTCATTGGATATAATGTAGCTGGAGAAACAGGGTATACGACTATTGGTATTAGTGGAGATGATATAAGAGCAGCGAATGGAACGGCTACTTGGGCAACAGTCTCAGACGAGCGAGTTAAAAAAGATATTACAGATTCAACAGCAGGTCTTTCATTTATTAATGACCTTAGACCTAGAACATTTAACTTTAAAGCTAAAGGCGATTTACCTAAAGAATTTACAGGTTATGAAGAAGGCTCTACAGAATCTTACAAAAACTCTAAAACTCAACATGGTTTTATAGCTCAAGAAGTTAAAGTGGTGATAGACAATCATTCTGAAATTACGGACGGATTTAACTTATGGGATGTAAGAGAAGACACTGGACAACAAGAAGTAGCAGAAGCTGCTTTAATACCAATGCTTGTAAAAGCAATACAAGAACTTTCAGCAGAAGTTGAAAAATTAAAAGGAGAATAAAAAATGGCAACAGTAACAGAAGTATTAACAGCAGCAACCGATAGCGTCACGCTTATCAACGCTGTCAATGGTGGTTCACACAATGTAACAGGTATGACCCAAGCAGAAATAAACGACATGGTACAACGCAATGTTGACCATCTTGAAATTATTTTAGCTTACGCACCTGTAGACTCAAATGATAATACACCAGACGTAGCAGGTGACTCCTCAGATAAGTCTAGCTATACAGGTGCAATTACAACTGGCAAAGCGTATATTGCAGCTAACTAAAAAGTGGAAGTTTCTGCTTACATTATTTGGAATGTTTTAATAACCCTTATCATTGCCCCTGTCTTTTATTCTATTAGACAAAACACAACAGAACTAAGAAGACAAGACATCCTGTTAAATAAAACACGGGAAGAGATTGCAAAAGAATACGTAACAAAAACAGAACTTCGAGACGACATGGGATTAATCATGGACAGGATAGAAAAGATTGGTGAAAAGCTTGACAAACTCTTTGAAGTTAAGTAAAATAGGTATATAACAATGACAAAAATAAACGATAGATTAAAACAACGAGCTAAGTTTAATAAAGGTAAACGAGTTGGTTATGCTAAAAAAGGACTAGTAGATAAAGAAACTGGTGAAGTTATAGAGTCTACTTTAGCACCTACACCTGCACCAACACCTGCACCAACACCAGCCCCAACACCTGCACCTACACCTGCACCAACACCTGCACCTGCACCGGTACAAGGAGAGCCAGTAGCACCTACTCCAGCTCCTACTCCTGCACCAACACCAGCCCCAACACCAGCACCTACTCCAGCTCCACCGATTGCATTTTATGGAGACAAAACAAATGAAGAGCTTCAGACAATGTTTGAAGATGGAACACCAATAGGTATGGAAGCTTATCCTGACTTTGTGCCAGACACAACAACTGATAGGTACATTCAAGTACAAAATCAAAAAAAAGCAAATTCGGTAGCTAAAAATGAATATAAGACAACAAGTAAAGGTGTAAAATATCACATTTACACTATGACAGATGGAAGAATAAAAACAGAAAGAACAGATAACAGAGGAACAACAGTTACAGTAGACTATTCAAATGTTTTAAGTTCAAATTCATTAGATTATTTATCAGAACAAGAACGAGCTGACCGTCAACAACAATTAAAAGGAGCTAGTCCTACGACAGACTCAAACTCTAAAGTTATTATTGACCCAGAAACGGGAGAAGAAATAGTATTAGATACCTCCACTCCATCTCCAGCTCCGACTCCGGCTCCGACTCCGGCTCCTTTAACAGCCGAAGAACAAGCAGTAGCAGATGCAGCAGCTGCAGACTTAGCAGCAGCAGAGGCAGCACAGGCAGCATTAGATGCACAGGCAGCAGCAGATGCAGCAGCAGCACAAGCAGCAGCAGATAAAGCAGATGCGGTAGCAGCTGAACAAGCAGCTTTAGCACAAGCAGCAGCAGATAAAGCCGCTGCAGATTTAGCAGAAGCCAACAGAATAGCTGCTGAAAACAAAGCCTTTATGCAAGATGCTAAAGGTCGAGCTGAAAGAATAGCTTCTGGTAATATGGTAGAAGGTGATGTACCTCAAATACAAGACCCTGATAAAGTTATTGTTGGTGAGGATGAAGTAGCATCTCAAATGGCAGTAACAGCACCTGTTGTAGCTACACCTATTACAAAAGTAGCAGATGAAGAAGTTGCACAAGTTACAACTACAGCACAGGCTGCTGCACCAACAGCTGTAACAGCCAGTACAATGACAGCCGATACAGTTAACAAAGATGTACAAGTAAATACCGCAGTTGGACAAGTAGAAGAAGAGTCTTTAGCAAAAGCTGCAGGTGTCGAAAAAATTAACCCTATCCAAACAGCCGAAGTAGCAATTATTGATGGTGCCTTGACTCAAAAAGTTGTCGGAGTTATGACTTTAGATGCTAAATCTATAGCAGTTAAAAATGTTGGAAGTTCTTTAGCTAAAATTACAAGAGCTAAAAAACAACTATCTAATGCTGGATTAAGTGATACAGATATTGCAGAACTAGGCAACGACCCAGATGCTTTAGAGGCAAGACTAGCAGACTTTAGCGAAACAGAACGTGGGATTATAGAAGGACTTCCAGAAGAAGCTCTAGTATCTAATCAAATAGATACTTTATTAAAAGGTATTGAAGAAGGTGAGATTCCTGTGTGGGCTAAACCCGCTGTAGCATCCGTAGAAATGATGTTAGCCAAGCGTGGTATGTCAGCCTCAACAGTAGGAAGAGACGCCTTGCTCAATACTATTATACAATCAGCAATGCCTATTGCTCAGTCTAATGCTCAAGCTATTCAAGCAAGTGTAGCACAGCAAAAAGGTATTGAAGCTCAAGAATCAGAAGCTAACGCAGCTAGAGGACAACAGACAGCGTTAACAAACGCAAGTAACGTTTTCCAAATGAACATGGCTCAGTTTAGTGCTGACCAACAAACAGCGTTGTCTAACAGTAAGTTTTTACAAACTGTAGGGTTAACTAATGCTAGTATGAAGCAGCAAGGTATTTTACAAGATGCAGCTACGACAGCACAGATGAACATGGCTGATGCAGATTTTTATCAGAGAGCACAAATACAAAATGCTCAAGCTTTTCTACAAACAGATTTAACTAATCTTAGTAATCAACAACAATCTAATGTGTTAACGGCTCAACAAACGCAACAACGTATATTAAGTAATCAAGCAGCAACCAATGCTTCAAGACAGTTTAATGCTACAAGCGAGAATCAGACACAGCAGTTTATGGGAAGTTTAAATGCTCAAGTAAGTCAGTTTAATGCTACACAAACTAATGCAGTTGCACAGTTTAACGTTACACAGACTAACGCTGCAGAAGCCAGAGATACTCAAAGACAAGCGGATTTAGAAAGATTTAATGCTCAACTAAAAACACAAGTAGATGAGTTTAATTCTAATCAAGACTTTGCAAGGAATCAATGGAACGCACAGAATACAGCAACTGTTCAAGCGGCTAACGTTCAGTGGAGACGACAAGCAAACGTAGCAAACACTGCTGCACAAAACGCAGTTAACATGGCAAATGCTCAGAACGCTTTTGCAATGTCACAAACTGCACAATCTTTCTTATGGCAAGAACTTAGAGACCAAGCTGATTTTGATTTCAGAAATACTGAAAACGAAAAGAACAGGATTTCACAACTTGTGAATACTGCATTAGCTTCAGACCCTTCTAAGTATAATTCAAGCTTGGGAAATTTACAAAATTTAATAGGACTAATAGCCGGAGACGTTACATAAAATGGGATTATTTAAATCATTAAAAAAAGCTTTTAAAAAAGTTGTAGGCGGAATTAAAAAAGCAGTCAAAGGCGTTGTTAACGGTGTTAAGAAAGTAGTTAAAAAAGCTACTTCTAGTAAGATACTTAAAGCTTTAGCTATTGCTGCAGCCGTTGTAGTGACGGGAGGGGCAGCATTAACTGCGTTTGGTGGAACAGGAGCTTTATCTTCTAGTGCATTTGGACAATGGATGATGTCTACAAGTCAAACTGTTTTAGGTGGTACACTTTTTGGTACAGGGGCTACCTCTACAGTTGGAAAATTTGTACAAGGTGCTGCAAACTTTACAGCTAAAACAATAGCTAAACCTTTCGGTGCTGTTGGTGGAGCTCTAGGGAGTACTGCAAGAGTTGGTGCTAATTTATTAAATCCAAATGCTACTGCATTTCAAGCTGGTCCGGGTGTGGGTGGTGTAGCAACTACTCCGGGTGCTATTCTTACAGCTCCAACACCTTTTAGTGCAGAAGCATTTAGTGGTCAATTAGCAGTAGCTGATACTGTTTCTTTTGACCCTACAGCAAATGCAGGTAAAGGAGGATACATAAACACAACTGTAGACCCACTAGACCCAACAAAAAACATAGTGACTCCTTTAACCCCGGCTGAAGTAAATAGTTTACCTAACCCATACACAAGTAATATAGACAAGGTTACAGGGAAACCAAAGGGAGCAGCAGGAAGAATTGCAGAAACTGTAGCTACTGGAACTGCAACCGCTGTACTTAGTGGAGCAGCAATGGCAGCAATTCAAGGTGACCCAGAACAACAAGGTTCTATGGGTGGCTTACGTACTGAAACTGCTACACAGTTTGACCCATTACAGGTCTATGCAGCTAATAGAGGAATTGCAGAGTCAGACATATCTAAATACTTTACATTTGGCAACACTGCATCCGCAGGTAACATGCCACTGTTTCAACAACAAACTATAGGAGTACCCTCATAATGGCACAACCAAATAGAGGTCCAAGAGATATTGTTACAGACAGTATTTCTGAAACAGCAGGTCAATCTGTATTAGACGGTTTAGACGCTGGGTTTACGATTGATGATATGGCTCCGGATAACGGTCCTAAGATACGAGGAGAAGCTAGGTTTAATCAAGAAGGCTTAGATGAGATTGTTAATCTATCTTCAAAAGGTGGTGCAATCCCCGGACAGAGTTTAGTTAACGACCCTTCACAACCTTACGCTTGGGAACAACCACCCGAGTTTGCAAATCCTAAAGATGCTTTAGATTATATGACAGGAGTGATATTCCAACCAGAAGCAATGCAACAAATTGTACAGGCTTTAGCAAATGGTGCAGCAGTTGCAGACATTGCAATGGTTATGCTATATACAAAGTTTACAGAGGGTAAATTTAATCCTGATGTATTAATGTTATTAGCAGAACCAGTTATGTATGTTGTTATGGCTATCGGTGAGGAAGCTAACATTAAGTATAATATTGAAGACAGTAATGATTTAGATGAGTTAGATGAAGAAGATAATCAAGAAGAGTTTGATAAACAGATTAATGAGTTTAGAACTGTTTTTGATGATATTAAAAATGGTACAATGAAAAAGGGTATGGAGCCTAGTAAAATTACAAGCGGTGCAGTACCACAAAATATTTTAGATAAAGTCAAAGAAGAAGGTCCGGCAATTAGAAGTTTATTAGGTAAAGGAGAAGAGTAATGGCACAAGAAGATTATTTATCAGGTTCACAGTTTGGACAAGTTGCTGGTTCTTTACTAGCAAGTAATAAAAAAAGAGACAAGAAAGAAAGAAACAAAGCGTTACTCGCTACAGTTCTTTTTGAAAGTTTAGGAGCTTTACAAAAAAATCAAAAGCAAGGTATTGTAGATGGAGTTAACGCTGTTAACAAAAAGTATAACGATATTTTTAAATTAAACGAAGCTGATTTTGCATCCGCTGAAGGTGACAGAAAACTATTAAAAAGATACATTGATAGTGAAGAAACTTTTTTAAACGAAGAAGTTAAAAAAATTATTAACAATACAGATGAAGTATCAGCTGCCAGAGTTACATGGGATGATGTAGATAAACAACCTAAAGAACTTAGAGATAGTATGTATGCCGCATATAATGAAGAAAGAAAAAAATTAATGAACAAAATGGAAGCTTTAAAGGTAGACCCTAGAGCCACAACACAAAACTTTGAAAGGTTTAATAAAGCAGCTAAAGAAGAATACTTAGCAGCTTTAAAGCTTGTAGAAAACGACCCAACTAAAAAAGGTTTACTAAAAGCAGCTTGGAATAGAATTTTTAAAAGTAAAAGCGACCCTACAAGAGCTAAAGAATTAAGAGAAGCTGGTATAGATGTAAAGGGAGATTTAGTTACTAATAATACAGAATTGTTTGATTTGCAAGACTCTTTAATTAAAGCTAAAAATAATAGAACAACTTTTAGAGATAGTATTGATAATCAAATTGCTCAAGAACAACTATATACTCCTTTAGTATTTAAAAATAAAGAGATTAATAGAGATGCTATGTATTCTGTTGGGATTAAGAAGTTAAATGAACTTACAAACGGTGATGAAATATATGCCAACGTAGACAGTGAGTACTTTAAAGAACTTCTCGATCAAACGGCTGAAGAGAATCCTAATTTTACAGAAACTCAAATTATTGACAGAGCATACACTTTGACATTAACTAAAGAAGTAGACCCAGCACCATATTTAACAAGACAAGGAGCAAAACTTGCAAACGGTAGAATTCTAGTTGATGAGTGGAGAGGCTTAAAAACTGAAAAAGAAAGAAGACAGTTTTTTGATAATGATCCTACAAAACTATATCAGCTTGGCGATGCTCTTAAATTAGAAGGTTTTGCTACTGAAGCTGCAGGTTTGTTAACAGATTATAAAGATATATATGAACAAACTAAAGCTTACCAGCCTACTACACAGGAAGTAACTAGATATGTTCAAAAATTTAGAAACACTCTAGACCCCAAAAATAAACAAGACAAACAAATAATAGCTGATTCTGATTATCTAGGTATTGTAGGTGGTAACGCAGCTTTAGCCGCAAATTATTTTACAGCTAATAATAAAAATTGGTCAGATAACTATACAGAAACTGAAATAGAAGATGCTGCTTTAGGTTTTGTACTTGGTCAAGTAGAAGGAAAAACTTCTACTAACACTAGAATGGTAGAAGCAGATTTATTAAGAAACCGAATCAATCTTGACAGTAAAACGTTTGATCGTGCATTGTTAGAGGATACTCCTAGAATAATACAAGAATTAAAAGAAGCAAAAAGAAGTGGTGAGATTAAAGATGTAAGAAATTTATATCACGGTATTATTAATCAAAATAAAAACTTAAACTTAGACTTAGATGAAAAAGCAGCATTAAAATTAGAGATAGATACTATTTTTAAAGATGCTGGTGAAACCATTAATGTTGAAAAAGAAGCATTAACTGCTACTAATCAAGAAACAACAGAAATAAAACCTTCAGGAGGTTCATCTGCTTTTGCTCAAGACCTTCGTAGTATGGATCAAGCTATAAAAAACTTTACAACTTCTAATAAAGAAAGCAATAAAGTTAGTAAAGAAAATACAAAAAAAGCAGAAGATTTTAGAAAACTTATAGCTCAAACTAGAACTGATTCTGGTCCACAAGATAGTGGAATTGTAAACTATTTGTTTGAACCTACTGATGCCCGAGCAACAAGACAAAGTAAAGCAGGAGTATGGAATGTTATACAAGAAAAGTATGGGCTTACAGAAAAAGACTTATCAACACCTTATGCTGCTAGAAACCTTGCTTTAGAAAACCCGGATATAGCTTTAGAAATTTCTAATTTAATAAATACTTATAGTACAGAACCTCAAGAACAAGTAACAAATGGTTTAACTTTTGCAGAAAGTTCTAACGACCCTGATGCTCTTTGGAAACAATCTCAAAAAGAAACTTTTAAAAACTTTACACCTACTCAAAGCACACTAAAAGAAGTATTAGAGTTTACCAAGTTTGATGGAGAGTATGCTGATTGGTCAAGACAACAAGGTCAAAATAAAACAACTCACACCCCCGTTGGAAAATATCAATTTGTGGGAGCTACCCTAAGAGATATTAAAAATAGAAAAGGGTTTGATGATTTAAATATTAATGATAATACTATATTTACCGAACAGGTGCAAGATAAATTATTTGAATGGTATATAAAAGATACTATTAAATCTGTAGGAACAAATGCAACACAAGAGGATAAAAGAGAAAAAATTAGAGCCCGATTTGAAGGAGCTACTACAGAAAAAGTTTCTAATAAAGAGTTAGATTTAATTATAGAACAAATATTAGCAGACAGTTATTCTTCTAATATAAATCAAGGGTAGTATATGTCTATAAACTTTTTAGATACTACATCTAATTCTTATGGTTTGGGCTACTCAAAACGTAAAAAAACTTTAGATGATTTAGAACAAGACGAAAACTTTTTAGAAGTTTCTGAAAGATTCTTATCTTCTGTAGGAGAAAAATCTGATGATGTCTTTGAATACCTAAGAGATTCAGATTTTAATCTTTACTCAGGAATGAGTCGAGCCATGCAAAGTGGTAAATTTACAGACCAACAAAAAAAAGACTATAATTATTTAAGACAAGAATTTGATAATGCTGATCTAGGAAGTATGAAACAATTCTTTGGGTTAGTTAAAGATGCAGGTATTGATATTGCTACTGACCCTACTGCTATTGCTGCTGCACTAGCTGCTCCTCTTACAGGAGGCTCTTCTTTAGCTGCAAAACAAGGAATACAACAGGCTGTTTTACAAGGCTCTAAAGCAGTTGCAGCTGGTTCTTTAAAAGCAGAAGGTAAACGATCTGTAAAAAAAGCAGCACTTGTCACAGGCTTAGAAGTAGGAGCATGGACAGGGTTAGATAATCATTTTAGACAAACCACAGAAATAAATACAGATATAAGAAAATTATATTCTACTCCGGAACTAGTAGGTTCTACTGCTCTAGGAACTTTAACAGGTGGGTTACTCGGTGGAGGACTCCAGAAAGCTAATTTATTTTATAGTAAAATGAATAGACTTTATTCAGATGATGAATATTTAAAAGTTGATAAAGGAAGTTTTGCAGATAAAGTTTCTAAAACGTTAGAGGTTGGTGATAAGATTAAAGCTGTAACAATTGGGTCTGCAACTTCTATTCTAGATACAAAAGCAAAGTTTTCTCCGTCTACTAGAGAGCTTGGGAATTTAATGAGAGACGACTTTAGTAGAGGATTTGGAACGGTTACTAGAGAAAAAGTAGCGTTAGGACACGGTGAAAAATTAGATAATTTAAGAGGTGACTATAGTAGATTATTTGATGAGGCTACTGCACCTATTAGAAAAACAGGTGTGATGAAAGAAAGCGATGAGCTTGGTGTTATTAGAATTTTACGAGGAGATAAACCCGATCAATATGCACCAGAAGTGAAGCAAGTTGCTAAAGACTTAGAGGTTTTTTTTGGTAAAATATTTGATGATGCTGTTGAGTCTGGTTTAATAAAAGAAGAACGTAGACTAAAAGATTATTTCCCTAGAAGTTGGAATAGAAAAGCAATTGAAGATAACCAAGTTAACTTTGAAAAGTTACTAGTAGATCAAAAAATTGTAAAGGATAACAACGAGGCATCTGTTCTTGTTTCTGAAATGTTAAATAAAAATAATGAATTGTTTTCTTCTCATTCTATTTTATTAACAAACTCTAGACAATTTAGGGATTTAAATGATAATGCATTTGAAGACTTTTTAACTACAGATTTAAATACAGCAATTAATTATTATTTAAACGCTGCAAATACAATACAACACAAACGAAGTTTTTTACTTCCCGGATTCTCTGCTAAGTCAAACAAAAATCAATTCCAAGAAAGATGGTTAAACCCTATGGAGCAAGAGTTAAGGGAGGCTAGAGGGGGAAGAGGGTTATCAAGAAAAGATAAGAAAGATATTATTAGTCTGTATGAATCTATAACAGGACAAGTTAATTATTTTGACAGTGGTTTAATTCAAGGAATTTATGATGGAACTAAACTTGCTAATTCTATAGCCTACTTACCCCTTGCTACGGTTTCTTCTTTAACTGAAGCAATTATACCCCTGACTAAAACAGGTGGCTCTTTAACTGCTCCAGCAAAAGATGCACTTAAAGGATTAAAAGAAGGACATAAAATCTTTGTTCAAGATATTCCCGGCATGTTAAAACAAAAATATAAAATGTCGGACTCTGATATTCAAAAAGAAATGAATCAAGTATTCTTAGCAATGGATGAGTCTTTAGCTGAGTCTACGAACAGATTATCTGGTGAAGGATTACAGAATGAATTCTTAAAAAAAATAGGTAGAGGATACTTCAAAGGTAATCTACTTATGCCTTGGACAAAAGCGGTACAGTTAGCATCGTTTAATGTTGGTAAAGGTATTATCAGAGAAAATTTAGAACAGTTAAATACGCTGTCTAAACAAGGTGTAGATATTTTTAATGAGATAGCACCTCAAGGATTAAAACGATCAGAAGTTAGAAACATTCAAAAATTAAAAAGTGAAGTGTATGATCTAGGTGTAGACGTACAAGACGGTATACGTTGGTTAGATGATGGAGCCAAGACTTCTTTTGGTCCAGCGAGAAAAGACGGTGTCTTGACTGGAGATATAACATATGAAGATGAGTTTTATAAGTCTGTTGTACAAGGTGCTGGAAGATTTGTTAATGAAGTTATTATGCCTGTCGGAAGAGATAGGGCAAGAATACCTACGTTTATGACTCATCCTAAATTAGATATTTTTACACAGTTTTTAAGATACCCTACAGTTTTTAGTAACACAGTATTAAAAAATTATATACGTTCAACCGTAGTTAACCCAAAAGTTAACGCACCTAAACTAGCAGCCTTTGCTTTAATGGGTACAAGTCTTGCATTAGGAACTAACTACTGGAGAAGTAGTGAAGAGAACAGAGATAGGATAGTTCAAGAAGGTTTTGGTTCTGAAGATATAGAAAAAGCTTTTCAAAGGGTAGGGCTTTATGGTCCACTAGAACATGTAATACGGTTTAATAAGTCTATAGAGTACACTAAAAATCCTGTAGTATCTAGTCTTGGTTTAGGTGGTCCGGTTATGTCAGATATATTAGGACTAACATTAGGGCGAGTAGGTCCTATGCAAACCTTTGCCAATAAATTTCCTTTAATAGGAACAAAAGGTGTAATAGAAAAATATACTGGTTTTACTCCTTATGATAGCTTAACCGATGCAGCAAAAGAAATAGATAAAGAATCAGCATACTTACTAGGTCTAAAGAATAGACCTACAAGTAGAAAGTATACTCCAACATATAACGAATCATATAGGAAAAACTATACAACAGGCGGTTTAGTAGAGGGTGAAGACACAGTGCCCTATACTAAGGAAGACCCTGCTGATAGAGTTAATCCTTACACCGGTGAACCTTATCAAAAACAAATGGAAAAATTAGGATTTAAAAAATGAACATAGACTTATGCAAATGGGAAATTAAACGACACGAGGGCGAAGTCCTAGAAATCTATAATGACAGTTTAGGTTATAAGACTCTAGGAGTTGGTCATCTATGTCAACCGAATGATGCAGAATACGACTGGGAAATTGGTACACCTGTATCACAAGAAGTTGTAGACACATATTATGAACAAGATTTTCACAAGCATTACTATGAAGCTGTGCATGTCTTTGGTAATGAGGTAGATTTTAATAATCTTCCAGAAGATATCCAGCGTGTGTTAGTCAACATGTGTTTTAACCTAGGTGGTACAAGACTTTCAAAGTTTCGTAACATGTTAAAAGCTTGTAAAGAGAACGACTGGGCTGAGATGGCTAGACAAATGGAAGATAGCAGGTGGTTTAAACAGGTTGGTAGACGTAGTGTAGAGCTACAACAGTTAGTTTTAAGCTTAGTATAATGTTATTATACACTGAACAACAACTTGAACTGGCGTATAACATTTATAGAATGCACCAGATTGGAAGAGGAATAGCTTTTATGGAGCTAGAACATTTTAGAAATTTTTATGAAGAACTAATGGAGGATTTAGTATGAAAGGATTATTAACAAATATAATAGGTGCAGTGGCTCCAACGCTAGGTACTGCATTAGGTGGA
>Ga0209337_1002474_pt1 | contig 13342 bp, 10 predicted proteins | sample LinPmetageLP53_FD_184044 | JGI IMG/M metagenome (GOLD analysis project Ga0209337, IMG submission 184044) | Marine viral communities from the Pacific Ocean - LP-53 (SPAdes) (version 2) | ecosystem: Environmental > Aquatic > Marine > Oceanic | place: Pacific Ocean | collected 2010-02-08
TGCTCAAACATCATCTGTTGCTACTAGAGCAAACACTTTAGCTCCAACCGCAACTGCTACATCTGCCTCAACAGCAGTACTAGCCCAAACAGCTTCCGTTGCTACAAGAGCAAACGCTTTAGCACCAACAGTGACTGCAACATCAGCTTCAACAGCTATTGCAGCACAAACAGCTTCAATTGCTACTAGGGCAAATGGCCTAGCACCAACAGTTACAGCAACATCAGCTTCTACAGCAATACTAGCTCAAACAGCTTCTGTTGCAACAAGGGCAAATGCTTTAGCTCCCACAGTAACTGCAACTTCAGCTTCCGTAGCTGCAAGAGCAACTACTTTAAGTGCACAAGCTACAGCTTCATTTGCAGACGTAGCGGGCACCGTACATGATGGTAATATTACTGCTACAAAAATTGGAGCAAATGCCGTTATTACAACTAAAATATTAAATAGTAATGTAACAAATGCTAAATTAGCAAATGATAGTGTTACTATAGGTTCAACAGAAGTAGATTTAGGAGCTACAGCAGCTTCATTAACAGGGTTGACAAGCATTTCTGCTCAAACGGGTAGTTTTGTATTACAAGTATTTGAATCTGCTTCTACTATAATAACTTCTGGATCAAATATCCTAGGTGATAAAGCAACTGATATTCAACAAATTACAGGTAGTTTATTACAAACAGGTAGTATGGTTGTTATAGGTAATATTTCAGCTAGTGTAGGTGGGTTTAGTGGTTCATTCCAGGGAGATGGTACATTATTAACAGGTGTAATAGCTTCAGGTTCGATTCAATCAGCCTCTATTGCTGCAAGAGCTAATAGCTTAGCACCAACAGTAACAGCTACATCTGCATCAACTGCAATAGCAGCACAAACGGCTTCAGTAGCTACAAGAGCTAATGGTTTAGCCCCTACAGTAACTGCTACTTCAGCATCAACAGCAATTGCTGCTCAAACAGCCTCAGTCGCTACAAGAGCAAATGCTTTAGCTCCTACTGTAACAGCTACATCAGCTTCTGTAGCTGCAAGGGCAACTACTTTAAGTGCTGCGGCAACAGCAAGTTTTGCAGATAAAGCAAACGTTGCTGTAACATCAAATGTAATTCCTGTAACAGTAGTTAATGATGGAGGAAATAAATATGCATTTAATGGAGTAACTGCTCCAACTCTATCACTTAATAGAGGAGAAAGATATAGATTTGATTTATCTAATGCATCTAATGATGGTCACCCATTTGCATTCAGATTACTAGATGATACTTCTTATGCCGTAGGTGTAACTACAGTTGGTAGTGCAGGTAATGCAGGTGCTTATGTAGATTTTGATGTTAATTTTGCAACATCTGCATCTTTAAAATATTATTGTACATCTCATGGAAATGGAATGGGTAATAGGGCTCAAATAGTAGATGTATTAGGTGGTATAACTAGTGGCTCATTTAGTGGTTCTTACCAAGGTAATGGTGCTAATTTAACAGCAGTCTCTGCAATTTCATCATCAACAGCAGTGTTAGCCCAAACAGCTTCTGTTGCAACAAGAGCAAACGCACTAGCACCTACAGTAACTGCAACTTCAGCATCCGTTGCTGCAAGAGCAACTACTTTAAGTGCTGCGGCAACAGCATCAATAGCAGATAGGGCTACAACAGCTTCATTTGCCGATTTAGCAAGTAATGTACGTAACCTTTCTATTTCAGGATCTGGAGCTATATCAGGTTCATTATTAATAACAGGAAGTACAGCTTTAGCAGTAAGAATAACTGGTAGTACAGCTTTAACAGGTAGTATTTTCCAAACAGGATCATTTAATGTAACAGGTAGTACTATGTTATCTGGATCTTTAAGTATTACAGGTAGTACAAATATAATTGGTGCTGTAAGTTCAAGTGATACAGGTAGATTTAAAAGTTTAGGTATTAATGTTGCTCCTTCAGGAGTTGCTGGAGCTATATTAGCTACTAATGATGTTGTAGCATTTGCTTCTTCAGATGAAAGATTAAAGGAAAATTTAGAACCGATTGGAAGTGCAATTGAAAAAGTAGAACAAATAACAGGATATACTTACAATTGGATTCCTATGGAAGATATTCACGTATATGGTGATATGAAAGACATAGGTGTACTTGCACAAGAAGTTGAAAAAGTATTACCTGAAATAGTATCAGACAGAGAAAATGGATATAAAGCAGTTAAATATGATAAATTAACAGTTGTATTAATCCAGGCAGTAAAAGAATTATCTAATAGAGTTAAAACTTTAGAAAATAAATAACATAGTTATTTAATTTTAGTTAAAAAAAGGAGAACATTTGTTCTCTTTTTTGTTTTCATATACATGTTAAATATTTATATATAAATAAAAACGTTATGGCAATTAAAGAAACAAAGGTAACAAACGAGGAGTTAAAGGAATTAGAAAATTTCCAACAAAATATTAATGTTATAACCTATCAATTAGGACAATTAACATTAAAAAAATTAAACATTAATGAAGAAGAAGATGTTTTAAAAACAAGATATAAACAACTTCTTTTAGAAGAAAAAGAAATAGGAGATAAATTAAAAGAAAAATATGGTGATGCATCAATTGATTTAAAAACAGGTGCAATAACCAATAATTAATAATATTTTTAAAATTCTCTTATATATTTATTATTGATAAAATAAATTATTACAATGGCTGAAACATTATTATCCCCAGGAGTTTTAACACGTGAAAACGATCAATCACTTGTTACACAAGGGCCTATAGTAGCAGGCTTAGCAATGCTAGGTCCTACAGTAAAAGGTCCAGTAAATATCCCAACAGTAGTTACTTCATATAGTGATTACGTAAATAAATTTGGTGGATCATTTACAAGTGCAAGTATAAAATATGAATATTTAACAAATATTTCAATTAATAACTACTTCCAACAAGGAGGACAAACCGCAGTTGTTACTAGAATTGTATCAGCTTCGTATGCACCTGCAAGTACAGAAATAAGAGCAATTATGCATGCTAATTCTGCATCATTTACATTAGAAACCTTATCAGAAGGTGATATAATGAATAACTCCGGTAGTGTATCTACAAGTGGTTCATTAGTAAATGGTTCAACAGAAAATGTAAGATATGAAATTGCAAATGTCGATTCGGGAAGTGGTACATTTAATCTATTAATTAGAAGAGGAGATGATACTACAAATAGAAAAACAATATTAGAATCTTGGGTAGATTTATCATTAGACCCTAATTCACCAAATTATATAGAACAAGTAATTGGTAACCAAAGAAGAAATTTTGATACTGATGGTGACGGAAATAGATTTGTACAAGTTACTGGATCTTATTCTAACAATAGCCGTTTTGTAAGAGTATCTGCAGTAGGTTCACCAACACTAGATTATTTAGATAGTGATGGTAACTTTAAACCAGCACTTACTTCATCATTACCTCAAATAGGTAGTGGTTCAAATCAAGGAGCATTTACAGGAGCAGCGGGTAGCGTATTTGGAAAAGGTGCTAATGGAAATACAAGATTAAAAATGTATGATGAAATAGATGTTTCTTCAATTCAAGGACTAGAAGCAGCTTACTATACAGCATCATTAGACTTATTAAAAAATACAGATGAGTATGATTTTGAAATACTAACCATACCAGGTGTAACAATTCATAATGGTTCAGTTGCTACAAATGCAGCAATTGATTGTGTTACACAAAGAGGTGATGCTATAGCAATAATTGATACTAGAAATTATGGTTCAACATTAAACCAAGCAATAACTTCAGCAACATCAGTTGATTCAAGTTATGCTGCTACTTATTGGCCATGGGTTCAAGTACTAGGAAATGAAACTGGTAAATTAGTTTTTGTACCGGCTTCAACAGTAATACCAGGAGTTTATGCTACAAATGATAGATTAGGTGCTGAATGGTTTGCCCCAGCAGGATTTAATAGAGGTGGTGTAGGTGGTGTAATTACAACTGAAAGAAAATTATCTCCGGCAGATAGAGATAAATTATATTTAGCAAAAGTTAATCCAATAGCTCAATTTCCAGGAAATGGAACAGTAGTATTCGGTCAGAAAACATTACAAACTGCAGCAACTGCCTTAGATAGAGTAAATGTTAGAAGATTATTAATTGAACTAAAAAGAGTAATTGGTGATATTGGAAATACATTATTATTTGAGCAAAATACAGCAGCTACTAGAAATAGATTTATAAACCAAGTAAATCCATTCTTAGAATCTATCCAACAAAGACAAGGATTATTTTCTTATAGAGTAGTAATGGATGATACAAATAATACAGCTGAAGTGATTGATAGAAATCAAATGGTAGGACAAATATTTATCCAACCTACTAAAACGGCTGAATTCATTATATTAGACTTTAACGTAACATCAACGGGAGTTGAATTCTAAAAAATAAAAAAGGCAATATTTATAATAAACAATAGAAAATGGCAGTATTAGACCCTAACGAAATAATGTATACCGCTTTTGAACCAAAAGTTCAAAATAGATTTATACTATATGTAGATGGTATTCCAGCATATTTAATTAAAAATGTAACTGCACCTGGATTTGAAGCGGGTGAAATCATTCTTGACCACATGAATGTGTATAGAAAAATAAAAGGAAAAGTCAGATGGAACGATATGACCTTAGGTCTATATGATCCTATAACTCCATCAGGAGCTCAAGCTATAATGGAATGGGCTAGATTAGCACATGAAAGTGTAACTGGTAGAGATGGATATTCAGATTTTTATAAGAAAAATTTAACATTAGATATATTAGGTCCAGTAGGAGATGTAGTAAGTGAATGGGTTATCAAAGGAGCTTACTGTAAAACTGCTACATTTGGTGAATATGATTGGTCAGCTGATGCAGCTATCAATTTAGATATCACTATTGCAATGGATTATTGTATATTAAACTTTTAATTACCCAACCCTCCATACCTTTGAGAATGGTGCCTTTTTTGGCACCATTTTTCTTTTTTATATATTTATATCCGTAAAAAAATAAGTTTTAAAAGTATGGAAGAAAAAGTTACAGAATCAAAATTTAAGTTCCCAACCGAAGTTGTTGAATTACCATCTAAAGGATTAATTTATCCTAAGGATAACCCATTATCTTCTGGTAAAATAGAAATGAAGTATATGACTGCCAAAGAAGAAGATATTTTAACTAATCAAAACTACATTGCTAAAGGTACTGTATTAGATAAATTATTAGAATCATTAATGGTATCTAAAATAAACTACAATGATTTAATCACTGGTGATAAAAATGCATTATTAATAGCAGCTAGAGTATTAGGGTATGGTAAAGATTATGAATTTTCTTATAGAGGTAAAGAATTATTTATTGATTTAACTACATTAAATGATAAAAACTTAAATTCTAAAGATTTATTAGAAGAAGGTGTAAATGAGTTTGAATTTACCTTACCACATTCAAAAACTTCATTAACATTTAAACTTCTTAATCATGGTGATGAAAAATCAATTAATAGAGAATTAGAAGGTTTAAAGAAAATAAAAAAAGATATAGTTCCTGAATCAACTACAAGATTAAAATATATAATTACTTCAATTGATAGTGATAGGGAAAAAAAATCAATTAGAGAATTTGTAGATAATTATCTATTAGCTAAAGATGCTAGAGCATTGCGTGAAGAAATCCGTAGAGTTTCACCTGATGTTGAACTTAAATACTATGGAGAGGATGTAGAGGAGGCCATCGATATTCCAGTAGATATTACCTTTTTTTGGCCTGACGCCCGAGTATAGAAAAATTTTATTTTCTCAAATACATGAAATAGTATTTCATGGAAATGGTGGATATGACTGGCACACTGTTTATACTATGCCTATTTGGCTTCGTAATTTTACTTATAAAAAATTAGAAGAACATTATAAAAAACAAGAGGAATCACGTACTAAACAAAGCAATACATTAAAAAATGATTCAAAATTACATAGACCAGATATAAATCCATCTAATGTATATAATAGCTCAATGCCTACTAAAAAGTAGGCATTTTTTATATTTATATATGATATAATCTTATATGGCTACACAAGAAGAACTATTTAGAGACCAAGAAATAAACCGACTTCAAAAAGAAAGAGTTGGAATTAGTGAAAGGCTCCTTGACAACATTCGTGGTGAGGGTGATGTTATAGAAAAATCTGTAAAAGATTTAGCAAATAATGCAGCTCAACGTAGAAATATTTTAGACCAAACTAGAAAATTAAATAGATTAGCTCAAAATGCCTATAGCATTAATATTTCAGATTTAGGAACCCAAAAAGCTCTAGATACTATTACCAAAAACCGAGCAAAAACACAAAAAATAGTAAACGCTCTTAATATAGAAGGTTTAAGATTAGGGTTAAGCAATAATAAAGAACAACAACAATTAGGAGAAACTTTATTACAACAGGTTGTTGCTGCTAAAGATTTAGTAAAAGAATTTGATAATATACAAACCCTTTCAATTTCAATAGGTTCAAGTAAAACTTTTGAAAATTTAAATAAATTTAGTAATTTTTTAAAAACATTTCCTTTATTAAAAAGCTTTTCAGGTCCCTTTGAAAGGGCAGCCGAAAAAATAGAAGAAGGAGCAATTGCAAGTGCAAAAGAAGCACAAATTGCAATTACAACAGGTAAAGGACTTACTAAAGAAAAATTAAAAGAATTTGGTATAGATAAAAGGTTACAAGAGCTTGCTAAAGGTAAAGTTTATTGGGGGACTGCAGCAGTAAAATTATTAAAAAATCAAGAGGATCTACAAAAGAAAATTATATTTCCACAAAAAGTACAATTAGCAACTGTTGAAGCAATATCTAGTGTTACTGGTAAACTAGTTTATGGTATTTTTAGTGTAGGATTTGTTCAAGCTTTATCAAAAGTTAATACTCTTAATACTGAATTTGCTCGATCAACAGGTCAAAATGTTGAAAATTTCAAGAATTTAAATACTAGTTTAACTACTTCTATAAATGTACTTGAACAAGCTGTATCCGCAACCAAACAATTTGGAGTAAATGCAGATTCTTTATTCGGACAAGATAATCTATTAGGAGCAACAGAATTAACCAAATTATTAGGACTATCAGCAGAAGACGCTAATAACCTTGCTTTAGCAAGTGATGCTTTTGGTAGAAATGTAATTAAATCTAGAAAAGATGCATTTTTACAAGTTGGAGTACTTAACCAATCACTAAGATCTTCGGTAGCAGGAAAAACAGCAATAGAAGACGCTGCTAAAGCATCATCTGGATTAACTGTAGCTTTAGAAGGTTCACTTGTTGCTTTAACCTCGGCAGCTGTTCAAGCTAGAGCATTTGGTTTAAATTTACAACAAGTAGAAAGAATAGCAGATGGTTTATTAGATATAGAAGGCTCTCTTACCAAAGAATTTGAAGCTCAATCTATATTACAAATAGAAACTAATTTAAGTAGAGCTAGAGGGTTTGCCTTAACAGACCAAATGGATAAAGTAGTTCAAGAATTAGTTGCTAATGAAGAATTATTATTAAAATTTACTGAAGGAAATAGAATAGAAAGACAAGTTGTTGCTGGTTTATTAAATTTAGAAGTTGATGAATTAGGAAAAGCTATTTTACTGCAAAGAGGTTTAACCAATTTAACAGATGAACAAGTAAAAAGAGCCGCTAGAGTTAATGATGAACAATTTATGCAGCTTACTATTCAAGAATCTATAACAAATTCACTTGAAAAACTAACATCTATAGCAGCTAATGGTCTTGAACCAATATTAAGAGCAATTGTTAATAATATTGAACTTATGGGTGTTGCTATGGGTGCGTTTGCGGGAGTTGGTCTTTCAAGATTGATATTTCAATTAAGACAAGCATTTGTAACAATAGGTCTTATAAAAGCAGTAAGTAATCCATTACAATTTGGACTTTTTCTAGCAGCTATACCTGCTATAAGTGCCGTTTTAGGAGGTATAGCAACAAATAGAGCTAAAAATGTAGGTGATGCAATCCTTCCAGCGGGTAGGGGACCTATTATATCAACTAGAGAAGGAGGATTATTCCAAGGAACATCAAATGATGATGTTTTAGTAGGGCCAGGTCTTGCTAGAGGAAGAAATAGTGGTTTATCAAAAGCTGATATAGCATCCATTGCGAAAGCAGTAAGAGACGGAGCATCAGAAGCGCAAATAAATTTAGATGGAGGCAGGGTATCAAACAGATTACAACCAGCATTAGCAATTAATACAAGGAAGTACTCAGTATAAAATATTTATAACAAACAAAAATTAATATTATGGCAATTTTAAACGATTACAATAACCCTAAAAGTGGTCAAGGATCACTAATTAGATTCAAACAAGGACAAGTAACCCCTGCTGGAAATACTTATCAAGCTTACGGTAGAAATGATGAAACTGCTCTATATAGTTCAGCTTTACATAACGAATATTCTACAATTGGGAATCCTGATGTAAAGCTTGCTAGTAACCTTTATAATGCATCACAAAGAATACCATCTCAAAATTTAGACTTAACACCTAACCCTATTGGAGATGCTAAAAGTGGATTTCAACAAAAATATCTTCCTAATCAAGAATTAACCTACGAGCAACAAGTTGAAGCAGCAGATATTGCAGCTAGGGGAGGTACAGTAAGTAGAACTCCTGCAGGTAACAGAAATCAACCTAATAGAGGTGATATTAGATAAACTAAAAATAAATAATGTCTGTAAGACAACTCTATAATAATCCAGATAATTTTAAATTTAATTCTATAGACCAAAAATATAGTAAAGATATTAGAGGTGGTGGTTTTACAGGACAACCTTTTATAAAAAGGTCAGCTCCTGAAACTATAGCCCAACTAAATTCTTTAACTACAGAGGCTCTTAGTTTAGATTTTCCTATTCGTGGTGGTTCATATGAAGAACTAGCCGCTAGGGAAGACTTCGCTAGGATTGATAGATTCTTATTATCTTACCCTGAGGGTAAAGCATTTTTAGATAAACAAAGAGGATTAATGTTTTCTAATCCTAATGTAGAATCTGGTAGATCTGGAGGATTTTCTAATACTAGAGCATATAGTGATGGAAGAAACTTAATGACACAGATTGCTGAAGGGGGAACTGGTTTTCACCATCCAAATGCAGGAACAACTGTCCAAGATTTAGAATTTACACAAAATAAATATGAATATACTGTCGCTCATAAACCTACAAAGTTAAATAGATTAGTTAGTTTAACTACTTTTAAAATTGATAATAAAGCTATTGGTGATGAAACTTTTGATAGTGCCATAGCAAGGGAATTAGGAATTAATACATTTAATGAAGGTGAATTATTCTTTTATCCAGGTGGACCTGGTTCTCTTTATGGATTAGGACAAACAATAATCCGAAGAGCTACAGATAGTTTAGGTGTCCCTATTAATACACAAAAGGCACCAACATTTATAGGACCTAATTTTACAAGAGATGTAAAAGGAAATATTATTCAAGCTAGACCTATAACAGAAATCAATTTCTCTAATTTATTAGGATTATCTTCTGTATTTAATATTACCGATAGTGATAATGCCATAGAAAATGGAGATATAGGTACTTTAGCTCAACAAGATTCTGGTGATTACATTAGAGCAAATAGGAACCCAAATGGAGATGTTGTATTATTTAATAATTTTATGGGTTATGATGCAATTAAAGGAAGATTTCCTCGAAGATTAAAACCGGGATCTTTATTATCTGAAGTTACTGATTTTAGAAATAATGTAATTGATCCAAGTAGTGTAGCTAAAAGTGATTATCCTAAAAATAATATTGCTACTAGAGTAACTGTAGGTGACCCTGGAGCTAGACCTGCTAACCAAAGGACAAATATAAATGATGTATTTGCAAGTGGGCAAGATTCAATTAATTTACAAGATATTGAACCTAGGAGGGATGCAGATGGTACAGGTAGGTTTCCAAAAGATTTAATTAAATTTGCTTTTGAAACTATTAATAATGATCGAGTTGATACTACAACAGCAACATTTTTTAGAGCATTTTTAACAGGATATAATGATAATCATAATGCTGAATGGGCAGCAAATCGTTATACAGGTAGAGGAGAAAACTTTTATACATATCAAGGATTTGATAGAGTAGTTAATTTTAACTTTAAAATAGCTGCACAATCAAAACAAGAAATGAGATTCTTATATAGAAAATTAAATTATCTATTATCTACTTTATACCCAGATTATAATTCATCAGGGTTTATGAGAGGTAATATTACTAAATTAACTATAGGTGATTTATTTGTTAGAACACCTGGTATATTAGAATCATTACAATTAAGTGTTGATGATCAATATGCTTGGGAAATAGCAATGGGAGATGAAAGTAAAGATATGTTAGAAACACCACAAATAATGGATATAGGGGTTCAATTTAAACCAATACTTAATGTTTTACCAAAAACTGGTGCAGATTCAGCTATACTATTAACAAATCCAAGAAATAAATATTTTACAGCACTTCCAACTCCAGTAAGAACACCTACGGGTATAACTATACCATCAATAACTGCACCAATATTTACAGGAGATTAATATGGCAAGAAGATACGAGAACATAGGAACATACACTACAGATAATGGTAAAGTAATTTACTTACCGACTAAATATCCTTCTGTTGCTACTTCAAATGATGATTTTTATATTATAGCTCAAGCTACAGATAGACTAGATTTAATAGCTAATGATTTTTTTGGTGATTCTACATTATGGTGGGTAATTGCAATGGCAAATGATTTACCTGGTGATTCACTATTTACACCACCTGGTTTTCAATTAAGAATACCTGGTAACTTAAGTAATGCTGTTCAAGAGTTTAATGATTTAAATTCTTAAAATGTTATGCAAAATTTTAAAAATATAATAGGTACAGGATTTCCTGATTACATAAATAAGCAGATAAAAAAAAGAGAAAGTATTATTTCTCAATCTACTCGTAATAATTCTTCCTTAAATTATTTAAATAATAGAAATGCTTGGGTTAGATTAAGCTCTAGTGTTAATGTAAATAATTCGGCTGAATTAGCTCAATTAAATGTATTACAAGGAGGTACAGTAATAGCGGGTGGGAATAAAACAAGGATAAAAAAAGGTTTTAATGAAACTTATTCTAAAGGAAATTTAGATGATTTAGGATTTAAACCTATGCCTGGAATTACCAATGTATCAATAGGTACTGGAGGTAAATGGCAAACCTTAATGCAAGCAGACATAGAATTTACTTGCTATGATTTAGGACAATTAGATACAATGACTAAACTTTATATGAGTTTAGGTTATAATGTATTTTTAGAATGGGGGCATTCAAACTATTTTAAAAGTGATAATAATAGATTAGAAACAAATCCATCTACTGTTCCTTTTTTTAGTCTTAAAAAAGAAGAAGAATCACTTAAAGATAAAATCTTAAAAGATGCAACAACTAAAAGATTAAATACAGAAGGTAATTATGAGTGTATATTAGGTACGGTTTATAATTTTGGTTGGACAGCTAATAATGATGGTTCCTATAATTGTAAAATACAAGTAATGGGACCTGGGGGTATAGTAGAATCTTTAAAAATAAATAATTCCAGTGGTGTTGATTTTAAAATATATAATAATGAAGAAGATGATGCAACTAATTATGGATCAGATTTAGGAAATGCTTTAAGTACAATAAGAGATTTCTTTTTAGGTTTAGGAAAAATAATTTCTCAAACAGGTGGATTTAATTCATCTCAAGTTTTTAATCAAGGATTAGCAACAATATCACTTGATGATGAATTAAAAGAGAATAATATGCCAGAGGGTTTAACTTATAGGAGATTATTAAATACTATATTTAAAGCTGCACAATACCCCGGTCCTAGATTTGTTGGAGATACTATAGAAAGTGATTTTCCAAATGTTAAAAATGGTAATGCCCACCAATTAATATCAGGATATAGTGATCAGGTTACTGCTTTAAGTTCTAATTTATATTTGGGATATATTTCATCAACTACTATAGATTCACAAAAAAGATTTAGTACTTATATAACTTTAGGACATCTATTTACTTTAATTCAACATTTAGGAATATTTAAAACTGGAAAATCAACCTCTAGACCAATAATATATTTAGATTATAATCCAGGTAACACAATTATTAAATCAGCAAAAAATCAAGCTAGTGTAGATCCATCAACATGTCTAATCCCCTATGATTTAGATCAATTATTTGCGGATAATGATATTAATGTCACAGAACTAAAAGATGAAATTTCAAGTAAAAAAGGATCCGAAAGAGCCAGTGACACATTACTTGGCAACCCCTTTACAAAAGAAGGAAGAATTAGTAGAATATCCGTTTCTCAAAAAAGTAAAGAAATACCTAGTTTTAATGGTAAACTATTTAATATTTTAATAAATTTAGATTTTGCTATTGACACTTTAAAATCATTAAGTCGAGGACCTAATAAAGAAGTAAGTTTAATGGATTACATAACTTCAATATTAGATAATATTAATGTATCTATAGGAAAAATTAATTCTTTTAGACCATTTTTTGACAAAGATAGTGATTGTATAAGAATTATAGATGAGAACCAAATAATAGATGAATCTAAAGACAATGAAGTAATAGAGATAAAAAATTTTGGTACAAATTCTATAGTAACTGATTATAGTTTTACTTCAGCAATTACTCCAACCATTGCTAGTCAAATAATAATTGCCGCTCAAAATAGTGATAGTGATCTTGAAGAATTCCCAGAAGATATTTTTTCTTTTCAATCTCTTAGTAAAAACTTAACTGATAGACTAGCTGTTACAAAAACACCACCTATATTAAAAAATACAAAAGTTGAAAAAGTAACTGTAGCAACAGAAGAAAAAAATAAAAACAACGCTTATAAAAAGTTATATACGCATTTTTATAATGTTTATGAATTTGAAAAAAATATTAGTAAGGAAACTATTAATGAATTAACCAATGTTTATACAGATTTACTTAATAGAAAAGAAAATAGTATTATAATAAGTAATAAAAAGTTACCACCAACAAGACCTATACCTGTAGAATATACAGTAACCATAGATGGAATATCAGGTATATTACCTTACAGCATTTTTAGGATTCCTGATGATAGATTACCTACTCAATATAGACAAAATAAAAATATTAAAATGCCAGGAATTGATTTTACTATATTTTCAATTAACCATAGTATAGAAAATAATAAATGGTATACTACTTTAAGAGGACAAATTAAATATAGAAATAATAAGCTATAATGACTTATATACCTAAATCTTT
>Ga0209337_1002475_pt1 | contig 13340 bp, 16 predicted proteins | sample LinPmetageLP53_FD_184044 | JGI IMG/M metagenome (GOLD analysis project Ga0209337, IMG submission 184044) | Marine viral communities from the Pacific Ocean - LP-53 (SPAdes) (version 2) | ecosystem: Environmental > Aquatic > Marine > Oceanic | place: Pacific Ocean | collected 2010-02-08
TGTACTTACCTAAGCCTTGTGTAGCCGGAGTTTGTCCGAGCATACCCGCAGCAATAAGTCCAAAACCTTGTTTGTTTTTGTTTGCCATGTTGTTTCTCCTTGTGTCCATGTTGCCATAGACTGATTAACGTTAATTCAGTGATAGGGATTAACCCACGAAATAATTTTATTTCTTTGTACCACCGAAGGTTACACGAGATTGTCTATCAACGTTGATAGGCATTCTACTATCCTGCTCCTTCATAAGATCGTTTGCTACTGCTTCGCTTCTGTCTTTATGACGATTAGTCATATAGTCTTGACGTTGCTGCGCGATCTCGATCGGTACCTTCGCAAGTAGAAGGCCACCAACCCCAATCACTCCCTTGTATTTCCCGTCTTCGAGAATTGGATAGTCACCTGCATTTTCAACTTCCTCGGCACGAACTAATTCATAACCTTCTCTTAATCGTCCAGTTACGTTTTTCGTATCTTGAAAGCCTCCTACTTCGGCTCTTATCCATCTGTACCTGAATCCATCAGGCGCAGGGGGTGCATCTAGAGATGATGGTGGAACCCACACTTTTGGTCTTTCAGACTTTGACCGTGTTTGGCTCGCACGAGATGTATTTTTTTCTTTTTCCATTTTACGCTCCTCCCGTGTTTTTTAATTGTTTTGCGTACTCTTCGAGTGGCACACCTAATTTTTTAGCGATTGCTACCTGTGATGATGTGAGTTTCACAGTTTTGCGACCAGGCCTTACACTTCTTCTTGCTGAAGCCACCGTCTGAACGGGGTCGGTCGTGTTTCTAATATCAGTTGTAGCAAATTTATGCGGAAAGTCAACACGGATTCTTTTATCCACTTCAACATAATATTCATTAGAATTAGGGTCGAAACCTTCTTTTTCAACTAAATCCTTATGAATTTCGAACGCTGTATATGTCATGGCTCTATCTTGTCCAAACCATGAATTTTTTGAAGCCCAAGATTCAGCTCTAGGATCGCTTGGTTCTTGCATTTGAGTTCTAGGTTGTTCTGGAGCTCTAACATCTGCAGGTCTAGATACTTTTTCTTCTCTTACAGATTTACTTTGCTCTAACTTAGCGTTTTCAAAAGCAAGTGTAGCAATTCTTTTGTTTGCTTGTACTTGTGCCTCAGCATCACCAGCAGATATAGCTGCAGCAAGTTCTTTTTGAGCTGCTTCTAAACCAGTGTTGATACTTGTTTCGAACTTTTTAATATAGTCAGCATCAGTTTTTTCAAACCTTGTTTCCAAAGCCTGTCTTCTTTGTTCAACTGATTTTGCATATTCAGTAGCTGCATCTCTTTGCCTTTCAGCTTCACGCATTTTACGTGTAAGTTTTGCAATTCTACCTTGAACACCTTTACTATATTCTTCAAGTTGTTCGTCATCTTTTTTTGGTTCTTCTTTTACTTCTTCTTGTTTCGTTTCTACTGGTTCTTCACTAACGTCTTCTTTTTTAGGCGCTTCGGTTTCTACAACCGATTCGTCTTTTTGTTCCTCTAGATTAACCACAGCACCTTCGCCGGATGTATCTAGATCAACCATTTTTTCTTCAGTTGGCATAGTTTCCTCCTATGTTTTTAATATTCATGCAAGATATCCTCTGGATTCTCGATGGTTGCTAAAACTTCGTCGTCGTTTAGCAGACGTATCTCTCCTCCCTCAATTTTTATTCTTGATCCAGCATAACGGGCAAACATTACCCACTGTTGTTCTTTGCACCAAGGACCTTCAGGAAATTTTTCCTTATCCTTGTAACAATCTGGACCCATTCTTAAAACTAAACCACATTGCGACGCAACTTGTTGTCTCTCTAAGGCTGCCTCGGCAAGTATTAACCCACCTTTAGTTTTCTCTTTCATTTTGAAAGGCAAAACTAACATCCTCCAACCAGTTGGCTGCGGTAGTTTATTTGAATCTTCTGCTGTAAAATCTTTTTCTTTTGTTTCTGTGACTCCTACCAATTTTTTATTCGGTAGTTTTATCTTTGATGTCGATGATTGTTCCATGTTGCTCCTTATCATTTAGCAGGTTAGAGAGTTCCTGTTTAGTTGCCTCTAGGGCTGTTATTTGTCCTATTATATAGTTATATTTTTCCATATTGTCAATACCTCCGGACGTTACGGCTATTGACAACTCTTCTGTACGTTTATTTATGTATCTAATTAAACGATTTATTGTTGTTTCTAATTGCATTTAGCATTTCCATCTTCTGCGAGCCTGTCTAAGTCTTGAATTAGGATCTTTTGCAGCCTGAGGAAATTTTTTCATTTGGCCTGCGCTTCTTGCACAGTACGACTTACGTCGATTTGCAGCTTTAGATCCTGGTTTAACTTTTCCAGTCACCGCTGTTTTTAGTTTGGAACCGGGATTTTTTCTTCTGTAGGAAGCGACACCGGCTCGAGTCATTCCTGCTCCAGATTTTGTAGATCTGAAATTCTTTTTGTTTCTTGCGGGCATTTTATCTTGTCTTCTCACTATCTTACTCCCATTCTTCTACCCATGAATCCACCCATCATGACTTTCTTTCTTTTTGAAAATGTTGAAACATTTGTTGGTTTACCACCAACACCTTGTGCTTTACTTCTTTTCCTTACAACGGCACTCCGCTTCTGAGAGTCTGTCATACTTGCTGCTTTTGCAGCAGGCACGCACTTTGGATACTTTCGTTTTGATCCACTTGTAGATTTTCTTCCACATTTATTAAAACCCCCACCTTTTTTCTTGGAGCCTATGTCGACCCAATCTTGTTTGAACCATTCTTTTAGACCAGCCATTACGAATTTCTTCCGTAAGCCCTACCCATTCCTTTTTTGCAGACTCCGCCACCTTGTCCATAAGGTATTCTACCGCCCATAGCTTTAGATGGTTTAGGTCCTTTAAAATCTTTTCTTTTTGTACCAGATGGGTCTTTTATTTTACCTGCACAAATTTTACTTGCGTAGGCGTTAGCGTATGCACTTGGGTATACATCGAATTTTCTTTTCGCTGCGGCTTTTCCTCTAGGACAGAGTTTAGTCATTATGCTCTCGCTGTTTGTTTCGCTCTTTTAAAATTTTTCGCAGTCGGTGCACCTTTAGCACCTTTTTTTCTCATCTTCTCTTTAGAGCCAGCTTTAATTCTAGCTTTTTTAGCAGCAATGTTTGCGTATAGACTCATTAGCCTATTACCTTCTTTTTGTTTTTATTCTTTGCCTGTAAAACTTTAAAATCTTTTTTGTTAATAGTTCCAAAAGGTGATGCTACATCAATTTTTTTCTGATTGCCTACAAGTTTTCCACCTTTGTAACCAATTCTTCCGCCTGTTTTTTTAGGCTCTCTTAAAAATTCTTTTCTAGTTTTTTTATTAGACTTTTCCGTTTGTTCACGTTGAACTGCTTTAATTTGCTTATCTGATATTGCACGATCAGGGTTTTCTTTTTTAAAATCATCAGTTCCTTTTTTAATCGCTTTCTTTGTTTGTTCAATTTTTGATTTAAATCTTTTACTCGCATCAGATGTAGCTTTAGGTTTGACACTTTTAATTGTAGATCCTGTTTTTGAAAACTTTGATTTAATTATATTTTTTGCATGCGTAATTGGCGATGCAATCGTCTTTGCAATCTGCAATCCAGTTTGAAATTTTTTAAACATTATTTTTTTCCTCCGTTTCTAAATATTTGTGTTCCCTTTATACCAAAAATTGACGCAACTACAAGTACCCATAAATTGGTAAACCATTTTGGAAGCTCATGAAAGTACTCGAAGAACAATTTTACCTTCTCCATGGCTGTCGGATCGTCCGACATGACTGCCCACATTAACACAATGATAGGGGCTGAGATTATAACGAGCACAAATTCGTCCTTATAATCGTTTTGTCTAGCTTCTAGCAATTTGCCTTGGTAAGTTTCCTCACCCCGAGCCATTTTCTCAGCATGCATTAATTGTGCATCAGACATAGCCATTTTAGTCTTCTGGCGGTTGGAATAAATCTTACTTCCAGCCTGTAAAGCAATTTTTGCTAGACTGAACCAAGCCATTAGTACGCTTTTGAGTTTCTTTTCTTTTCAGCCAACATTCTTTTCTGTCCGCCTACTGGCATTTCAGGTTTTCCTGTACCAATAAGGTTAAAAGCACCATCAGCTGTCGTTTTAGATCTAGGATCTATTTCAACTTGCTGGTCTTGTACTTTTACTGGCTTAATCTTATCTAATTTTTGCATTTTTGCTCCTTATTTTACTCTTCTACCTCAATAGAAGTTATACCTTGTTTTTCACTCTTTGCAAGTGATACTCCAGCTCTTAATTTTGCTAATTTTTCGTTCTGATCCATCTTATCTTCAGAAATATCTTTAGCTTGCATTAGTTTTGCTCTGTCTAAATCGTCTTTTTTCTCATCAGCCACCTTTTTACGTTCATTTTCCATCGCTCTAAGGTCAACTTCTCTTGCTTTTAGTTTTAATAGAGGGTCAGAATCAAATTGAGAGGTAATTTTCTTCTCTTCTTTCATAAATTCTTCAGTCATCTCTGCAATCAACACAGCTTTTCTTGCTTCTATCTCTTGTGTTAAGGCTTGAACCTGTGCAGCGACCTGCGGATTCATAGCAGCTTGCTGTTGCATCATCTGAACTTGTTGTAATTGTTCTCTAAACTCTAATTGCACCTGTTCATTTGCCATAATTGAAATGTGTTCTAAAATATTTTTTTGTATCGCAGCCATAACCATAGGATTATTTCTAACCATGTTCGTTGACATAAAGTTTAAGTGTGCTGAGATGTGTGCTCTGTGGTCTTGACCAGGAAAAGCTTGAAAAGGTTTCGAACCTAAAGCCATAATGTGTTCCATACTTGGATCTAATGGTTGCACAGGTGCCGGCGGCGGTAAAATTTGATCAATATTTTTTGTACCAATAGCTTCGTACATACCTCTGTATGCATTGTACATGTTATGAACTTGTGGATTTGATGTAGCTAATTGTAATTGTGTTTGAGCTAATGTAATTCTTTGTGACATAGAAAATATATTTGGATCTGCTACTGGCAGAATATCTATTCTGCTATCAAAGTCTGCTTGTTTAATTGTTCTTGCAGCACCTGGAACATCGTAAGGATATTCTGGTGGTAAGTATGTTGCAATGACAGAAGATAATAATTTAAATTCTTTTCTCATAGAGCCGTATAATCTTTTGTGTATTGCTGACATAACTTTAGATCCTCTCTCTAAAAGAGCTATCGTTGTACCTACAGCTGCGTTCGACTGACCTTCGCCCATCTGCATTTCAGATATGGCTGCAAATCTTTGACCTGCTTGAACCACAATACCCATTAATTGTAATAGAGTCTGTGATGGTTCTTTGTATGGTAGAGGGAAGAAAGCTTCACGTAGATTGCCGCCTGGTGCATCCACATCTTTAAATTCACCTGGTTGTATTGGTGATGCTTCATCTCTAACTCTTACACCTCTTTGTTTAAATCCTGCGGGTAAATTTGATAATGTTCCTGCATCTAATAATTGGCGGAGAGCGACTGTTGCAGTTCTACTCAATCCGCCAATCATATGTATCAATCCAAATCCGTAGAATCCTAGTCCTGGCAGAAATTTAAAGTGGACAAAATATTGGACCCTTTGTTTTTTTGGATCGTTGGGCGCATAGTTCCTTCTTATCGAAAGAACCGTTCCGTTACCCTCTTCAACAGTTACGATGTAGGGTAACTTGATACCAGTCGGCTCGCCGTCTGGATCAATGTCTTCGAAGCCTTCTAAATCTAGATCCACATGACACTCAAGAAGAGTATACATAGGGATTGGTTTTCCAGATTTTTTAGTGCCTTCTAATTCTTTTTCTTTTTTTGAAACTTCATCATTAACAACTGTGCCTGGTAGGTTAAGTTCTACATCAGAATAAAACCCTGCAACTTGTTGTTTTCTTAAATCGTTTTCAGATATCTTAATAACATGTATGATTGCATCTGCATCATCTAAACTGTTTGCTGTGTAGGGTACGATTAAATCATCAGCGGGTACAAACTTAGATACCGCTCTACCCATCATTGAATCATAATAAATTTTTTTAAATGTAGATCCTGCTAGGGGTAAATGAAATAACATAGAGTCAAACTCTGGCTCATATTCTTTCATCTGATCCATGATCTGATAGTTCATGAAATCTTTTACTCTTTGCGATTGTTGTTCTTTCGCTGGTGATGGTACACCTAAAATTTGTGTTCTTACTGGGCCGTCACTTGGTAATAACTCTTTGTATGCTGTAGCTTGAAACTGTGTAACAGCTTCGGCTAATACAGGGTGCGTGGCACCTGAAGCTCCTTGAAACGGCTCCGTTCTATTTTCGTATTTAAATCCTAATAGGTCAAGTCCTTCTGTATAAGATTTTTCCCAATCTTTTCTGGACATCTTGTAGTCCATGTAATTTGTTTTTAATTCTGAACCTAAAGGTTCTAAAACATCATCAGGTAAAATATCTGAAAGATTATCAAAATGAGACTCAGTGCCAGGTATGTTAATTGCACCTGGTTCAAAGTCAATCGTTGCACCACCGTCTTCTTCGGGTGTAACTTCAACGGGTTGTTGTTCTTTTATTTCTTCCTTTATCTCGACCTCTTCGCCCGGAACTTTAACCTCGGTACGAGTGTTAGGAAGTCCTTTATCTATATCTGCCATTTAAACTCCTGTAATTATCTACCACGTTTCATTAAAAAATCCAAGCCCTGTGGTGTAGGTCCTGATTCTGGTGCTGGTCCTGATGGTTTACCTGCTAATTTAGCTATACCGCCACCTGCAAAATCATACTTAGGCGAGGATGCTGTCACTCTACTGAATGGAGGAGGTGGCACTTCTTCCATCTCTCCTTTAGTATAATAGTCTTGTTTTTCTTTTAACAACCTGTCTATTTTTCCTGCTTCATAACTTCTTTGTTCAATAGGCAAGTTTCTATCTTTGTAAATTTTTTGTAGTGCAACTGCAGGTAAAGCTGCGTAAAAAGGTAAAGCTCTTTTATAAATTGATTTTGGTTTAAATCCAAGACTTAAAAGTCTTTGTAAGTTTTTATTTTTGAATAAAGTTTCTATTCCTTTAGTTGCCATGGGTATAAAGGATAATTCAGCTTGTGCTGCTAAATCTGTGGGATCTTTAAGTAACCTCGGAACCATACCTTCATATAGGCCTGGAAATCCAAGTGTTAAAGATGTAGGGCTATAAGTTAACGCAGCTGCTTTAAGCGCTTTTTGAAAATTTGGATACTTTCCACTACCACTAATTGCGTCCCTACCCATATTTTTAAATTCACTAAAAGCTGTTTTAGCCTTTTGTTTAAAATTACCTTCTTTCAAAAATCTTTCAAAGGCTGTGTCATCACTTGTAACAAAATCCCCTTCCGCAAAATTTTTTCTATTAGCTGGATTTTTAGGCACGTAAGGTTCCTCCATTCCTTTAAGCATACCTGGAGCATTCCTGCCTTTACCTCCGCCTGTTCCAAAACGAAGATAATCTGTCATATCTATTATGTCCTCATTAGAGTACATTCTATTTCCCGCCTTGTCTTTAACTCCTTTATAAAATCCTGTGAGATAATCTTCATATTGATTAACAACATTTTGCTGATAAAGATCCATTTCTTTTGAAGATAAATCTTTCAAAGTTTTTGCTTTAGGGTTTATAGTTGTCATTTTACCTACAACATAATTAGGGTTTACTACAGACATGTCTGCATAAAAATTTTCTGATTTAAAAGTTTGTCCAGCTTTAGGAATATCTATATCTAATTTTTGAATTCTGTTTTTCTGGTTTTTTAAAAAAGTATTGAGATAATTCATATCTATATTTTTTGCATTGGCTATAATTTCTCTTGCCTCAGCCGCTGTTTTCTTTCCATTTTTTAATTGTTGAGCAGCATAAGTTTCTGCAGATTTAATTAACATTTGTCTAGATCTTTGTGGGTTAGATATTGTTTGAGCTTGATTAAAATAATTATTTTCAAAATTTTTTTTAATAATATTAAGTTGCGATTGAATCTGTGGAGTTACTTTTTTACCTACAAAAGATTCTAAAATTTTAAAATCTCTTTCTGGTTTAGTTCCAAAGCCTAAGCTTTGAAAAATTCTTTCATTAACTAAAGGATCTTGATACACAATACTTGAAGGTTTATTTGCATTTGAATTTTTAAAAAGTTTTGGGTATTTTTTAGCGACACTTAAGTCTACAGCGTGACCTCTACTTTCCATTGGTCCCCCAGATCCTCTACCCCCTACATATACACCGGCTTCTTGTTGTAATTTTGTTCCTCTTTGGTTTAAAGCATTAAAAAGACGAAAGTATTCAGGATCAATTCTTTTTTCTTCTTTATTTCTTCCAACTGAACTTGAATCCCCTAATCCTTTTTGTTTTGTAGTTCTTTTTCCAGATTCATTCAAAACTTTAATGGCGGAGGATAATTTAAATTTAGCAATGTCTCCTATTTTTATTTTATCTTTATCTAATAAACCTTCTTTTTTAAAAAATTTATTTAAATCTTTAGAAACATTGAATCTATTTTTAGCATTTAATTTTAAAATATTTGTAATATCATCAACAGTATAGAACTCGTTTAAATTTACTCCTTCTGGTAATTCTATATTATTAAAATAGTCCTCGCCTTTTTTAACTTTTATTTTGGCTTCTTGTAAACTAATAGTTTTTTTTGAAGGTGAAATAGTTGTTGTAACTTTTTCACTTACCAAAGGTTCATCATACTTTTTAAATGTGTTTTTAATTTTTGTTCTAGTCGCATCTTTAGTTGCTGAACCAATATTTAAATTATCTGCAGCAGATTTTACTTGACCACCAAAAAAGCTATCTTTAAAATCATTAAACAACTGAAAAAATTTTTTATCTCCAGTGTACTCCACACCAGGTTTAACTTTAGTTTCTCGACCTGTCTTTTTCATATATCTTAAATCGTCAGTTGATCCTGTTGCGCCTTTTAAAGGTATGTCAGTTTCTTTTTGAACTTTTTTTGATTTTAATAATTTATAAGCGTCTTGAACTAATTTTTTAGCTTTAGCAAAAGTTACACCATCTAATAAACCCATACCTTTTTCAGCTAAACTTTTTACTGTCTTAATTCTTTGACCAGAATAGCTTCCTGGTTCATTGACCAACCCTCTTTTTGGTTTATCAATCATCTCTTTAACTTCTTTTGGATTCTCTAGTGCAGGTTTTGCTTTCTCAAAGTTTTTTATTTTTCTTTTCTTAACTTCTTCTTCAGGTTTCTTTTTAGGTAGAACAGTTTTGTTTCTAACAGAACCACCGCCGTTAAAACCAGGACGAGTTAGATACTCCATCATCTGTTTGTATTCTGCGATTTTCATTATTCTCCTAGCATGTAGGCTAGACCACCGCCTGCTTTTTTAATTTTAGTTTCTCCGAGTTCCTCTAAAATTTCTCTAACTGTATTGTTATCAACTTCGTCGATATCATCAAACGTACCATCTCTACTAGGCACTTCTTTAACTTCATCATATTCATCCGGTGGTTTTCTACCTTTTGTAGTTTCATCAGCTCGGTTTCTTCTAAGCACAAATGTAGATCTGTCTTCAATAGTATCAAAAGCTTCATCACCACTCATGGCAAAACCAGGTTTATCTTTTGTAACTCTAACACTACCTGTTGATAAATCCTCTACTAACTCATACTCAGAACCATCTTTACCTTTATAAGTATAACCTACCTCTCTTTCTGTTTGAGTTACTTTATCTGTTTTTTTACCCATGCTTTTAATCTTATTAACCAACATTACAAACTTATCAAAACCAAGTTTAACTCCTTCTGCTATTGCTGGTCCTGCTGTGTCTACAACTTTTGCTGCAGGTTTAAGAAATTTACCCACCACAGGTAGTGATGCTAAACCCGCCATCAGTTTCAGAAAGCTTCTTCGTCCTTTGTTTGATGGACCACCTTCATCAAAACCTATTCTACCGCCGTCTTTTTTACTTAAACCAAACATTCCGCCAGACAAAGGTTTTCTAAAATTTATACCTACATTAAATCTATCACTATCTGTTGGCACCGATTTAAAAGTTTGTCCGGGTATAGCGTCTCCAGTAAATCTATCATTTGCTCTTGATTTCATATAATCACCACCAATAGTAAATCCTGTGTCGCCTATAGGTATCTGTCCAGCAATCCCATAATTTTGATTTGTAGTTGCTTGATTAACACCAGGTACAATTTCATTTTTACTATAACCACCGCCACCAAAAATTCCTACATTAACAGGACCAAACTCACCCATAGAGACTTGTGGACTTCCAGGTGTGTCACTCATGACATACTCAGGCATATCGTTTTTGACATACGTATCATTTTCCATCTCGCTACGAGTATAAATTTTTCCTTCCATTTGATTACCAGCAAATCCTGCACCGCCACCAGAAAAACCAATACGGCCACCTTGTGCATTTTTACTTCTTCTAACTGATCTATCAAACTCACCTTGAAAATCTAAAGTTTCTCCTTTTTCCATTAACAATTTATCATAAGCTTCAGGATTTTTTCTTCTGTCTTTAAGCATTGTAAGCACTCTTCCTTGTAACTCTTTATCCATAGCCATAATTTCATCTGCATAAGACTCATCTAATTCTGGAAAATTTTTTAATAATTTTTCTCTACTTAATTGAAATCCCGACGGCATAGAGGGTACATCTAAAGTTTTTCTATTTACTCTTTCATTAAACGCTCCAAACATTTCTCTGTTTAGTGCTGACTCAGGACGATCTATCTTATCCGCAGTTGTAATTGCTTTTTTACCAAACCGCTTGTTTATTTCTTTCATTATGAAAGGAAGTCCTTTTGTAACTATGTCACCTTTTCCAAAACCTGCTCGACCACCTATTGCCATAGCATCTGGGTCACCATCATAATCTTCTAATTTACTACCAAGATCTTTTTCTTTTTTCTCTTTAAGTCTTGCAACAGAGTCTTTGTTTTGTTTATTCATTCTGGCTATCATTTCTGCTTCTGTCTCTGCTCCTTTACCACCTTGAATAACTTTAGGTTTAAAACCTTTGAATGCATCTAAAACTTTATCGTCAGCTACTGTTTCGATACCTTCCATCTTAGCTTGGTCGCTAGGGTTTAAAGGTATACCTCTGTCCATTTTTTTCATGACCTCTTCAATACCTTCTGACTGACTACTTCTAAGATTTTTATCAATCGTTAGTTTCATCTCAACATCAGTTAAAACTTTTTTTAAATCATCTGTGCTGTTAATAGCTTTTCCTGCTGAGACAGGATTGTACCCACCCGCTTTGAGCATATCGAACATATCTTGAACTTTTGTTAAAATTTCTTTTGGACTAGGGAGAGAAGCTATACCACCTTTATCTTTAACAAGAAGTTGTCTTGCAAGAGTGTAAGCTATCTGTCCAATTTTTTGAGCCATTATTTTTTACTCAACTTTTTATTTATTCTCTCGTAGATATTAAACATCTCATCTTTAAATTTTTCAGTAAGTTCTCGTGAATCAACAGCTCCTTTACCTTTAGGATATTCAACAGTTGTCTTACCAAATTTTTTAGATGGTTTTACTTTTATATATTTTTCAAATTCTTTTTTGATTTCTGCTAATCTTTTAAGATCTCCTTTGAGACCTTCTTTTCCCATTTTAATTATCGCTGGTATTTTTGTTATTGCCATTAGTAATACGTCCTAGGTTTTGGGTCTTTCTTTTCATCGATATAGTCTTCAGGGTGTCCAATAAGTCCGCCCTGCCTGAAGCGCATGATAGCTTGTGTTGTAGAGTCCACAAGGTCGTCGTGATCACCGTTAGGAAATGCTGCGCATTCCTCGACCACCTCCTCTGCAAATTTTTGATCTGGCGCCCATATCATTCCAGACTCAAAAAGAGGTGCAACGGCGTTTACCCTTGCATGTTTATCATTACCTCTGCTCGGTGTAAAGTTAATAACAGGTATATCCATCTGTCGTAATTCATAGGTTAGGGGTAGACCTGAGGCCTTTGCCTCTACGATTACAGACTCTGGTTTCCAATATTCATACTGCTGTAAAGCTAAACGCCTGAGTTCTGGAAACTCGTACCTGCCTTTAATTGCATCGAGTAGTATTAAATTAGCTGGGCTATCTTCATTAGGGTAGAATATACCCCACGTTGTAATAGCTGAATAATCCGCAGTTTCTTTTTTTAAGAACGCTGTATCGTAAGATTGTATGACGTGATGTAGGGCCGGTATCTCTTCTTTGTCGTACACTCTCCACCATTCACGTTTCAAGATTGCACCTTCTTCTGATGTTGGTTGTTGCATCCACTGCGCGTTCCATTTGCCCACAGGCAGTGATGCTTTTACTTTTTCTAACTCTTCTATGTTCCAATATTCTGGCCACACTGGTCCGTGGTCCATGAGTGCCGGAAACTCGACCACGTGCCACTGATCAGACTTTGGTTGTTTTTGGTTCGCTATAAGTTTTGCTGTTAAATCTTTTGTTGACCAACGTGTCATAACCAAGACGATCTTGCCGCCTGGTTGAAGTCTTTGTCGTGGTCCTGATGTATACCATTCGTAAGCAGACTCTAATGCTGTTGGTGACAATGCATCTTGTTCCGAGTGTGGATCATCAATAATCAATAAGTCCGCACCACGGCCCGTGATGGCTCCGCCAACACCAGCTGCAAAATATTCTCCGCCTTGAGAAGTTTCCCAACGACCTGCAGCCTTGGAGTCTTCCTGTAAAGTTGTTTGAAAAATTTTTTTATAATCATCACTATCAATTAAATGTTTTGACTTACGGCCGAACCGTACGGCTAGTTCACCTGTGTGCGTAGCTTGAATAATTTTTAATTTTGGATTACGGCCCACCATCCACGATGGTAAAAGAAAAGATGCAAATTCTGATTTGGTATGTCTGGGTGGCATATTAACTATTAATCGAGTTATTTCACCCGTAGCTAATTTATTAAATTTTTCTGCGATGTGTCTGTGATGGGACCCCTCTACAAAATCTGGCCACATGCATTTTACAAAAGATAGAAAATCACTTTTAGCTTTATTCTGTATCTTTTTTTCTGCATGGAGTAGTTGTAATCGTTTAAAGGTCTTACGTACATCCGCAGGTAATTTTTCTATATTTACCTTATTTAAATCCATGGTACCAAAATGTTTTTAGCAGGGTTCTATGTCTAAATCAAAGCATAAAGTGTAATGTAGTGGGACCCCTTTTTGTGCATTTAGGGGGTGGGGGGTGCGATACAACCTGTGTTAGAAACCTGTTTGGGACCACTACCGAGGCCCGTAGGGCCGAGGTAGGAGAAGCGAGGCGCCCCGCAGGGGCGCCTCAACCTGTG
>Ga0209337_1002476_pt1 | contig 13337 bp, 10 predicted proteins | sample LinPmetageLP53_FD_184044 | JGI IMG/M metagenome (GOLD analysis project Ga0209337, IMG submission 184044) | Marine viral communities from the Pacific Ocean - LP-53 (SPAdes) (version 2) | ecosystem: Environmental > Aquatic > Marine > Oceanic | place: Pacific Ocean | collected 2010-02-08
GCGATACAACTTCAGTGACTTCGTGTGATGTACAAAATAACTGTTACCAAGCTCAAACAACAGGGACGCCTTGCATGATTACTACGCAGGGAGATTTAGCAACGGAAGTATATGCCTCTAAATTTACTGTTGGCAGCAGCCAAGGTATTAAAGTCTCCAACAAATCCTCTATAGTTGATGGTAACATTGTAGTAGGCTCGACTTTAAATCTTGGTGGTATAGTAACTGATGGGTTTAACGCGAGAGTGTCTAATAACTTTGTTAAAAGCACTTCTATAGCAAGTAGTTTTGGTTCTTATGCCTACATGGACTTTTTAGCAACTAGGGGTGCGGAGGCGGTAGCCGATCAGTCTAATTTTTTGTACGGCCCCCGACCTGTGCAGTGGGTTAACAACTCTCACGAATTAGGTGGCTCACTATTGACCGTAGCAGACACCGTAGGTTACAGGGTCCGCAGTGCGGGTTCGAGCATTTCCGGCTGTAAAGGGGTGCTTCCTTTAGCGGATACTTTAGGTGACTCAGGTGGTTGGGTAAGTAATAATAAATATAACGAAGGTGCTAACGCCTCGCATGTGGAAGTTTTGGCTGCGACCGGAACCCCGGCTAGTAACAACCCACTAGAGACAGGTAACAACTCCATCTCGGATTGCGACTTTAACGGTGGATTCTTTGGCATCTCTGCCAGCGGTAACGGAATCTCAAATGTCAACATTGACGGCAACACGTTCACCAATGTTATTCGGCTCGCTGAAGTCGGTGATGGTTGGTCCGTCACGGGCAATACATTCTCCTTCAACGACTGGCAAAAGTCAGGGTCAGGTGCTTACCCTAACATGCCCGGATTTGCCCCAATACTTTTAGGTAACAATATAATTGGCCCAGATGCTAACGGTATTTGTGCTTCAGATGTCACCATAACAGGTAACAACTTTGCTGTTAAAAAAAGTAGTTCAATAGTCGAGGCATCAAAGATAGGTTGGACTTGTTCGGGTACAACCGACGCTTGCACTCCAGTCACTTCTCCTGCCAGAGCTTGTATCGTTACAGGGATTGGCGCGTTTGGTGCGTCGGGTACAGGTAACTGCTCAACTACTACAGACACTAGCTGTAGAGAGGATGCTGACTGCGATTCCGGCGAGACGTGTGTAGATAAGGCTTACGCGGGCACCTGCAATTCACAGTCCATTGAAACATTTAAAACATGTTCATCGGATGAGAACTGTACTGTCCGTACTGCTTGCGCAACAGGATCTACATGTACCCAAAACTTATGTGAAAACATTACAATAACTGGTAACTCTTTTAATTTTAATAGTCCGACCACAGCTACCGATATGGCGATAATCGACATGGGTGGGCAATATAATTACCCTCAGGCACCCAAAGCAAGGAACATAAGCATCACCGGAAATACATTTTCTAACAATGCAGCTAACAAAAGTATGGGTATATTAAGGTTCGCGGCTGCGCCTCAAACAACAACCTCAATATCGGGGATAGAGTTCGGTTTAAACTCTATAAAGCCTAACGGTAATACTACCGATCCTAATGTTATTATAAAGGGTTGGTTGCCCACGTATGGCACGGCTTTGGATTATGAGCACAGCCCTGATGAACTTTCACAGTTTGGTTATTCTTCAGATGACTTTTACTTCAATGGGGATTGCAGCACTTCTAGGTGCGTGGCTCTAGGGGGAGCTTGTACAGATACTAATACTTGCACATTGGCTTTGAATTCTGGTCTTGGTGGGGGTGATAGTAAAATGTTATCCGCTGAGATATCCGTAAGAAATTTGGAAGTGGCGTCTGGAAAGACAATAAAAATTGCAGATAACACCGTCGAGCTAGCGGCTAACTGCGGGCTATCTTGGGGACAAAACTTGATAATAAAGTCCACGGGTAAAGTGAATATATCCGGCACCATCGATGTTATTGGGCGAGGTTCTTGTACCGCAGGTTCATCCGGTTTGACATTTTTCGGGATATCATCTCCTTACGGTGCTCCCGGCAATAAAGGTACCGGCACTACAGCTTCCGCAGGTGGCTCTGCCGGGGTAGCTGACACGCCCACGGGAGGTACAGGTGGGAATGCCTTTAATTGTTCTGCTAGTAATGATACTTGCTTACTTACTTCAGCACCCTTTGAGGGTGTCGCCCTTAATGGATTTTACAGCTTATTCGGAGGTGCTGGCGCAAAGTCCCGCGTAGCAAGCCCGCTTTCAGTCGCCACGGCTGACGCTATACAAGGCTCAGGTTCTTGGGTTACCAGCCTTGGAGGGGCTGGTGGTGGCAATGCTTACTGTGAGTGTACCGGTAATGCGTGTCCTGCCGATATGCGAGGTTCCAGAGGTGGTGGTGGCGTCTTTATCTCCGCAGTGGGCGACATAGCCATTACAGGGTTGATCGATACAAGAGGTGCCGCTGGTGGGGACAAAGATAACGCTACTGGTGGTGGTGGGAGTATAATACTTCAAACCCTTAGTGGCGACATAAGTCACGACGCTGACGCATTTGATACGAGGGGTGGGGAACAAACAAGTACCAATAACGATTGTGAAAAAGGTTCTGCAGCAATACCAAGCGGGTTGGGAGGGTACGGTGCGGTTATTAAAATTGACCTTGATGGCTAGTTTCCTTGCAATGCTTATCAACTCACAAGCGTTAGCTGAGGACTACAGTGTTTTTGCAATTATACATGGTTCTCCATTCCATGGTGATGCGTATATAAATTGGTCCGATGGTGAAGCAGGGACTGTGATTTTTAGCGGCACGGGTAGTGCCGCAGGCGTGATAATGGACCTCAAGATAAAGCTTAATTTTATAGCTTCAGAGAGTGACCATGAACTATGGGAAATTTATACTAGGTACTCTGGTGCTACCGTAACTGTAAAAAAATACTCTTCATCCAATGTTAGATTTTTAAGAGGATCATCTGACATTAGTAGTCTAAATTTTGAGTTAAAGCCTTGACCCATTTATTTAAAATAAGAAAGACTGGTTTTAATTTTGAATACTTACAGTAAGTTATTAGGTTTATCTTTATTTGCATTAGCGTTGCTAGCTCCAGTGAACTCTCTAGGAGCCACGAAGCTATTTTTTACAGGCACTGGTTCCGGCTATATGTACTTATCTGCACCTGCGGTAGCTAGTGGTACTGTAGTCCTACCGGCTTTATCTGGAGGTACTTCTTACCTCATCGACGGGACAAGGAAAATATCCACTACGTCTCCTTTGCTTGGTGGTGGCGCACTAGCTGAGAATCTCTCTTTATCCCTCGACTTGAGGGCTACTTATGAGTGGAAAGGCGTCCACGACTCCACCGAGGCTACGTCGATATTACCAAATAGCTTAGGTCTGCCGTTAACTTGCCTTGCAGGTAGCGTATACGTGAACTTAAGTGGGGCTTCTTCGCAAAAACTCTTTGTTTGTGAGACTACAGACACTTGGGTTGCTGTGGGTGTTAGTCAGGCTTCATCTACCTTACCAAATAACTTCACTTCCAACACTAACCCTGTTGCGACTGATGATACTCCTACTTACTCCGTAGGTTCTCGCTGGATTAATACCACTGATGATACACAGTTTGTAGCTGTCGATGTTACTTCTACCGCTGCTCGTTGGTTCAGAACTGACAGCGGTAACGCTAGGTTTTCAGGCACACGCAAGGGTGGAGTTCTAGATCTGAACTACTACAACGTGGCGGGTTCTACTGCTGACCTTGCTACGCAGATTAACTTCTGGACTAATTCGTATGCCAGTCCGGGTAATACCGTCGCGGATACTACTATTGAGAGAGCAGCTGGCGATAACGGTTTACTAAAAATAGTTAATCAAGGCGATGGGAATGTCTTATTACAGTCCGGTAATAGTTTTTTTATGGACTTGGATTCGGATAACGATTCGTATGCCACTAAAGTGTTCAATATAAGGTCGGATATTCCGGGCACTTCTACCGCAGTAGTCATGGCTTCGTTTCGAGATGATGGTGGTTTAATTTTAGACAACTCCAGAGAAACTGAATATTTTTCTAAATGTTGGTTAGAGTCCGATAATACGACTGCTAGTCTCGATCAATGCCTTTACGCCTCGATTTCAATGCAAGATACTACGGCTCTCCAGCTTAGGGGTTCTGCTGGTAATGTCTGTTCAACTAGGAGCTTCAGTGATTGTGTCAGCGGTACTTGTTCCGGTGGTTTGAACAATGAAAATTCCTGCGATAATGATAGGGATTGCCCTCCAGACGTGGCTGGTACGTCCTGTACGCAAAATTCCGACTGTGCCACCAACTATGAGTGTAGACCCTATCCATATAAAAGCTTTGACACGGCGTTGGAGGCTCCTCTAGGTAAATACTGCACAAGTAGTGAGCCTTGCGTAAATAATATTAACAGTGCTACTGCGACCGTCTCTTCGGACTGTACTCAGACCGTAGCGCAGTATTGTATTAGTAATGGTTCTGGCCCTTACGCGGCTTTTTACGCGACCAATCCCTACAGGGGACTTTCGGGTGCCAGTCAGCAATTAGGTAAGATCATATTCTATACCAATAAAGGCGCAGCAAACTCTTATGAGGATGTAGCACGGCTTCAGGTGTACGCTTCACAGGCACACACTACTAGTGCTTTCGGTACAAGTTTATTGTTCCAGACAGTGCCCAACGGTAGTTCTACATTACAAACACGCTTTCAATTACTCGGTGACGGCACCTCAACATGGTCATCTAACGACCGCACGAACGGTGTTCAAATGGACGCCACTGGTAAGCTCTACAAGGATGGCTCCGGTAAGATCGAAGCTGACCAGCTAGCCACGACAATCACTACCGCATCGACTTCCGAGACTGCCGTCGAGCTAACCACAGATCACTCATTCAGTTTACAGTTGGATAACGATACTGACGCGACTGCTTATTTTACTGTGAGAGAAGGTAGCGCAAAGGACTATGTCCTTACGGTTGCTACTGATGGCCGTTTTACTGCTCAAGTGCCAAATTCTTCATCTACTGGCGGCAACGGCATTGTGATGAGCAATGCTGGAATCCTGACGAAGCAGAACAGTGGTTCTATCGTAGCAGATAAAGCTTCTAATAACGGCGCACTGACCATCGAGACTACGGCCAGTAACGGTGACATTAAGCTTACGCCTCACGGTACAGGGCAAGTTATAGTTTACGGAGCCACCCCTACTGGTCAAGTAGGTGCCTCTGGAACAGTGGTTATAACTGATGACGACACTACTTCAGTGCAGCTAGCTTTAACTAGTAATTTGGCAGGTACCACCACGCCTTCAACTCTTACTATGCTGAAGAGGAATGGAACCACTTCAGTAGTTGCTGGAGAGCAGTTGAGCCGCATTACTTCTTACGGTTATGAGAATGTGGGTACAGCGGCTAATAAAATAGCTGGTACTATAGGTTTCGACGCGAATCAGGCATTTAATGATTCTCAGGCAGGTAGTAACTTTGTTCTAGGCCTTACTGGGGACGGTGCTAACACGTTAGAGACACGCTTTAAGATATTAGGTGACGGTACTTCAGAATGGACCACGAATGGTAACGTTGGAGTGCAAATGGATGCCAATGGCAGGCTGACGAGAAGGGTTGCTGGTGGTAGGATTGAGGCCACCGATGTTAGCGCTACTTACGGTTTAACTGTAGGCGCAGGTGGCTACATAGGTTCTAACCCGAACTTTGGATTCCAGTGGCCTAGTGCGGGGACATCAGTAAATCTCTCCACGGCTAACGATTTCCTTGTGCTTCTAGATAACAATAACAATGCAAATGGCGACGAGTTCGTTATTTATGACGGTGGGCAGACTCCCGGCTCAGCAGATGGTAATGGCAACACAGCCGAGGAGATATTCTCTATAGGTCACGATGCAGGGATGACGATACGCCCCGACAAGACCAACGGCGTCACCATGACCTCTGCTGGAGTGTTGTCTAGGTTAAATGCTGGTTCTATTGTTGCCGACAAAGTATCTAAAGCTACAGCAGTTACTATTGAGACTACCGCTGGAGACTCATCTATAACTTTAAATACTCACGGTGACGGCTCTATCCTTAATTACGGTATCACTCAGATCGAAGTTGACCAGCCTACACAAGGTAACACTCCTCTTGTATTGCAGCAGAATAATGCAGCTGCCGGTGGAGCCACAACTTTGCAGTTAAGGAAGAGACATCCCGATAACGCTCAAGGGGACAATGAACCTATAGGGGCCATACGTTTTTACGGCACTAGGAATACTTCAGGTACAGTCTCCGAGTCCGCTGGTATATGGACGCAGGCAGGTGAAGATTGGACTGACACTGCTGTAGGTACGGATATGTTATTTAGGGTGACACCTAATGGTTCAGGTCCGGGTACAGGCAATGCTCGTTTTAGCCTCTACAGCAATGGTAGTTCTAGGTGGACCAAAGATGACCAAACTAATGGTGTGACTCTCACATCGGCAGGTTATTTACAGAAGTTCGGAACTGGTTCAGTCATTGCCGATGCCCTAACTGGTAATGTTTTAGGTGCTACTGGTATATACGGAAGCGCAGTCGCATCTGATAGCCTAATACTAGGAGGGTCCAGCGATGCTAATGCTTCAGCGTATGTTCGTATATCTCCTTCTAACAAAGAGAGAGTTGAAATAGGTACCTCTTATAGAGGTTATAAAACGACTGTATCTACAGATGCCGGGTCTTATAGTAGTGGCATAAATGGAGGCCTAGCAGTTAATCATGTTGAACCTGACCCTAGCGCATTAAACAACAGCGCCACCGTAGAGATATCTACGTTTATTGGTTCTTCTTTAGGTAACCGTACCGCTGGAGAAGCAGGTGCTTTGGATGACAACGACTACATAGGTCAAATTAGCTTCATTGGTAGTAAGCCTAGCTTGGGTGCAGATTCTGGGGCTTCAATTTGGGCGCAAGCATCGGAAGACTGGACCTCTACAGCTGGGGGTACAGATCTTCATCTAACAGTCAATCCAAATGGTAGTCAGACTGTGCAGTCTCGTTTCGTTATAAACGGCGACAAGTCGAGTACTTGGACTATCGACAATGCCCTCAACGGTGTAGAGATGACCACCGCTGGTGTACTCCAGAAGAAGGGCACAGGTTCTATCGTTGCCGACAAAGTCTCTAGTGCTACAGCAGTTACCATTGAAACCACTGCTAGTAATGCCAATATTACCCTTGACCCTCACGGTACAGGTTCAGTAAACATCCCTGCTTCTAATCCTCTAGTGCTTGGAAACACAAACTACACTAACCCTGCAATAACTGTAGATGGCGCTACAGATACAGGTCTACAATTTCCCTCTGACGACTCTTCAGTAGCTCTAGTAGCTGACGGAGGTTTTACTAGCGCTGCTAAAGGTTCCGTGCTCCTTGTCCAGAAAACTCGTACCGACTTGATTAGTGAAAGTCCTGCGTTATTACAAATTATAACTCGTGATCAAGATGCTCTTAGCGGAGGTAGTAACGGAGGACAGCTGGCTTTAAGTCTTTCGTCAGTCGCTTCAGGTGGGCGTAATCCTAATGAGACTGACATTCTAGGGCGTATTGACTTTAAGGGTAGTCCTGACGAGGCGGTTTCTTACTACTCAGGTGCTCGTATCATGGTTGACCCTTCAGATGAGTGGGTAGACGGTTCAAATTATGAGAGTGATCTGAAGTTAGCAACTGTGTTGTCTGGGCAGACTACTCTATCCGACAGGCTTACCATTCTTTCAAATGGCTACAGTAGTTGGACTAAAGATAACAACACTAATGGTGTAGAGATGACCACCGCTGGTGTACTCCAGAAGAAGGGTACCGGGTCTGTTGTAGCTGATAAACTGAACTCTTCAGTCACAGCCGATGGCGCAGTTAGTGTGGCTACCGGGACCAACGCTAACTTCACCATTGATCCAAATGGTACAGGTATAGTCATAGTAAACTCGGTCGGTCTAAAAACTATTAACACCACACCATCAGCAGCTTCCCACTGGATAGGTCGTTCTGATGAACACGGACTTCTTTTCGACCAGTCTGCTTCATATAAACCGGTTCTTCAGTCAACGACCAATGTGGATGTCCTTGTAGATTCTACTAATAGTGGTGGAGGGGTCGCCCACTCTTTTAATGTCAAAGCTGACGCGATTTCAGGGAGTGACAGTAAGCTGATTGCTTCTTTCGGGCAAAATCTAGCTGCCATTAAGCCTGACGGCACTAATGGTGTTTCGATGACTAGTGCAGGTTTACTTGCCAAGGCAGGTACAGGCTCCATCGTAGCCGACCGTATTAGCTTCGGTACTGTCAGCAGTGACGACACGGCATGTACTACGGGTGAAGTTAAATTTGATGCAACCTACACATATTTCTGTGTAGATGGTTCTTCTGCTAGTCAGAAGTGGAAACGTATCGCTATGAGCAGCGATACATGGTAACTAAGCATAACAAGGAGATTATTATGAGTATGCGTATTGTCCCTATTTTAATTGCAGCAACATTTATCGCTGGATTTGGAATGGGTGATTATCTTTCTAAACAAAAGGTCTTAAAAGAAGTCGCTGTAGCTGAAGCTCAGGCTTCTACCGAAGAAGCCCCCGAGTTCTCTAAATATGAGCTAGAAATGCTTGCACGTTCGAGCCGCCTGCTGGTCATTCAAGAGCAGGTTGCAATGATGATCCTTCAGGATCGCGGCGAGCTTCCTTTTAAGAATATGTTGGCTACGGAAGAAGAAATCGAAGCAGCCAAGTCCAAGGCAGCAGAGGCCGCTTCGGGCGAGTAGAAAAATGGGCGACCCTTCAATAGACTCCCTAGCTATTTCCTTAAAGCACAACCAAGTTGTAGCTAGAGGGTCTTGGGTCGCTATAGGAGGACTCGTTGCGTGGATGCTTACGGGGCATTTCTATACCGTAGACGCGGCAGAGCGTACAGTTGATCGCCATGTAGAGCAGACGGCAGAGTCGGTTGCTGAGATAAAAGACCAGCTTACGGCTAAAGGTGAGGCAAGCAATCAGTCGAGGGAAGAGTTCCGTCAGTATCACGACCGACTTTCTGATAAAGTAGACCAATTAAGTCGCGACCAGCGTGAGATACTAATGCTATTATTGAGGTTGGAGCGTGGTGATGGCCCCCAAGATTGATGAAGTTTACCCAAATGGTTCTAGTCGGACTGATGACCGATTAGGCCCCGGCTACTCTGCGCCTATACACGGTGGCGCTGAGAGCGGTAAAGTCGCACCTGAGTGGCTTGCTTCTATGACTAGGGAAGAAGATCCTAAGAAAAAGAAGAAGAAGGACGAAAAGCGCCGTCCTAACGAGCCTGCTTACGAGGCAACATCCGATGACTTGGTTCTCTCTAAGTTAGAGGAGAATAAGCCTAATAACCCAAAGCTTTGGTCTAGGGCTAAATCTTTGGCTAAACAGAAGTTCGATGTCTACCCTTCGGCGTATGCGAACGGCTGGGCTGCTAAGTGGTATAAGTCCAAAGGCGGTAAGTGGTCCAAGACTGAGGACGTTAGCGAGGACTTACGTAAGTGGTTCGGAAAAGGGAAAAAAGGCGGTCATGGCGGCGGCGGTTGGGACAGGTACAACACTAAAGGCGAGCGTGTCGGTAAGTGTGCGCGTGAAGAAGGCGAATCCAAGCCGAAGTGCCTGTCCAGAGAAAAGGCAGCTAAAATGAGCAAGAAAGAGATAGCTGCCGCCGTCAAAAGGAAGCGTAAAAAAGACCCCGTAGCGGATAGGCGTGGTAAGGGGAAAAAACCCGTCCACGTTTCTAATAAAATTGACGACTCTTTTAACTCTGACTACGCAAGTACCGCTATACTCTCTATAGATGCGGTCTTGGACGGTACCAGTCCTGATGTGTTTTTAAGTGAAGCTCTCCCTACACCTTTTCCAAAAAAACGTAGGCAGTCTTCTTTACCCAGAAAAATGAGCATGCTGCACCCTACGGTTAAACATAATTTGGATAAGCGTGCTAGGGAGAAATCCTACAAAAAGCCTGAGGATTTAGAAGTGCCGAAGCCTGATGTCAGTGCTAGTAAACCTAAGCCTAAGTTTATTTCGGACAAAGAGTCGAGTGATAAGATTGTTGTACTCACAAGAGATGACCACCCCGAAATTGAAAAAGAAACAATATGACCCCGACTGTAGTTATTCCGGGCCTACAGGGTTCTTCTCTCCAAAATAAATACCCAGTACCCACAGAGACTTCTTGGTCGATGAAGTCTCTTATAGAGCAGCAGCTTACTGCCGTAGATTTTGACACAGTAGGTTTAAGTCAAAGTGGTGAGGACGCATCACTGACTACTTTGAACTACGCTGAGTCTATATTTGGCTTTCCTTATGCGCCTTTGATGTCTGCATTGAGGGGTAAGTTAGGTACTAAAGTTTATTCATTCTCTTATGACTGGCGTCTGTCTTTAGTAGATAGTGCACAGGAGTTGCATTATTTTTTAAAACGTCTGACTCGTAAGCTAAGTAACTCTTCCAGTGACTGGGATGGTAAGTTTAACTTCGTCTGTCATTCCTTCGGCGGGCTAGTATTTCGCGGGCTGCTGGACAAAGTTTTCGGTGAAATTGACGGGTTAGTTAATAAAGTTGTTTTTATCGGGGTTCCCCACAGAGGTTCTATAGACGCGATAGATGCTCTAGTTCGTGGGCACTCGCCAGCTTTCGGCGGTAGGAAGGAAATGCGTAAGCTTGCTCGCACTTTTCCTTCAGTCTACGAATTATTACCTACATACGAGGGTGCACTTAAGTCGATTAGTGGGTCCGATCTAGACGTTTTTTCGGTAGACTCTTGGCAGCGAAATACTACTGCTTCTAAAAAGCGTTACTCTATTGAACAGTTTTACTTAGATAATGCGAAAGAAGCCTTATCCGCAGCCCCAGTGCCAGTTGGGGGGGATTACCTAGACCCTAGCCAATGCCTAAGTATCGTGGGTACCGAAAAAGCCTCTACTTTCAATAGCTTAAGCTACGTAAAAGACAGCGGGCATCTAAATGATTCAGCGGGTGGTCAAGGTTGGTTAGACTTCGACGACGCAGATAAGAGTATTGGGGACGATGTCGTTCTACTAAATTCTTCACATTTGCCTGAAGTTGACTATGTTTGGTTAGATCGTGCGGCAGTTCCTTATTTTACTTTAGCTATGTTCACTTCCCTCCACGCTGCGCTGCCCGCGATAGATGAAGTCCATACAATTATTGGCAGATTTTTAAGTGGAGTTAAGGGGCCTGATATACTACCGAGATCTTTACCTAAATGGAGATATGCGGTAGGGGTTTAGTTGTAATTGCCCTTAAACCGTTATAATTAATTACCTCAGTTGTCGCTGTAATTAAAGTTAATGTGTTATAGTAGCCATATAAGGTTTAAGCGGTTGTTGTTTTGTCACATGGATCTAATTCTGTTGTTTCAATATTTACTCGTAGTGAGCCTGATGCTCATCATGAGTACTTGAGTGTTACTCCAGTAATACCGCTTGTAAACTTACTAAATAAAAATGGATTTCGTTATATCAACTCTAATTCAGTGGTCACCAATTTCGCCACCTACACGTTTATGCGTGGTGGTTTGAAAGTGGTTTTACACTATTTTGCCGCAAATGGTCGTGTGGGTTGGGAGCTTCGTGACCCCGCTGATCAGGGAGTTGCCGCATGTGGTGGGACTGCCGGTCAACTCTCAGGGGCACTAGGTGCTTGGTTGGGTGACTTCCGAAATGAGTGATATATTACTCTGGGACCCGACCCCCGACTCCATCGCGACCCCTGAAGATAAGGTTCGTCCGACTGTGCCTGATGTAATTCAAGTGCATCGAGTAGATGACTTCGAGTACTATTTGTACATGTTCCCAGACAGAGTTGAAGAATTTGACAATTATGACCCACTACGCAATTCAGTATTGCGTATAATCAAAGACCATATGCTGGATAATGATGGTCCTAAAGCCGCAGGGGCAATACACTACGACGCCGAGGCACTGGCTGATCGTGGCCTTTCTTTGATGGCTAACTTTCGCATCGCGAATATCGACTTGAATGATCGCGTGTCTTACAAGGTAGTGCCACCACGTGATAATTCTATGGGTAGGGGAATTGCTTCGTATATCAAGAGTCAAATCTGATATAACTAAGTAAATCGCCTTTTCTCTGCTAGCTAGCTAAAACAGGAGAATCTCCAATGAGTACTTTTAAAGATATGGTTAACGAGGTTGCAACTGGTGCACACCCTTTGACTGTTGTTGAGGATAATTTAGGTCAAGAACGTCAAGACGATTTTGACTCCGATGCTGCCAAAGAGGCCGCTTTCCGGCAGATTGCTGGTCAAATTGGTTCGTATAATGGTTACGTTGGTCCAGACTGGATCTCGCATATCGCTGACCAAGTCCGTGGTTCAGACCCTCAGGGCATGAATGATCTGGTCAAGATGGCGCAAGATAACCGCTCACAGTATGAGGGGACGGCTCGAATCGACTCTCAGGGGTCGTGGGATATGTGGGACAACATCCTTCGTGGATTGCTTGCATGTCGCACCGAGCAGCTTCCTTCAAGCTGCTAATCATTTTTTATAGTAAGTAAATACATTCAAGGGCTTACAAGAGTACCAATATTTCTGAGAGAATGAGGTAGGTTTAGGTGTTTTGGGAAACCGAGCTTGGTCCAGATCACCCCTATTTTGCAAACTCAGATGTAAAAAAGGTCAAATCATTGATAGCTGAAGCGATAACAAACATGGATGCAGTTGTTAGATTAATTTTGAGCACTGACCATGAAGCGTTGAAGCCCTTTGAAGACAAGGCAAGGACAATTCGAGATCTAGCCGAGGCCCTAAAAAGGGACTTAGATCACGTAATCTAATACCGCTTATAGCGGAAATTCTCTTCTAATTAGGAGAGGGAGGAAATTCAATGACTAATAATGGAAAAGCACAGGTCTCAGCACCAAAGTGTAATCAAGAGACGCAAGTTGTAGTGCCTGAGCCTACCGGCTCTCTTAAAATCTTTTCAACTGGCGACTCTACTGTTACGAGCGCATACCCAGCGCCAGCAGCTGGTGCCGCTGGCGCTACTATTCAAGTAGCTAACCAGACTGGTTTCACGGCAGGTACAATTATTATTGCCCCCGGAACCGATAAAGAAGAAGAGGCTACTATTAGTACTACAGGTGTAGTTGGCACTAACGCTAACCTCACTATTACTTCACTTCACGATGGGACTTACGCAGGGCTTAATTATAGCCACGCTGTCGGAACCCGAATTGTCATGAAGCGTGCCGCTATTCGACCCGGTTCAGTCAAGTTCCAAGAGATCGGAGTTGCCGCAGCAGATGCTGTCCCTCTTGATCCGAA
>Ga0209337_1002477_pt1 | contig 13336 bp, 13 predicted proteins | sample LinPmetageLP53_FD_184044 | JGI IMG/M metagenome (GOLD analysis project Ga0209337, IMG submission 184044) | Marine viral communities from the Pacific Ocean - LP-53 (SPAdes) (version 2) | ecosystem: Environmental > Aquatic > Marine > Oceanic | place: Pacific Ocean | collected 2010-02-08
TCTCCACGCAAGAATTTTGATAATATGGTAAAGTGGTTTGTCGAAGAGTTTATCGATCAAGAGGTCGGACTTGTTATTAAAACCAACATTGCCTCAAATTCAATTATGGATTGGGAGCATCTTCAAGTTAGAATGTCTCAGTTGATAGAAGGATATAAAGACCGCAAGTGTTCTGTTTATCTTCTCCACGGAGATCTATCCGCAGGGCAAATGACCGGTCTGTATCAAAACGATAAGATTAAAGGAATGATCAACATCGCTCACGGTGAAGGTTTCGGCCTTCCAATGTTTGAAGCTGCTCGCGAAGGACTTCCAATCACAACAGTTGGGTGGTCTGGTCAAGTTGATTTTTTACATCATGACGGAAAAGATTACTTTAATAAAGTTGATTATACAATGCAACCAATTCAACAACAAGCTGTGTGGCCTGGTGTTTTGGAAGCAGACTCAATGTGGGCAAATGCTGACCAAGGATCTTATAAGATGGCATTGCGAAAAGCAGTTAAGGGTTATGATAAGATGAAGATAAGAGCGGAAGAGCTGAAAGGATTGGTTGAAGAAAAATTTAGTGATGAGAATCTATTTGAATTATTCTGTAAAAACTTTTTCATTGAAGAAGTGGGGTCTGATGATGAAGTTATTTTATGAATGTAATTTCTTTAGAGAAGCCTTTGTGGAACAATTGAATTTTGATGTTTTTCAACAAGAGATAAGATTGCAAAATTTAATGCCCAACAATAAGGCAAAGTTTAAAAAGTTTAATGTAAAGTATAGTTGTGCGTGGTCCAAACAGAAATCATTTAATCCGGATAAACCAGCAGTCATTATCCCGACAAAAAATCAAGAAAAAATGATGAAGTTTACATGTAAAAATCTAATCTCCAATAAAATACCAGACATTTGCAATGTAATAATAGTCGACGATAGATCAACTCAGAACATAAAAAAAATTGCCATGCAGAATAATTTCTCTTATTTAAGAATTGATAACGAAAAAGGTTTTAATTTTTCTATGTTAAATAACATACCAGCAAAACTCTGCTCAGCTCTAGGTGTTGAACAGATAGTACTTTGGAACTCAGACCTGTGGTGTGCTGATGGTGAAAAGTTTGCAAAGCTTTTGGAGATACATAATAGCGATAATAGTGTTGTCTCTGGTACTAAATTATTATATCCACCAGAAACAATGTTTGCCGGCGAAACAACACCAGTGAACATTCTATCAAATTTTCCCTCAATGGCCAATAAAACCTGGAGAGAAACAGTTCAATTTGGTGGTGATGCGTGGGTTCATACTTCTAAAGTAAGTCCTATAAATTACTCCCCCATACATTTTAAAAGGTTTGCCGCAAAAAACAATAGTTTTGTAAACTGCAATAGGGGATCGTCTTTTTTAACCGGCGCATTACAGCTTTGGGATCTAAAAACTTTTTTAAAAATTGGTGGTTTAAATCCAAGTTTATCTAAGAATTTCCAAGATGTAGACATTTGTTTAAAGGTCTTAGAGGCCAATAAGTGCCCAATGTATTATGGTAAGGATTTATACTTTTATCATGATGAGTCTCCAACTATGAATAAAGAGGGAAAAAACGACATTCAAATGACTAGCGATCATCACCTCTTTGGTAAAATTTGGAACGACAAAATTACTAGTTTGGTGTTTTAATATGAAACTAGCAGCAGTTTATAATGTTTTTGACGGGGAAGAACTTTTACCGTATAGTATCAACAACATAAGAAGTGTTGTTGATAAAGTAATCATAGTTTATCAAACAATTAGTAACGTAGGAGAGCGGCACCCAAGAAAGGATATTGAAAATTTTCTAGAAACCATGGACTGTGATGAGATTATTTTATATACTCCTCACTTAAGTCACCATTGGCTATCAGCAGAGCGTAATGAAAGAAACAAAAGAGCTATTGGCGCTAAAAAAGCACTAGAATTGGGGTGTACTCATTTTTTGTTAATAGATTGCGATGAATTTTATGAAAAAGAGCAATTTATGGCGGCAAAAAAAACAATTATTGAAAAAGCCTGCGACACCTCAGCATGTATGATGAGCACTTATTATAAAAGTCCCAAGTTTAAGCTAATACCCAACGAAACTTATTATGTTCCTTTTATTACTCGTATTGTAAAAGGAGTAACAAGATTTATAAACTCTAGTGATTACCCTGTTACAGCAGATCCGTCTAGAAAAACCTTGCCATGTGATAAGTTTTATAGCTTTTCTCGGAAAGAATTGATTATGCATCATTACACTATGGTGCGAAAAGACATGATGTTGAAGTTTCGAAACCATTCTTTATTATCTAGGCAAAGGGTTGATATCAATAAGATTTACCAAGATTTTATGAATTTTAAATTTGGTGACAATCTCACACACCCTTTTGAGAATTATAACCTTGTTATGGTAGAAAACCTCTTTAACATCCCTGAATCCTTTGATAACGAAGATACATTGACTTTTTCTTTAATAGAGGTAATTTCTTCATCCCTAGGTAGAAATAAGATTCACCACTGGTTATCTTCTGGGACCTTCTTATCACTGCATAGAGAAAATCGATTTTTTCCATGGGATATAGATGTTGATTTAGATTTAAATGGAGATACCACTGATATTAAAAAATTCAAAAACATCATGAGCAGCTTGGGTTGTGTTTTAGTGAAAGAAGTAACCAAAAAGAAAAAACTAGTGCAATTGATTTTCTCACATCCACAAATCAAAAGATTAATTGATTTTTATATTTGGTATGAAAGAGAAGACGATTATTATACTCATTGTGATGTTGGAACTTTATTTTACAACAAAGAATTGATAAACAAAATTGAAAATCGAAATTTTAGACACATAAAAATTCCATGTCCTCCTCCGGATGAGTATTTTACTTTAAGATACGGAGCGGATTGGAGGGTTCCAAAAAAAGTATCGGGACTTGCTGGTGGCGGCTGGGAGATAACGAAAAATTTAATTAGGGATAAATAATGGAATACATTTCAAAACATAATAATCATTTTTCACGATTTGAAAATATTCATGTTAATAGAGAATCTATTTTATTTTGTACGGGCCCATCGCTCCACAAATTTAATCTAGATGTTTTTCCCCAAGATGTGCTAAAAGTTGGTGTAAATAAAATTTATAACAACTATAAAATCTCAAGTAGATTGGATTATTATTTCTTCGGCAGCCACTACCACATAGACAAAAAACACAGAGAGGGTATCCATCACATGAGGAAACAAAATAAAAAAATAATGTTTTTATCTTCTACTTTTACCGCTAAATTTGGGGATGGAAGAGAAACCGGTTTAGGCAACATTAATAAAGAATCAGCAAATTCTTTAGGTGCTCTTCCTTTTGAAGTTGGCAGTCCCAACTCAGGCCCAGGCTACAAATGGATAAAAAACATTGCAAAGAACCCTTTTTATGGTGGATCTATTGCATTCCCAGCAGTGCAGTTTTTATTGTACACTGGCGTAAAAACAATTTATTTGGTCGGATGCGATCTTGGAAATTCTAATGCACATTTCCATAATAGCAAGAATCCTACAGCGGCAAACGATAGTGCTTCAAATTTTTATTTATCCGGATGGAAAATGTTACCTGAATTTATAAAACGGAATTATCCAAACTCAAAGATAATAACTGTGAATCCGGTAGGCTTAAAAGGTGTTTTTGGGGAATTATATGTATGAAAAATTAATATTTGACTTGTTCTTTTTAAATCGTTCTCTTTTGGGAAAAGCAAATGATTTATCGCTAGAATTAATTTCGAATTATTGTCCTTTGAAGATTAGGTCATTTCCATCTTCTCAAGAGGTTTATGATTGGAAAATACCAAATGAATGGAAGCTAAAAAAAGCAACACTTCAAACAACAGATGGTAAAATAATTTGCGATGCCACCAAGAATATTTTAAGAGTAGTCAATTGCAGTCGCTCCTTTCAAGGGCTCCTATCTTATGAAGATTTACTGCCCCATCTTCACTTTTCCGAAGAAGAACCGACAGCGATCCCATACAGGACTTCGTATTATTCCGAAACCTGGGGTTTTTGTTTAAAAAAAACCGAATTTGATGTTTTGTCTAAGGACAAAAAATATAAAGTAGACATAAAGGCTGATTTTACTGAGTCATATTTGAGAACTGGGGAGTTAATAATTCATGGAAAATCTGAAAAAGAAATTATTTTAACAGCATACATCTGTCATCCCCTTCAAACACACGATGGGATATCAGGCGTAGCATGTTTATTAGAAATCTATAAAAAACTAGCTAAAAAAGATAATTATTATACGTATAGGTTTTTCTTCATACCAGAAACAATAGGGCCGATAACTCTTTTGGCCAACAAAATTATCCAACCGAAGAAAACAGATTTTTGTTTTGTTGTGACTTGTGTCGCAAATGGTGATCAAATTAATTATAAAAAAACTTTCCTAGGGAATCACCCTATAGATAACCTCATAGCAGATAATCCAAAAATCAAATGTATAGATTTTTTCCCAAATGGGAGTGACGAAAGGCAATTCTCCAGCCCAAAAATTAGAATACCTACGTCATCAATAATGTATAAGATGTATGGAAACTATAAAGAATATCATACTTCTCATGATAATTTAGATTTTTTTGAATATGAGAAGGTTGTTGAAATGTCTGAGATTTATCTTGGGGTATTAGAGGAATACGAAAACAGAGAATGCTATGTCATAAGTCATGATGGTTGTGAGCCTTTTTTATCCAAAAAAGGTTTGTATAGAGAAACTGGTGCAACTAGGGATACCCAATTCGATAAACTAAGAAATTGGATTATCTTTATGTCAGACGGCACTAAATCCTGCTTGGATATGTCAATTGCCCTAGGGGAACCTGTGGACAAGATAAAAAAATGTGTTGAAATTTTAATTGAAAAAAATATTTTAGAGGTTTTAAAATGAAGATAATAGCAGAAACTGCGTTTAACCACAATGGAAACTACAACTCCCTAAAGGATCTTTTGCTGACCGCATCAAAATCCGAAGCGGACTTCGCAACAATTCAGATTTTTGATGCCCCTTCTTTTTGTGAGAAAAAGTATGAGAGATACGATATTTATAAAAAAACTAGTTTTTCGCAAAAACAATGGCAAGAAGTTTTTAATTATTGTGAGCAACTTTTTCTAGAAATAATACCATGCCCTCTTGATTTAAAAAGCCTAGAGTTTTGCTATGATAACCAGTTTAAATTGATAAAAATTCACGCAACAGATCTCTTGAATATAGAAATGCTGAAGTACATTAGTGATAGAAAGGATATTAAAATATTGCTGGAAACTCAATGCGCAACAAAAATTGACATAGATTTTTGTATGTCAATTATTTCTGACAATGTGGAGTGTATATTTCATGGATTTAGTGATTATCCAACTGAACTTAAGCATATAAAACTAAATGCGCTTGATTTTTTAAAAGAGCATTACAATAAAAAAGTAGGCTTTGCTGACCACACCTTAGATACAAAAGAGATACCACTTATGTGTCTAGCAAAAGGAGTGGAATATCTAGAAAAACACATTACAACTGACAGATCGGCTAGGGGTTACGATTGGCAAGTGTCCCTAGAGCTAGAAGATTTCAAAACCATGGTTACAAATGTAAAAAAATATGAAAAATGTCTTGGAGATAAAGAGAAACACCCAAGCAGACGAGAGTCATCATATAGAGGAGTGATGTATAAAAAGTTCATAGACGGTAAGTTTATAAGATCAGACAAAGGATCAGACTTATTAACTATGAACTTTGATTCATTTAAAAAAGAAAATGCTGGTATAGCGTTGATAGCAAGGTTGAAGTCAAAAAGATTGAGACAAAAAGTTTTACTGCCTTTTAAAGACAGGGAAATGATCGTAGATCTATATAATAGTTTAAAATCATCTGGGTTTTCCTGTTATTTGGCTACATCGAATCTTAAAGAAGATTTGCCCCTGATTGATGTGGCGAAAAGAAATCACATGGAAATTTACAGGGGAGATCCGGTTTCCGTTTTGGACAGAATGTTATCGTTATCTTTTGAGAACAAATGGGGCGCTGTGTTTAGAGTAACAGGGGATAACCCTTTTACTAATATAAATTTAATAAAAAAAATGAAACATATAATGGTTGAACAGGATCTAGATTATGTGAGAGTGAATGGTGTTCCATTCGGCATCTCTGCAGAGTTGTTTTCAACTTCATATTTATGGAAACTATATAGAAATCTAGAAACAACATCGGATACTGAATATTTATCCTGGTTTGTTTTGAATGATAGAGAATGCAAGAAAGGGTGTATTAATGTAAAAACTCAAACCGACTGGAGGTTTGTAAATTATTCAATTGACTACAAAGAAGACTATGAAAGATGCAAAGAAGTCATTAAGTCATTGGCCACTAAAGACTTACAAGAGATTACATTATCTGACTTGCTATCCATAGCAGATCTAAATAAAGTAAATAAAGACAAAGAAGTGAAATTACCACAGAATGTCAGATTCACACTGGAGAACTTCTTGAGCCTTATAGAGAGCATCGACTATCAATACGTAGAAGATCTACATATCGCAGCAAACTCTATTATCGATGAGCTAGAAAATGGCAAAGGGTTTGTTCACATGAAAAACTTACCACTTGAAGATTTCACACAATTGTCGAAAAAAGTAGGTTCTTATCAGCCACAAAATCACAAAAAAGAAACAATAGTGGCTGTTAGTGATAGAGGTATAAAAATGTCCGAAGGAGGTAGATATCATCAAAGTAATGAAGGTGGCTCTATCCACACGGATAGTCCACATAGGGAAAATGTTGTGGATTACGTTGCTCTATATTGTGAATCACCTTCTTTTCGGGGCGGAGAGACATTATTGTGCAGCTGCAAAGAAGTTTATGACGAATTAGTAAAAACATTTCCACAACATGTTGAGACATTAGAAAAAAAATTCTATTTTGATAAAAAAGAATATAAATCAAATAAACTAAGGACTATTTTTAAACCGATTCTCTTCACGAAAAATAACACCAAATGTTTCAGGTATTTAAGAGACTACATTGAGTCTGGGTATGAAATAGAAAATAAACAACTAAACAAATCACAATTGGATGCACTAAATTGTTTAGATGAATTAGTAAAAAAGAATGTTTTTGAAATAAAGCTGCAAAAAAATGATGCAATAATTTTTAACAATTTTAGAATGTTGCACGGCAGAAAAAGCTTTGTTGATAATAAAAAAAATATAAGAAACTTAAAAAGGATATGGTTATGCAAGCATTGATATTAGCAGCAGGAGATAGCAAAAGATTAAAGTCTCTAACAAAAAAGATTCCAAAATCTTTTTTGGAAATTAATAAGAAAAAAATAATAGAACACCACCTAGATAAATTATCAGAGGTTGGAATTAAAAAAGCAACAATTGTTGTTGGGTTTCAAAAAGAACTGTTTTATGAAGTTATAGGTAAAAAATATAAAGATATTTCTATAGACTACGTGGAATGCAAAGAATACCACGAGTTTAACCATGGATGGAGCTTTTATTTGGGTTCTGATAGTATCCGCGAAAACAAAGAAGAGATAGTAGTTGTCCACGCAGACACTTTTTACGACACAGAGATGTTGGAGCAACTCATGCAAAATGACCGTAAAAACATGTTATTGGTAGACCCACTCTATACCATCAAAACCAATGATGAACTTTTAGTGTATGGTGCAAATGGAAAAGCTACTTCTACTCACTTTTCTCATGAGAGCGTTGGGAACAGTATTGGAGAATTTATAGGCTTACATAAGTTCGACTTCGAAACGTACGAAAAATTCATAGAATTTCTAGAAGATTATTTTAAAATAAACGGGAAATCTGTCGGCTACGACAGAATACTTGGAGATTTTATAGCCAAGGGATTAGCTAAAATAAACTATAAAACGACAAATTTATCTTGGATTAATATAAATTATTTAGAAGACTACGAGTACGCTAAAAAACTTTCTAGAGTTTTTTCAAACCCAGCGAATGTTTACCAAAAAAGGCTAGGGGGTCTTAGAAAGTTGATAGACAATAAAAAAATAGTAAGAATAATCGAAGCCCATAATGGCCTCACAGGCTTAATAGCAGAAAAATTAGATGTTAAAATAGACGACGATGTAAGGTCTTTCCACGGCATGTGGTTATCCAGCCTAACACATTCAACCTCTAAGGGAAGACCAGATATTCAATATGTTGATATCACCTCAATCTCTAATACTTTAAATGAAATTTTTGAGGTAACCACAAAGCCAATGATAGTAGACGCAGACAGTGGTGGATTAACAGAGCATTTTCGATTTGTTGTAAAGACTCTAGAGAGACTTGGAGTATCTGCTGTGATTATTGAAGATAAGGTTGGAGCAAAAAGAAATTCTTTGTTTGGTCTCGGCAAAAATCAAAAACAAGATACAATAGAGAACTTTTGCTATAAAATCTCTGAGGGGAAAAAATCTCAAAACACCAAAGAGTTTATGATCATTTCTAGAATAGAAAGTCTAATTTTAAAACAAGGCGAAGAAGACGCGTTAAAAAGAGCATTTGCATATATCGAAGCTGGGGCAGACGCAATAATGATACACAGTAAGGAAAAAGATCCAAGTGAAATAGTTTCTTTCTGTAAAAAATTTAGAAAAATAAACAAAACTACTCCTATTGTTGTTGTACCCTCTACATATAATTCCTTGACAGAAGAAGCTCTTATTGGCTTGGGGTGCAATGTTGTTATTTATGCTAATCATTTATTAAGAAGCGCATATCCTGCGATGACCAAGACATGTAGAAGTATTTTAACCAATGGGCGATCTTTAGAAGCAGACGAATTGTGTATGCCGATAAAAGAAATACTCACCCTGATACCTGGGGTGGATTAATGAAAACAATAAAAAGCGATAAAATTTTTCAATTTGTCAACGACTCAACTGATCTATATATTGGGGTGCCGGACAGTTTATTGAAGGGTTTTTTAAAAGAAATTGAACAATCAGAAAAAAAACATATTATTTGTGTGAACGAAGCGCATGCTGTGAGTATTGCTTTCGGGGCTATGTTAGCTGGAATGCAGCCCTGTGTTTATTTACAGAACTCTGGTCTTGGTAATATTATTAACCCGATAACAAGCCTCTGTCTGCCGGCAGGAGTTCACCCGCTCTTGGTCATCGGGCACAGACACACGCTACCTCAACATAAGATTATGGGACAGACAGATGCACAGATTCTAAAAACCATAGGCTACAGTAATTATATTTTAGTAGAAGGATCAAACAATGTTAAGTAGAGAAGAAGCATTAATAAAAATTTTTAATCGACATGGCGATGATGCGGTTTATATTACACCAACTGGGTTTGTCTCTAGAGCGGTTTCTAATCTTTTTCCAAATAAAAAAAATATCTTTTATATGCAAGGATCTATGGGGTTATCTCCCGGGATTGCTTTGGGAATTGCCTTATATACGGATAAAGAAGTCGTCGCAATAAACGGAGATGGAGGTCACTTGATGCACCTGGGTATAACTCATACTATTAGAGATGAGAAATTAAACAATTTGTTTGTCTATGTTCTCGATAATGGTGTTCATGAATCTGTTGGTTCACAAAAATGCCCAGCACTAGATGATTCATATGCCGGAGTTAATGAGATAATTAAGATATCTTGTGATGGAAAAACAGAGAGGGTTTCGATTGGTTTTCATGAAAATGCTAGCAATATACGAAAGGTGTTAAAATGATCAAGGTGGACAACACGCTATTAGTATGCTCTAAGTCGACAAGAGCTTTCCTCTCAGATATAAAAAGAGCAATGGTAATATCTTCCTCTATGGATGAGAAAGAGTTTAAAAAACTCCAGAACACTGAGGAACAAGTGATAGCTGTAGGTGGAGGTGCTGTTATTGACGCGGCAAAAATCATTTGTAAAAATCCTATAGTTTGTTACCCAACAACAGCAGCGGGATCTTGTTACACTTCTCACTCTGTTTATTGGTCTGATACGAATAAAAAATCAATAAAAGTTCCTATTCCAAAGCAAGTTATCATTAGAGAAAAACTTCTAGAGTCTCTTCCAGTTAGTGTCTTAAACAATACTAGATTTGACGCTCTAAGTCATTGTTTGGATAGTTTGTGGTCTATAAACAAAACAAAAAAAAGTATCAAATTGTGCTATCAATCTCTAGAACTGTTAAAATCTTGTGAATCAAGAAAGCAATTAATCGAAGCAGGTAACTTGGCAGGACAAGCAATAAATATTTGCCCCACTACTGTATTACATTCGTTATCATATCCCTTAACTTCATTTTATCAAATTTCTCACGGCCGGGCCTTGGGCGCACTCTTAAAGCCGGTTTGTGATTATATGAAATTTGATATTTCGGATTATATGACAGAGCCTTTTCTCACATTGCCAAAGATAAACTGTGAGCTCGTCGCTAAAGAAGCAATAAAATATCAAAAAATATTTGACACATCACAAAAAATATGTTATACTGATATAGTAAGAATATTAAATTCTATAATTAAGGAATAATACTTTGAAAAAAACAAAAATTAGTGTTATCATAACATGTTACAATTTGGAAAACTATATCTCCAGATCAATTGCTAGTTGCATAAATCAAACTTTAGACGAAAGAGATTATGAAATAATAGTTGTTGACGATGGCTCAACAGATAAAAGCAAAGATTTTATTAATAAGTTTAAAGGCATAGTAAGATTTATAAATTGTCAGAACAACAGTGGCGTTGCCCATGCTAGCAATCTAGGGATTAAAGAATCAAAAGGCACTTACATCGTCAGAGTGGACGGAGATGACTATATTAATAAAAATTTTTTAAAAACAACAAAGGAAATACTTGATTATAATGAAGACATAGGTTTTGTTTATTGTGATCATATTGTTGTCAATGAAAAACTAGAAAGAAAAATGGAACTAAACACTTTAGAAAAAATATTAGATCATGGTGCCGGCATAGTTTTTCGAAAAAAATATTTAGACATTCTTGGTGGTTACGAAGAGAAATACAGCACCAGAGAAGACTATGATTTAATTTCTAGATATTTTAAAAACTTTGATGGATACCATCTAAGGTTACCTTATTATAGATATTTTAAAAGAAACAATAGTCTAAGTTCTGACAGACTAACCAGAGAAATAGAAAAGCAAAAAATAGAAAAAAAATGGAGTAAACAATGAGTGCTAAAGAATTATGGAAAAAATTAAAAAAAAATGAAACTTATGTAATAGCAGAAGGCGGTGTGAATCATTTAGGAGATTTGGAGATTGCCAAAAAGATGATCAAGGAAGCCAAGAATGCTGGTGCTAATTGTATAAAATTTCAAACCTATAAGGCTGAAAAGTTATGTGTCAAAGATGCTCCAAGATTTTGGAACCCAAAAGACTTTGAAGGGTTTGAAGAAGAAAAGAGCGAAGGATCACAGTTCGATTCTTATTCTATTTTAGATAGTTTTGGGGAAAAAGAACATTTTTCTCTTAAAGAAATGTGCGTAAATTATGAAATAGAGTTTATGTCAACCGGTTTTGACTTTGAGTCTATAAATTATCTAGATGAAATTAGTGATGTTGGTTTCAAAGTCGCTTCTTGCGACATTACTAATCATCCATTTTTAGAACACATCGCAAAAAAGAAGAAAATAGTTTTCCTCTCCACCGGTGCAGCGAATATGAGTGAGATAGAAGAGGCAGTAAAAATAGTCTCAAAACACACAAAAATGATAGTCATTATGCATTGTAATTTATGTTATCCAACTGCAAATTCTGATGCAAACTTAGGTATGATTTTGGATTTAAAAAACAAATTTGGCAATAAGTACCCCATAGGTCTATCAGATCACACTACCGACAGCCAAACATTAGCATATGCTTATTTGCTGGGAGCAACTGTTTTCGAAAGACATTATACAGTTGATAAGAGTTTGGGTAAAAGCCCCGATAACAAGTTTGGCGCAGATCCCAAGGAACTAAAAAGGTTAATTAAGAATTTAGAAAACGCTAAAATTATGCTTGGTAAAACAAAAAAAACAGCAACCTTTAGTGAACAGAGGTCAAGAAAATATGCTAGGAGGAGCATTGTTGCTTCTAAAGCAATTTCAGAGGGAGAAGAGTTAACAGAAAAAAACTTAACCTTCAAGAGACCAGGAACTGGCTTATCTCCAAAGTACTTTTATGACATTTTGGGAAAAAAAGCAACGCGTTCTTATAAAGAAGATGACTTCATTAACGTTCAGGGGGTATCAAAATGAGTGTTTATTTAGTAACTGGAGCTTCGGGGTTTTTGGGTACCGCAATTTGTGAAGAATTAAAGAAACAAAACCATACAATAATAGCTACTGTCTTCTCAGAGAGAAATGCCCAAGTGTTTATGAAAAAATTCCCAGAAGTAAAATATTACTTGCTAGATCTAAGTGTTGATTATGACATTTTGGAAGCCATTTTCTTAGAAAATAAAATTGATTTTGTAATTCACTGTGCAGCAATGAAGCATGTTAATATTTGCGAAAAAAATCCTTCAAAGTGTATAAAAACCAACGTTATTGGATCACTAAAGATTGCTGAATTGGCTAAAAAACACAAGGTAAAAAACCTAGTAGGAATAAGCACGGATAAGTCAAATAAGCCAAGTTGCACGTATGGTTACTCCAAGAAACTCATGGAAGATTGTTTTTTAGAGAAGAAATACGCAATCTATAAAGGCGTTAATTTTTTTGGATCTAGCGGAAGTGTGATAGATATATGGAAAAACCAAATGCTGAACTCGGAACCTATAACTGTCAACAAACAAGATACTATTAGATATTTTATAAAACCAAAACAAGTGGTTGAAGAAATACTTCAGAACGTCAACAGGGTGGGCATAATAGCACCAAAAACAACCTTCAGGGTTTCTCTGCACGATCTGGTTCTCGCCTTTAGTAAGTTTTATAATTACGAAAAACTTACATACTTTAAGTCTGGTGATTATGAAAAACACGAAGAAGTAATTCAAGATAACATAGAATTTACGGACTTATCAATCAATGAGATTATTGAAATTTTTTTTAAGGAGTCAAAATGAAAGATCATAAATTATCAAATCAAGCTGTCGGAGCAATTATGATGGCGCTACAAAAATCACTTATGGAGCAAACAGATATCGTCCCTGTACTTCAAGAGTTTCAAATTCAAGTGGACGATTCAGGAGAGTTGGTTGTAATGAACCCGCCAAAGGTTGAAGTTAAAGAAATCAAACAAAAATCAGTTGTTTTGAAAGGTCCTCTATAATGCCTAAATACTGTTATAAATGTTCTATTTG
>Ga0209337_1002478_pt1 | contig 13334 bp, 16 predicted proteins | sample LinPmetageLP53_FD_184044 | JGI IMG/M metagenome (GOLD analysis project Ga0209337, IMG submission 184044) | Marine viral communities from the Pacific Ocean - LP-53 (SPAdes) (version 2) | ecosystem: Environmental > Aquatic > Marine > Oceanic | place: Pacific Ocean | collected 2010-02-08
CGCAAACTTCATAGGCGTAGCCGGGGAGTCAGGGCGCGGGACAGCAGGAGAGGGAGGCATGGGAGCAACAGCCGTGTTCATGGGAAGTTGCGGCAAGCTAGGCATGACAGGAGCTTGCGGCTGCACAGGAGGAGCCATAGGTGCAGGCATCATAGGCATAGGAGCTTGCGGCTGCATAGCGGGCATTGCAGCTTGCATTAATTGAGGGGAAGAAGCCAAAATTCCTTGAGGACGTTGGATTCCCGCCATCATATCTAGCTTGTTTCTAGCTTGCCGCTGAGATGCGCCGATCAATGCCGCGTTGTTTATGCCACCTTGGTTCATACTATGCTCCGCTTACATTTCTCAAACTACCCAGACCTTGACTGTTTAAAGCAGAGTATACGTTTTGATTGGTCATCATGTTTGCTAGTGGACTAGACGATGGCGTACCCGTAGCGGTTAACCCCGTACCAGATGCAGGTACGCCAGAAAGAATGTCCCTCATATAAGAGAATCGAGCAAACGGTTCGTATGCCTCTTCCAACTGCCCTGCACGTTGCACATCGTACTCTGATTGAAGTTGTTTCTGTTCTAGTTGTCCAACATTGAACAAGGTGTTCACGTCTTGAAACCCAAGAGCTTGTTGAGATTCTCCCAAGGCACCCATTCCTGTGCCCAACCCTTGGAAAAGTTGCCCTGCTTGAAGACCCCGGGCCTGTTGGTTTTCAAAAACAGATTGCGCTTGTTGCTGCGCTCCAGTAAATGCTGCTGACCTCAGTTTCGCCCCTAGTTCCCCCGCTTCCGCGCTAGATTTACCTATCGCAGTGCCCCGTTCTAGTCCATAACGGTTACCGAAAGCCCCAACACCCGCAGCTTCAGCACCCATCTGTCCTAGCTGAACATTCAAAGCGTCCGTAATATCGGCCTGAGAAGTGTCGATTACATCTTCAACAAAAGGATCGTAGTAATCTTTGTAACTTTGAGGGTCAAAAGTAGCAGAACTAGATGTGTCTGCTATATCTACGCCTTTTTGATAAATATCTTTTGATGAATCAAGATAAGGTTGGTATGAATCCATCATACCTTCAAATCCGCCTGCACCCACTAATCTGTTAATTGCTTCTTGTTGAGCATCAGTGAAACGCATTACATCAGGAGCAGCCACGCCTCCTTCTACAGCAAAGATTGGTTCGCCAAATTGATCCCTAGAAGCGTCGTTAATTTCTGAAGTGTATGATCCATCTGCGGCAACATACATTTGTTCCCCAGTATCATCTAAAACAGGCTGACCGTATAAAGGACTTTGAGAAGCAATACCTGAAATGGTTCCCGTTTCTTCATCTACTTGAAACACGTTGGCTAGTAAATCTTTTAAATACTTCTCCTGATACTCAGGAAGAAGCGTCATTTGTTTTGAAACTGTTTCAGCCATTACGCAACACCCTCAAATTGATTCATTATCTGGTACATTCTAGCGGCCCCCGCATCTCGATTGCCGCGCCCTGCACCTCTAACTGCATCCGCAGTCATAACAAACTCACCGTCCGAAAGCGCAGCTTCCTGAACCCTGCCACCATTTTGATATATTGCAGCAGGGATAGAATCGCTTGTTCCAGCACCAGGGCCTTCAATCATGCCGCCCGCCGCTGCTCTTCTAGTGGGAGTTTCGGGTAAAACTGTTCCTGTATAATCAGGTCTTCTTTCTCCTGAATCAAACTGAGCCGTTTCAGTCGGAGACATGACCTTATCAAAGTTTACTTTTTGTTGTTCGTTTAAATACTGTCTCATGGCACTTGGTGCCGTAAGGTTATATTCAGGATCAAGCGCACTCATGAAAAGGGATTGAATACCCGCTTCCTTGCCTCCAGAAAGACCCGCCAACAGAGCGTTATTGACCATACGATTTTGACCTTTTGCAGACGACATCGTATTTAAGAATTGTCCAAGACCTTGTTCAGCAGAACCTACAGATCTGCCTCCTCCGCCCATGCCTTGCAGAATAGCAGCCCCAGTTGGCCCCATCATCGCAGCATTAGCAAAAGCCCCGATTCCTGCTTGCAATGGATCTTGTCCTCTGTTTGCAGCAAACATTGCATCTGCGATTGCAAAGCCCCCTGGCCCAAACTGTGACCCAGCAAACAGTTTAATTCCTGTTTCAAACATTGCATCCAGACCATCACCAAACAAATTGCTTTGGCTTTTGTTCATCTCTGGCTCTTGTTCAACCTTAGACATTACGATGCTCCTGTAGCAGGGGGCGGACCAACGACAGCAACTGTCGCATCAACTTTTTCAGGTTTCAAAGGTACAACCTTTTTATCGTCTTTCTTCGTCATGAAATCACCACCGTTACCTGTCCGACTTGCCCAGTGCCGCCCGAACCACGAACACTCGCCACGTTTAATTGCGCTATCTTAACAAATCCATCGTGTTGGAACAAGGCTCCTGTTTCAAGGCCAACGTCATCCGTTTGCAATTCTGTTAATGTTAGCTGTGTGCCCCGTATATCTCCGGGGTTTTGCATCTGCTCCAAGTACACCGAGAAGGACCGAACTAACTCTGCAAAATAGTTTTGCATATATTGCGGCGGAGGGACAGGAAAGAATGGACGGGTTAATCTACGAGACATTAACGCCTCCCATCAGGACGAATATCCACTCTTGGAGAACCTAACCTCCACGTTACTGACAAATCATCTGACGAGATTTTAAACCTCATCTGTCTACCACGAAGCCTAAAATACAACTGCTCTGTTCTGTCGGCTACAGCCGCAGCTTGCGTCTTAACAAATGTGTCCGTTTGACTGTCGTTATACGTTCCGTCCGGAGCATTCTTCATGTCCAAAGTTATGTTTGCTTCGGGCAAAATAGCCGTGGAGTTTTTAAAGTCTACGTCCGGTATCATCTTACGGATAAACATGAACTGTTCGCCGTCACCAATGTCGATAGGGCTAGACTGAACAAAGGCAGTTATGGCTGTTGAAGGATTTGTTGTTCCGTCATCAAATCCAAACTCATGCTCGTATAGATATCCGTCATTGTTTGCGGCGATTGGGAAATCAAAGATCCCTCTGTCCATCCAAGCTGTACGACCAAGTACGCCATAGTACCAAACTTGCTCAGAGTAATTATATACAACATACTTATCAACCTCTTCACTATTAGTGGAAGGGTAGAACCACCACACTTCTGAGTGTTCTGTGTTTAAAGCAGCATTGATTTTTTCTAATTGGTTATCATTTAAATCGGAGAAAATATAGTCTCTAACCATGCAAGGAAGCCGTTGCACTGCACCACTATAAGTATAAAATTCTGATCTTCCCATCCAGAACACTTTGTCATCTACTGCAATTACGGCGTTTGGACTGGCTACCGTTATGTTTTCTGAAATAGCAGTCACACCAAAAGTAAAAGGTGGTCCTAAGAACTGCATAGCGTACAAAGTTGTGTCAGTTAAAACCAAGATCTGCTGCCTGGTTTCTACTGCGGCAACAATCTCGGACCCAGAACCAAGGCGCAATTCCCCTGCTGTATTTGTAGTCTCCGCTCCCCATTGACTTACAGATTCTTGAGTCGAAAACCGTATAGTTAATGGGTCTTGCACACCGGGCGTAGACTCCGGATCACACCCGAAAGCAATAACGTGCCTGTCTCTATCAGACACAAGAATTTGCTTTGCAACAGTAGGTATAGCTCCTGTTGCAGAAAGACTTGTAATGTTTACGGCTCTGTTCCCTAGACCGTTAGTTTCATCCCAATAGTATATGCCGCCATCACGAGCATTTATAAGTAAATCTTCGCCAAAATTATCATTACTCCATAATCTTAAAGAGTTAGATACTATTGACTGAGTAGATGGATCACCCCATCCGTCAAAATCGTTTGAAACATCAACATTTCCTAAAGCTAACCGAACTATAGAACCATCTGCATGTACTACAGCAGTTGTGCCAGAAAATCCACGAGTGCATCCTGTCAAGTCGTTGCTGCTTATGCCAACTACCTTAACAAGTTCTGTATCACCTATTAAAACAACGTCATCAGCCACTATTCCTGAAGATGAGCTAACCGTAATAGTTTGATCAATTGCGCTTAATTGACCGCCCTCATTTAAAGCAGTTTGTAAGGCTTGGTTATTTATACCGCTCCACGGCCCTGCTCCCCAACCAGACGCTCTAACAGTAGTATCCAGACCAATGTTTATTTGATATTTACCAACAGTAGAGCCACCACCATTGCCGCTGTCTCCAGCCCCTGCATTTACAAGTGTAGGAGTTTCGTTAATCAAGCTCCCTGCAACCTTGGCACTTATGTTGTACGAGTTGCTGTTTACGATCAGGTCTATCTGATACTCTTGATTTAATACATCTGCGGCAATGCTTGCACCTAGACTTGCTGCTCCGCTAAACGTAACAAAGTCTCCAACTACTGCACCATGAGCCGTGTCTGTAACAATAATAGTAGGAGAACCAGTTGCTGATTTAGCAAATGTTACATCCCCCGCCGCTGTTGTACTGCGCAAAGGCGTAATGTCGTTAAACGCACCTCCCCGATCTATATAGTACTTTTCGTTTGTCCCAACACCAATGTACTGATCCCGATCAAGAGTAACCCAAGGGTGCAAGGCGCGACACGTACCAAGGAAGTTATCCGTGCCACGCTTCTGCCAACCGCCAATCTTCTCAGGATAGCCCTTAGAAAACCGGACTTTGTCAACATCAAACCAGCCGCCCTCGTTAGTGTACGAAGTTACTTCCCGATTGATACCCGGCTTAAACTGTAATTTTGATAGAGGCATAGATCACGTTATTTCCTCATAAGTAATTAGCAGGTTAAGTTTGTTTCCAGCCTCTGCGGAAGCTTGTATTATATTAGATTCTTGCAAATGTATAGTTTCATCTCCGTTAAGAACGTCAAACGTGCCTCCCGCAGCAACACTTTTTTGGTGCAAAATTGTTGTGCCGGTCCCCTGAGAATGACCAGACGCACCAATAGAGATTGTTATAAAGCAGGCAGATGATTCCCAGTTACAAACAGTAAGGTTTGTAATTCGTCTAACCTTACCTGAAGCTACTGCTCCAAAATATGCTGTTACGCTTGCGGGGTTAACCACGGTAACGCCCGAAAATCCTACCACAGAAGAGGCTGATAAAATATTTGGATTTGCCATTATATTCTCCTAAAATAAGACACTGTATGTATAAGCTCTCGCTGCCGTAGCCACGGTAGTAAACGCCAAGGTAGCACTTCCATTTGTAGTCATCGCCTGACCCGCCGAACCGTCTGAAGTAGGTAGCGTTAGAGCATCAACAAAAGCCTTTAGGTTTTGGTCATAAGGCTGCACATCGCCTGAACCGCCTGATCCGATAACTAAACCAAGATTAGTTCGTGCGCCAGAGGCGTCACCTGCTCCTGTACCGCCATCAGCAACTAACAAGTCTGTTATGCCTGTAATTACACCACCAGTAATCTTTATAGCAGAAGAAGCAATATTATCTGTCAAACTTGTAACTTTAGCACCACTGCCTGCACCATCACAGAAAACTGCGTTTACACCCGCAGGATCAGCAAAAGCAGGGATCACAACGTTTCCGCCACTGCCCTGAGTTATAGTAACAGCCCCATTGGTTTTGTTGTAAATCATATACACGTGCTGATTTGTATCGGGGTCAATCGTTACCGTGCAAGCAGGATCGGGACTACCAGCAAGACTACCTGTAAAAACAATAACTTTAAACTGACCATCAGTTAAGTTACCATTTCCTGTAGTTAAAGTTTTTGTACCGAGTCCACCAAGGGATATTGTAGCAACTCCGTTTGTTAATCTATCAATAATGTTTAAATTATTATTGGTTGTTGTTCCCCAAGTTCCAGATTGCTCACCATTTCTGATAAGCTCAAGACCTGTATTTGATGCATATGTACTAGCCATTTACTCTTCCTATGCCGCTATCTCGGTCCAAACTGTAGTCGCACCGGGAATAATTTTACCCCAAACTAACACAGAACCTACGCTTGCACTAGCCTCAACTCCCGTCAAAGTCAAAGTTGATCCGCCTGTAATAGTAGGTTCTCCAACAGATGTAACCAATAGAGCAGGATTAGCCACACCAATTTCTTGACTTGTTTCTTGAGTTACTGCACTAACTGCTCCAGTAGCCGCGAGTCCAGTTACAGAAATAACAACGTTAGTCACCCCAGTTGCCGCTCCTACCTGCCCTGTTGCTGCAAGGCCCGTAACAGAAACATCCACCCCAGTTCCGACTGTCGTAGACGCAGAACCAACCTGCCCTGTTCCCACAGAAGCACCAGCGTTTATAGTGGCTCCCGTTCCAACGCCAATAGCAACAACACCGTGTGTGCAGGTAGCCGCAACTCCCGTTACTGAAACAGTCTGATCATTTACAGTTGTGACAGAACCAACCTGCCCAGTGGCGGCAACTCCCGTTACCAAAACCCTGCGAACAGAGGAATCGTCCGCTATCGCGGCTGAAGCAATGGGCGACCCACCTAAGATCATGTTACATACCTCACGCTTTCACTAACAACTTTGTAGCAGATATCGCAGTCCCTGCAAAGACTGAAGGATCATCTGCTGTTAGGCCAAGAGTTCCATCAGTTTGCACGTAGTAGCTTTGACCAGCGGTCAGGCCAGATTGCTGTTCGTTCACTGCACCTTTGGTTTGTATCTCAGCCCCTGCACCTGTCGGATATGCGCTTGGCGTTATGCCTATGTAGTTTTCTGAGGTGAGACTAACACCCCCGCCAATTACACTCACAGTCCCATCAGAGTTAACAACTACAGCCTTACCATTGCCCAAAGCCCCTGATGCAACAGCATAAACTTTCCTTGCCACATCTCCGAAATCTCTTCCAATGGTCTTCAGTATTCCTGTTGGCTTAACCCTAACAGGATCACTGGAAGACGGACCACCCGCCGGTACTGTTTTGTCATCGCCTAGAGGCGTAGATGAGAGCGAAGAGAAACCAAACATTTTTTTATCCTTACGCTTGGAACCTGTAACGAATTATTACTACACCTGACCCACCAGCCCCGCCTTGTGCCGAAGAAGAGCTACCTCCACCTCCACCTCCGCCAGAGCCAGTATTAGCAGAACCAGCAGCGCCATTACCATTTTGAGAAGTAGCCCCATTGCCTCCTCCTCCTGACCCGCCAGCGCCTCCTGCTGCACCAGCGCCCCCATCAGAGGAAAAGCCACCCCCTCCACCGCCAGCATAAGTTACTGATGAACCTGAAATACTATTTGCTTTTCCTGCGCCACCATAACCTGATGCTGCTCGACTACCAAAACTTTCTCCAGCAGCACCCGCTCCGCCGCCACCTGTAGTTGGATAATACGGATTAGCATCTGAAGCAGCACCCCCAGCGTTACCAAAGCCTGTTCCACTATAACTAGCTTGATTAGAAGCACCGCCGCTAGAGCTTCCATAAGAAGTACCACCACCTGATCCCCCAGCAATACCAGCCCGTGCTTGGCGATAACCACCGCCGCCACCGCCAGAAGCTGTTAAGCTATTAAAGGTGGAATTAGCCCCTGAAATACCTCCTTGAGGATCAGAAGTAACACCACCACCAGCACCTACAACGACTGCAAAAGTACTTGCCGCTAAAGCCTGATTAGTTTGATAAACAAAACCTCCAGCCCCACCTCCTCCTCCATAAGCCGTTCCGCCTGACCCGCCGCCACCTATGATTAAATAATCAAGGCCACCGCCGCCAACACTCGCAGTAGTTATGATAAAATTGCCAGAGGAGGTAAATGTATGAACTTTATAGTCACCGTCTGTCGTGATTGTACCGCCTGTCGCAGCGTAATAAGTTGCAAACGAAATACTGAAGCTCGCTGATTGATTTCCGACCGCCGCACTATCAGACACATCAAATCGAATTGTTATTGTACCACCCACAGAGGTCGCTGGGGCCAAAGTAAAGACATTAGTACTGCTCGTAAGACTTGCAAGAACATTGGATTGAGTGCCGCTTGTCACTGTAGCCGTGTAGGTTAGTGTAGAACCGGGGTCAGCATCCGCACCAGTAATAGTCACCACCGTATTTTGACCAGCGGTCATAGCAAAAGTGCCATCTGCTGCGATTGTGGTAGTGGCACCATTCGTTGTTTGGCTAACTGAACTAACTGTCGGAGTTGTTTGAATAGTCGCCAAGATATACCAACCAGTGCCGTTATACATCATTAATTTCGCATTGTCCTGGCGGTATACCATATCACCTATGCTTGGGCTAGGCACTGCAAGCATTGCAGTCTGATCCGCAACCGATTTAACGGGGGGTATGTCTTCAGCAGCAGCAGTAATAAAAACTTTTGCTGATCCTGTTAAGTTAAGCAAAGCCCCTGTACTAGAACTGTTCAGGGTTCTAGTTAAAGTGGTTCCGACATGAGTATAAACGCCAGTTCCTATCTCCCAAGCGTCTCCATCCTCTATTGCGTACCTGACAGTCAGATTGTTTAGGCTAGAAGGAAAAGTTTGAAAACCCGCTTCAGCAGCGCCTATTGTAATCGTTCCAGTGCCTGTAGTACTAGTATTAACTTTTACTCTGTCGTAAAACCTTGGCATTTAATTAATCCTCTCTTGGTTCGACCCAATTAGGGTTTGCAGTCCAAGATGACCCGTCGAACCTGTACTTGTCGTTTGTCCAATCCGCTGGAGCATTGCTTACGTTATCTGTGACGGTCACGTTACCGATGTTTAAATCAGCAATAATAAATTGCGCTGGCTCGCCAACCGTAATATCATCTGCGGTGCTGGTTAGAGTTACATTGTCAGCAAGCAGATACTTGCTTAACCCCGTCGAAACTTCGACTATCGTTTTCATTGTTTATCCTTTCACGATTATGTCTGTGGCAGACACAGCCGTGCCAGCTATTACTGAAGGATCGTCAGCCGAAAGGCCGAGAGTTCCATCTCCTTGTACGAAATACTGTTGCCCTGCCGTCAGGCTTGACTGCCCAGTGTTGATTGCACCAGCAACTTGAATAGTAGCGGTCTGTCCCGCAGCGTAGGCTGCGTTGGAAATGCCTATGAAGTTTTCTGAGGTCAGGGTTGTGGAACCAATCGTCATAACTTTGGATGTCCCGACACGAGTTCCAGCATCTGGGTCATACGACCAGACGATTTTGTTTGAATTTGAGTCAAACGTGGGAGAAGCACGATGAGCATTCACTCCAAGAGCAGTCTGCGCAGAAAAACTTATAGACGTTCCTGACACTGTTCCAGTAGTAACAGGATAATCAGACCCTACTTCATAACCTGCTATTACTACGTTACTCGTACTGTCCCATGTTGCACTTAAATAATTAATGGCAGCATTGTAAAAAATAGCTGCCGTGCCGAAACTGATTGACGTCGAGGAAACCGTGCCGACGATCATGCTACCTTTGTCTCCGTCACCACCATCGGGAGTTGCACCCCCCTTGAAAACGATCACAACTTTATTAGAATTATCATCGAAAACGACAAAAGCTTTGCTTGTGATTGTAGTTCTCCATACCACTGCCGTGCCGAAACTGATCTGACCCGAAGCCACCGTACCCACAATGCACTTCGACTTTGAAGAATCATCATTGTCACGATAGCCCACAACAACTTTGTTCGAATTACTGTCGAACGTGCAGCTTATATTAGTTGTCTCCCCAGCTTCCATCGCTACTTCCGCAGCAAAACTAATCGCCGTTCCTGACACTGTCCCGACGATGGCTTTACCGGGATACGTACCTGCAATAGTATAGATTATAACTACTTTATTTTCATTTGTGTCAAAGCAAACGTCTAGTTGTGGCCCTACGGTTGCGTTGTGAAACACGACTGCCGTTCCGAACGAGATAGAATTGTCTCCAGAAGCAACTGTTCCGACGATGGCCGAACCTTTGTAATTGGCGTCCTTATATGCTATCACAACTTTATTGGAGTTACTGTCGAACGCCAATGAAATGGCATCGTCACGTATTTCCCCACCGTTTTCAAAAACGACTCCCGTGCCGAAGGTGATAGATGAACCGCTCACGCTCCCGACAATGGCGTAACCTTTTTGTGCATCCCCTACATTTTTATAAGCGACTACAACCCTATTTGAATTACTGTCAAAAACTGAGCCAATGGAGTAGGATACTGACGAATTAAAAACGACTGCTGTACCAACGCTAGAGGATGCGCCAGATACGACACTCACAGTCCCATCAGAGTTGACCACACATGTGTTACCATTGCCCAAGGCTCCGCTTGCAACAGCATAGGTTTTACGTGCCACATCTCCGAAATCTTTGCCAATGGTCTTCATTGTTTAGTCCTCTTCTGGCTCGACCCAATCAGGGTTTGCCGCCCAAGCAGACCCGTTGAACGTGTACTTGTTGCCTGTCCAATCCGCTGGAGCATTGCTTACGCTATCTGTGACGGTCACAGTGCCGCTGTTTAAATCAGCAATAATAAACTGCGCTGGATCACCAACCGTAATTTCTGTGGCGGTGCTGGTTAGAGTTACATTGTCAGCCAACAGGTATTTGCTTAACCCCGTCGAAGTTTCGACTATCGTTTTCATCGTCTATCCTTTCACGATTATATTGGTGGCAGAGACTGCCGTGCCAGCTATTACTGAGGTGCTGTCAGCCGTAAGGCCAAGTGTGCCATCCTCTTGTACGAAATACTGTTGACCTGCTGTCAGGCTCGATTGCCCAGTGTTGACTGCACCGCCAGCTTGAATCGTGGCGGTCTGCGTGTCGGCGTAGGCTGCATTGGAAATGCCTATGTAGTTTTCTGAGGTGAGAGTCGTGGAGCCTACAGTTAAAATCTTTACGGCTGGATTACTGAAACTACTGGCAGCGTAAAATAATACAGATTTTTGTTGGTCTGAATCATAGGTAGAACAACTCACGTAAGACGTTGATGCATAATACGTTACAGCAGAATCAACACTAATAGTTGTTCCCGACACAGTGGCTGTAACATATTTTTGAACGTGCGAAGCACCATCATCACGTCCAGCAATAACTACTTTTTCCGCAGCGGCATTGTAATGTAAATGATTTCTTGTGGTTATGTTTAACCTCACTCCTGTGGAAACTGCTGTTCCAAAAGAAAATGAGGTTCCCGATATTGTTCCGACTTGAAAATAATACAGTACAGGTGAGCCGACTGCATAGCCCATAACAATTTTACTGTTTGTTGAATCATAGGTTAAAGCACAGTCAACTGGAACGGGACTCGAAGCAGCCACGGCGAGAGCCTCTGATCCTAAACTGATCGTAGTACCAGACAGGGTTACTACCTTGCCATAAAGCCGATCATCTGTCCCATTCTTACTATATATTACAAGACTTTTTGACGCATTAGAGTCGTACTGAATAGCTAACTCATAAGCATTCGTCGTGTCATCAAGAGCCTCAACACTTCCAAACGCAATATCTGTTCCCGAAATAGTGGCTGCGACAGTATTTGCATTTGAACTACCGTGTGGATAAACTAGCAGTAATTTGTTTTGAGAAGAATCAAAAGTTGAATCTCTTCTTCCTTGCGTATCAACGGAAGCGTGAGTTACGGTGCTTCCGAACGAAACAGAGGTTCCTGAAATAGTAGCGACTAGAGCTTTTCCATAAGAGGAATTACCCCCGTCTGTAAAGAATATTCCAGTTTTTCCAGCGTTGCTGTCAAAAGTTGCAGAAATTCCACTTGTATTTGAGCTTATAAAAACGGACGGAGTTCCAAAGCTAATACTGCTTCCTGAGACAGTACCAACGACTGCATTTCCATAGTTACTAGCACCTTGATATATAAACAAAACTTTGTCTTGTCCTGTGTCATATACTGCCGCTGGTGTTCCTTCAAAGGCAAACGTACCTACAGCCACTTGTGACCCTAGTGATTCCGCTGTCCCAGAAACAACACTCACAGTCCCATCCGCATTAACAATACATGATACGTCAGTGCCAATAGCACCTGATGCTACAGCATATACTTCTGAGTTAGCCTCTGCTTGAACCTTGCCAAGGACGTTCATTAGCTGATCTCTTCGTAACTACATACTACCACTAAATCGTTAGCTACACTTGCTTGTGCGCCTATAGACTTGTCTTCCTCTAAGTATAAAGCCGTGTTCTTGTCCAAGACAACTAAAGTTGAATCCGCTGGAACGGAAATCGTGCTGGCTATCGCATATCCCGTACCACCGATATCATCTTGGCTATACAGTTTTATCGTAATATCAGCCGCTGCTGTGGCATCAACATTGGCTACGATCACGTTGTTAATCTTAAAGACTTTACTGCTTGACGCAGCGTTGCTCACAATCGCCGTGGCGTTTGTAGAGGCTAGGGCAACAGTCGCGGTCTTACCCGTGATGGTTGCCACATTGACGATATTAGGTGCCGACATTTTTAGTCTCCTTTAGCCAAACACGATTGAAGCGGCAATAGCTTTGCCCATAGAGATACCAGCACTGCCAAAAGAAACAGTACCACCTCCATTTGTTACCAACGCTTGACCACTGCTTCCATCCGAAGTTGGAAGAGTTAAAGCCGTTACGAAAGCCTGTAGGTTAGAATCATATGCTAAGACATCACTTCCTATAGCAACGCCTAGTGCGGTTCTTGCGGCACCTGCGGAGCTTGCCCCTGTACCACCGTCTGCAATGGCTAGGTCTGCAATCCCTGCTATTGCACCGCCTGTAATATTGACGCTGCTCATGGCAAAGTCTGCTGTCAAATCAAACACCGCCGCGCCAGAACCAGCACCGTCACAGTAAATTATCTTACTGTCTGCCGCCGCTACGCTGACATTGGCCCCAGACCCCTGCGTGAATGTAGCTGTCTGGTTTGTGCCATTCTTTACAAAGTAAATATGATCACCGTCATTAGGCGATATGGTAACCGTGTTTGTACCAGAGGGGGAGCCGCCAAGAACGAGAACCTTGAACATCCCATCTGTTAAACTTCCGTCTGTAGTTGTCAAAGTATGTGTAGTGTTGGAAAGCGTGATAGTCCCAACGCCGTTTACCAAGCGGTCAATTATATCTAGATTTGTGTTTGTAGTATTACCCCAAGACCCAGACTGTTCGCCTGTTGCAATCTTTTCGATACCACTGCCGTTATATGTACTTGCCATTTCGCTTCCTTACGCCGCTATCTTAGTCCAAGTTGTAGTTTCTGGTGGTATTATACGTCCCCATACAAGAACAGAAGTTGTCCCCCCTGTTGCGGAAACCCCCGTAACACTAACATTAGCATCGCATTCGCATACAACCGTAGCAGAATTGACTACCGCTGTCGAGCTTATGCCTGTCGGAGCAACTGGAATGATCTGGCTTGTTGTTGCCGTGATCTGTCC
>Ga0209337_1002479_pt1 | contig 13333 bp, 9 predicted proteins | sample LinPmetageLP53_FD_184044 | JGI IMG/M metagenome (GOLD analysis project Ga0209337, IMG submission 184044) | Marine viral communities from the Pacific Ocean - LP-53 (SPAdes) (version 2) | ecosystem: Environmental > Aquatic > Marine > Oceanic | place: Pacific Ocean | collected 2010-02-08
TGTTATTAACAATCTACGCACATTTACTCTATCTAAAGCAGTTGCTGCTTTTTGTAATGTTTTCTGTCCGAATACTACAACTCCTTGTTGTGGGAATGTAGCAATTGGGTTAACATTACCTTCATATAAAGTATCTCTATTTGCCGATGTTAATTTTCTTTCAGCTCTTACTACTGAACCCATTCCACCTCTTGTAATACCTGCTGGTGCAAACCATGGATCACTTGAAGCATCTGTAAATGCATATACTCCTGGGATCATTGTTGAAGCTGGAACATAAACTAGTAATCCAGTACTTGGATCAACAGTTTGTAACCAAGGCCAATATGCCGCTGCATAACTAGAATCTAGTGATGCTGCATTTTGTAATACAGTGTTAATTGCTGTATTATAAGGAACTAAATCCATTATATAAATAGCATCACCTCTTGAAATAGTATTGTTTTTAATTAAATTACACTGAGTAGCATAATTTGAAAAATATAAACCTGGTGCCGAAATTACATTATATTGGAAATCATCTTGATTAGCTAATAAATTAATAGCATTTGTATAATCTGTTCCAATTAAACCTTGAGTATTTGTTCCATCGATTTTATCATAGAAACGGTTAAATGATGTAGAATTAAGATTTGAACCTACTGCTTGATCAAAAGAACCTGAAGTTATTTGTGGTAAAGATGATGTAAATTCATTTTTTGCTACTCCATTATTTTGGAAATATTTAGGAGTATTAAATTTTACTTCTTTTACTCTTACGTAATTAGAAACATTTGGATAAGAACCAGATTCTTGTAAATATGTTCCAGAACCATCTGCTGCAACTACTACGTTAGAAGTAATATCACCAATTGCTCTTGAAATATAATTTGGAGAAAAAGGATCTAATGAAATGTTATTAAATGATTCTAATATTACTTTTTGATTATTATTATCATTACCACGTCTAATAAGTAGTGAAAACACACCTGAAGCTGTATTTACACTTGCAATTTCCCATCTAATATTGTCTGCTGAACCTAATGCAAGTGCTCCACCTGATAATTCTGTCCCCGCTGAATCTGCTCCTGCAGGGGTTGTATTATTCATGATTATTCCTTCGGAAAGTGTTTCTAATATAAAAGTATTTGCATTTTCTATTTCTGAGTCTAATAAAGTGTGAGATGCTTCTAGCGATCCAGCACCTAAGTCTCCTGCAGTTATTGTAATTGCACCACCTGCTACATATCCTGATCCTTCTGTTGTAACTGAAACTGTTCCTACTTTTGAACCTACATTAATTCCTGCTAGTTGAATAACTATATCTCCCCCTGTTCCTCCAGAACCTAATTGAGGATCAGCTTGTAAAGTTGCTCCTGGTATTGTAATGATTGAATCAACAGCGTATCCTGTACTTGCACCTACTGCTAAAGTAACACCTACTACTACTCCACCTGCTGCATCTGTAGTAATTACAGCTGTACCACCTGAAGCACCAGCTGTATCAACCATACCTGCAGTTATTGTAATAGGATTTGAAGATACACTATTTGCATATGCACCGGATGCAACTCCAGCACCTGTTGGTACTGCTGTTGTTGAAACTACTAACAAACCACTTGCTACTGTTGTTACAGTTGCTTTTGCACCTGAGCCTACACCGTTTAAAGCAACGTTAGCATATGTACTTATTGTATCACCAGTATTTGTACCACCAGTCCAAGGAGTTAAACCTCCTACTAACCCACCATCTCCTGTTTCAACATTGTTTTCAATATTGGTTGATAGAGCAGGTGAAAAAGAACCGCTTGTTACTCTTGTTACTAATAAAGAACTACCTCCACTTGAAAAATAGTTATCTGCTGCTATTGAAGTTAAATAAGTATAATCTGTAGATCCACTTTCTAATGCTCCTCCAAAAAGAGCATTAAATGAACTAAATGAACTAACATAGGTTGGTTTTTCAACCGGACCTTTTACGGTTGGGCCTATTATAGCCGCACCTCTTACTAATGGTTGAGCCGTAACAAGTGATTGATCGTTTTCTCTTGCTAATACTCCTGGAGATATTAATGTTTCTGCCATCTTATTTTTATTATTTTAATAATTGTTTTATTATAAATATTAAAGAAGGACTCAAAAACTTATTCTGGGGTAATAAATTCCCCTGTTTCTAAATCTATATTTCCTTCTCCATACTTTTTTTGAAGTTCTTTAGCTGTTTTATTTGATTTTTCTTGTAAATCTGCTAAACCATCCAAAATTGAAGCTCTTTGACCTTCTAAAAATGCTTTTTGGATATCAACTTGTCCTAAGTCAAAAGTAATTGCATTTTGGTTTTTTTGATATTCTCTAAGAATTGTTAATTCTTCTTCTGATAATTTAATTTTTTTACTCATTGTATTTGTTATTTATAAATATTAATTAATTTTTACTCCACTAAATCTATTTTTTGATAAATTGATTTTTTATATTTTTCTGTAAAATCTATGTATTCATTATCTATCATAAATCCTATTTTTTTAACTTCAGGCAAATCTATTAGTTCATTTTTTCCTTTTTCTATAAAAGTATACTCATCATTAACCACCAACTTTAAATTTGAAATATTAATATCATAAACTAAAACCCCAGGAACCCCATTATTTATAATAGTATTATGAGTGTTATTATTTTGAAAAAATATTTTAAATTTATCAGTATTACTATAATTAAACATAGTACTAAAATTATCAAAATTAATTAAATCCCCTACAGCCTCTGGGTAAATAGTATGGGAAAAGTTAGTTATTAAATGTTCCCAATAATTTTCAGCTGATTTGAATTTGCCTTCTTTTTTCCATGGAAGGGTATCACACATATAATGTTTTTTATTAATTATAGGTAATAGAGATTTAAGGTTTTTTCTATTTAAAATATTAAGCATAAAGCTTGGGTATCTAGGTTTAGACTCATAAGCAGGTTGAACCGTAGAAGTTAAAAATGGAACAGGATTATTTAACATTTCAATTATTGAATCTGTTAATTGAATATCATAATTTATAAAACTGAAGTAATCATAATCTAAAGATAAACCTAAATTACCACCTAGTAATATTTGATTAAAGGCAGTCCAACCATAGTCAGGATATATAGTTTGTAAACGATAATTAATATCACCCAATATTTTTTTCCAAAAAACCATTCCCCTTTCAGGCCAATTAATTATGGGATTACTTTTATCATATATAAAATATTCTACTGATTCCTGTATGTGTAAAGGGGTAGGTATATGGGATAATAATAAAATATCAAAGTTATTAAATTTTAATTTTTTAATATTGTCTTCTAATATTTCCTTTTTTTCTTTAGTATCACAATGAGAAAGAATTAGTACTAAATTATTTTTCATAACATTTTATATAATTATTTTTGTCTTTTTTTTTATTGTACTTCTCTATATATTCATGTTCTATGTAATTAATAGTACTATCACTACTTTTAAACCAGTCACCATTATTAGTTAGTAACTGATCAATAATAGGTATTTCCGACGTGTACAATGTAAGTAAACTATTTTTAGTATCCAAAATATTTTGGTCTAATTTTTGTTGGGATTTACCAAACACATAAAAATCATTAGTAATATTAAGTACAGTATCAAATACTTGTTTGTGTTGTGGGTGACCATATTCACCTATAGGATTATGAGTAACTATTTTTTCCCATTTTCTACTCATTAAAATATTTTCTAAATCAAATTGTTGAGTAGGATATAATGTATCTTCATAATCAAACATCTCCCAAGAACCTACATTTAATTTTTTCATTACCTGTTCAAATTCTTTATTTCTAATATTATTGGATTTATTAGTAAGACAAATAACTTTATATTCTGGACCATGTTTTATCAATTCGGCACCACCAAATATTAATTCATCATCTGGATGGGCAACTATCATTAATTTTTTTAGTTGATAATCCTGGAATGCTTTGTTTAACATATTGGCATTTTTAGGTGTAACTGATGGGTCAGGCCCATGGATAAAATAAGGTTCTAATGTAACTGTATTATACATTACATCAAATCCTTTTTTTAAAAAATAAGAGTTAACTACAGTATCTTCCTCCGGGGTATAATAATTATTCCAAGTAACAGGTAAGTTTTCTTTTTTATTTTCTTCCCATAATATATTATTAGCTACTCTTTCTTCTGAGAAAGCATTATCATCTGTAAAGATTTTAACTGAGTATTGGTTTAATTCTTTGTTCCATTCTAAACATTTTTCAAAAAATGATTTACTATCTTTATTGTAAAAATAAAACCCAGTTGCTATTAATTTATTATTAGGGTTTCTGTTTATACCTTTTATTGAAGCTAATTCATTACCATATCTACCCTCTAACCTTACACCATTATGTTGTCTCCATTGAGCTATATCCGGGTTAAAATATCGCATAAATAAAGGATAATCTTTTAAAAAAGGTAAATAATGTAGTGAAGAATCTATATTTTCAGTTGCAAAGGCATCCCCATCTATCCAAGCAAAATTACTAAAGTTTTCATTTAATGAATCTAAACTTGCTAAGTATTTAGCAAAGTAAATAGAATAATCTTTACTAAATAGGTCTGGTTCATGTGTAGATTTTGACGTAGGTTTAGGTATATAATCAATTCTTTTATTAGTTACATTAGGTAAATCAATTGTAGAATCACAATTAAAACTATACACTATAAGATTGTATTTAGAATACTTTAGTAAACTTTTAGCTAATATTTTTACCATAGATAAGTAGCTTTCATTTCCACCTGTTATCCATGTAAATTTATTCTTTTTATTCATTTAATAAATTTAAAACTTTATTATATACTTGATCTACTGTTATTGATTTCTGACAAATATGTTGGTCTTTGGTTCCTTTATTTTTAGGACACCAATCCCAATCACCAGCATCAAAAGTATAATCTTTACTTACCCAACAATTATTACATACAGAATTATTTTCGATTTTAGTTAAATAACTAGTAAATTCATAACCATAGGGGATAAAATTATTAATCATTACTGTTTCTTTATTTAAAGCCCAATTAACCCAAGATAAACCTGATCCTAATCCTATAAATAAATCTGCATGATGTAAATAATTAAATGTTTTATCCCAATTTAATTTTTGTTTATTAATTATATTAGTTCCTTTAAATCCTTCATAAGATAAATTAACTATTTTATATCCTTTTTTGTGTAATTTTTTTGCTAGTTCTCTCCAATTTTGGTAAGGCCATTCTTTTAAACCTGCTGTTGATTTAGGTCCTATACAAATATATTTTCCTTTTATAGGTCTTTTACCTGGGGTAAAATTAACACCTTTGTTAATTTCTTTATATGGTAAACCTAATATATCTGTAATAGTCTGAATTAAGGGGATAGTATTAGGTGAGTTTGGGTTTTTAAAACCTTCATCCCATTTTTCATTGTTTTTAAACCATCCTATCGTATAATGAGCATAAGCTTCAAAGGGGCTATTGGGTTGTATAAACCTAATACTTTTATATGCTTCCAAATTTTCAAACCACTCATTGTGAAAAGTTGAAGCTATTATTTTACATTTATGTTTTTTTTGAAATTCTAAAATTTGGGGTACCCATGCTAAAGTATCACCTACTGATTTTGAGTCTAATGATATTTTAACAACGTTATTTTTTAAATTTAATTTATGTACTATTTCCCCATTAATTTTAATAATCCAAGGGACATAATATTGTTTATTACACGTAATCCACATATTATTTGTAATAGTAGAAGAATGAATAACTTTATTATTTCGTGAATCAATAAACTCTACAAAATATTTTTTATTTTTAGAACCATAAGTTTGAACTTTAGGTCCTTCATTAAAACTTATTTCTACTTTACTTTCAGGAAGATTATTATATAATTTATCAATTTCTATACTCGCTAGTTTTGCAGCTCTTTCCCAAGTAAATTTATCTCTTATTTCTTTAGATTCTTTTAATGCTTGTTTTTTATGTTTATCATAATTTTTATAAGCATCCCTCATTACTTTTTTTAAGTCTTCATAATCAGGAGTATAAAATTCACCTGTCATATCAGATTGAGAGAATGTACTATATTCACCCATTATAGCAGGTTTTTTACCTGTTATTTTAACGGGTAACCCTTTACCTTCTGCAAATTGTAATTGAGCACTACAGTTAGAATAAATAGAAGGTGTACCACATGCCATTGCTTCTATTAAGGGTAAATTCCAACCCTCAGAACGTGCACATGATAAAAACACATGACCCTTTTGTAAATATTTTACATAGTCTTCTCTAGAGGGAAAATGTTTGATTTTTAATCTAGGATCTAAAAGTTTATAATGTTTTAATCTATTTTCAGTAGTCTCTAATTTATCCTTTGCAAATCTATTGTCTATAGATAAAACTAAATCTATGGGTTCATCTTCTCCAAATTCTTCTAAAAACGCCTCTATTATTTCTTTAGTAGATTTTCTATAATCCCATCTACCAAAATGGACAAATTTAAACCTACCATCATCATATTCAGATAAAGTTACATCAGGGTTCGGGTGAAAAATATTTGAATCAACTGCTTCTGGTATTACTTTTATTTTATCTTCAGGCATTCCTTGCTCTATATTGCATTGTTTTTGCCATTCTGATGGTACCCATAATTGGTCATATTCTTTTAATTTATCAAAGAAATAATCAGGGTATCGTGTTGTTTCCCATACTGTGTATCCTATTTTTGGACCTTTATAGTTTTGATAAAAATAATGGTGATTTACTTCAGCTAAAATTATATTAAGATCAGGGGTAAAAACATTTGGGTAATTTTGATAAATTGGAAAATCATTTAATTGATGTTCATTATTAAAATATGTTTGTTGATCTAGAAAAATTTTATCAGAAGTTGTTAAATATTCTTCTTTATTAAAGGGTTCGTCTTCTAAACCTTTCCAATGTTTACCAACAGTAAAATTTCTAACTTTTATTTTATATGTTTTAGATATTTCTCTAAAAAAATCTCTAGTATGATTATTAAATCCTGTTGTTCCTATATAACAACTATGGAGATATAATTTTGGTTTTTTATCTAACATTTTTATAGGTTTAAAGTGGAGATTATTTTGTCTATATTAAATACTTCATTCAAATCATTATAAGGAATAGAGTGTATATCTTCAGATAAAGAAAAAGCATTATATATTTTAGAAGTATAATCTAGTTCTTTAGTAAAGGGTTCTGCTAATACATTATCATGCATTTCATAACCAAATATTTTAGGGGATGTTGTAACCCAACATACAGTTGATTTTAAATTTAAGGCTGTAGCCATATGTTGCGTAAAAGAATCTATAAGTAATCTTTTATCAGACATTTGTAATAATATTGCTATACTTCTATACCCATCTAGGGCTTGAAGAGTATTTTCATATGTTATTTGGTCTTTCCTCTTAATATGGATTATTAAATGGGAATCTTTATAATATTCTATTACTTGTTTTACAATTGGAGTTGGTATATCCCTTGTCCATGTATACTGATACCCAAGTCCTTCTGGACCACCATGTGGGTGAATGGTTAAAATAGGTTTATCTTTAAGATAATAAGGAGAAAAATAATCTATCTCAGGTTGAGTTAAATATATTTGGGGTTGTTCATTATTATAACTTAACCCTAAAATTTTACACCAAGTTTTAAGTAAATTTATAGGTTTTTCTGTTATAAAATCTGTATCTTTATAAGGTTCAGTAGCAAAAACTTTACAATCTTTATCTTTAATATATTTAAGATATAAACCATTTAGTTGACCAATTTGATGTACTGCAAATACATAAGGATTGTTTAAAAATACATCTGTATAAGATGTTACTACTATTAAATTAGAATTTTTATAGTGTTTTTTTATTACTTTTACCATGGCCGTTGCCATAATACTTTTACCTAAACCACCATCTATTTGGAAAATAATATTCATTTATAACTTTTTTATTTAAAACCAATATACGTAAACTATTTATCTACTCCACATTATATTACACTCCTATTATTTCATCTATAACAGATTTATCTATTGAAATTACTTTATCATATTTACTATTAGGTATACCAATTATGTCATTGCCATATGAAGGAGCAGAGTGTGTTATAAATAATTGTGGGAATACTGTTGTACTAGCAAATGCAATTCCTGAATTTAAAGTTTGGGGTAGAAGCATTTCATTATCAGGATAATCAAAACCACCACCTACAACTACTAAAATAAGATAACCATCATTATTAGCATCTGAAATTGCTGATGAGTTTAGAGAAAGGGTGTTAGTTGTTGTAACCCATGCTTGGTTTGCACTTGTATAAGGAGTTGGAAGAAGACCATTCGTAGAAGTCCAACTGTCAAAGTCTGAATTAGCAAATGCAGTTCCACCATCTCCACCATAAGCTGTACTTTTTGCAACTCTAACATTATTACCTGAATTTGTAGCCCCATATATTTTTAAATCTATGGCAGTAATGTTATCAGTTATTGTTGAAGTATCAAAAAAGAAAAAAGCTCTCTGGACTTGGTAAAAATCTCCTTTTCTGTCTGAGATATATACTTCACTAATAGCTGAGGGTATGATTCCTTGGGTGGTTGTAAAATTAGTATGGGTTGAAGATGAAGTAGCATCTCTAGCTGCCGACCAACTAGCTTGATTACCTCCTCGAGCCCATGTTTGTTTACTTGCATTTATAGTTGTTGTAGACATATTTTAAAATAATTTTTAAGCTCTTTGAACCCAAGTATTATCTGGGTGGAAATAAATCTTCCCATTTTCAATACTATAACCTATTACCCTAGCTATATCTCCAGAACCAGCAGGAGCACTAGTAGTTACTTCTCCTGCAGTAGATGAAATATATAAAGGAGCACCATATGAGTTGGGAAAAGCAGAAAATTTAGCTATTCCTCTAATTAAAACCCCACTACTAATACTAGTACCTAAAGCTATTCCTAACATTCCTGATGAATTACTTTCAAAATCATTTTCTGCTAATTTCCAATTAAGAGCAGAAATTGAACTAAAACTAACAAGAAGAGATCCCGCTGAAATATTACCATTAATAGTACTAAAGCTACCAAAAGTTACTATTTCTCCAACACTTTCAGAAGCACTTGTTGGTTCTTCGTACTCAATATAACCATCAATACTTAATATACTACCATCAAATAATAAATTTGCTTCACCATTTACTGATCCAGGATTACCAGTAGCTGTTATTACTCTATTATCACCATTATTTCCAATAGTAGCAGCACCACTTGTTCCTGAAGAACCAGATGAACCTGAATTACCAGAGGTTCCTGATGAACCTGAACTACCTGAGTTTCCAGATGTTCCTGAGGAACCCGAAGAACCCGAAGTTCCTGATGAACCTGAACTACCTGAGTTACCAGATGTTCCTGAAGTTCCTGAAGAACCAGATGAACCTGAAGTTCCTGAAGATCCTGAACTACCTGAGTTACCAGATGTTCCTGATGTTCCTGAAGAACCTGAAGAACCTGATACGCCACTTGACCCACTGGATCCTGATGTACCTGATGAACCTGAAGTACCACTTGTTCCATTTGCTCCTGATGTACCTGATGAACCACTTGAACCTGAAGTTCCTGATGTTCCTGAAGAACCACTTGAACCTGATATTCCTGAAGAACCACTTGAACCTGAATTACCACTTGATCCAGATGAACCTGAATTACCAGATGTTCCCGAGGATCCAGAAGTACCAGATGTACCTGAATTCCCCGATGTACCACTTGAGCCTGAACTTCCTGATGTTCCTGAAGAACCTGAAGAACCTGAGTTACCGGATGTACCACTTGAGCCTGATGAACCTGAAGTTCCTGATGAACCTGAAGTTCCGCTTGTTCCCGAATTACCGCTAGTTCCTGATGAACCAGATGAACCTGAAGTTCCTGAAGAACCTGAAGTTCCGCTTGTTCCCGAATTACCGCTAGTTCCTGATGAACCAGATGAACCTGAAGTTCCTGAAGAACCTGAAGTTCCGCTTGTTCCCGAATTACCGCTAGTTCCTGATGAACCAGATGAACCTGATACACCACTTGATCCCGATGAACCAGAATTACCTGAAGTACCACTGGTTCCAGATGAACCACTTGAACCTGAAACACCTGATGAACCACTTGAACCTGAGGTACCTGATGAACCACTAGTTCCTGAATTTCCAGATGTTCCTGAGGAACCCGAAGAACCCGAAGTTCCTGATGAACCTGAACTACCTGAATTACCAGAAGTACCGCTTGTTCCTGAAGAACCAGATGAACCCGAAGTTCCTGAAGATCCACTTGAACCTGAAGTTCCAGATGAACCACTAGTTCCTGATGAACCACTAGTTCCTGATGAACCACTTGAACCTGATGTACCATCATCACCTCTATCACCTGTTGTTACAAATGATGCTATAATATCTTCACCATTTGTTAAAGCATTACCCCCTTGGGATTCAAATATTATTGTAAATTGCCACCAAGCTCCTTGATCAACTAATTCGTCAATAGCAAATAATATAAAATCAGAAGGATCATCTTTATCTGATAATCGCATATGACCTTTTATAGCTGATGTTGATGAATCTATTGTTTCAAAAAATGATTGAACAGAATTTCCATCATCATCAGTTTCACTAATTGATGATATTGTAGCTGATGTTTGGGTTGAGTTATTTAATCTTATATTTCCTCCTCCAGGATTTGAAATTACAGTGGATACACTAAAAGTATAATCAAATGTAGCACCACCAAAGTTACCATCTTGTCCTGAAGTTCCACTAGATCCTGATGATCCTGAAGTTCCTGATGAACCACTAGTACCTGATGAACCTGAAGTTCCACTGGTCCCTGAATTACCCGATGTACCCGATGAACCACTTGATCCTGATGTTCCTGAAGTTCCTGAAGAACCTGAAGAACCTGAATTACCTGATGTACCTGATGAACCACTTGAACCTGAGGTACCTGATGAACCACTAGTTCCTGAATTTCCAGATGTTCCAGATGAACCACTTGAGCCTGATGTACCTGAAGTCCCTGATGAACCATCTGCTCCTGAAGTTCCTGATGAACCACTTGAACCTGAAGTTCCGGATGAACCTGAAGTTCCGCTTGTTCCTGAATTACCTGATGTACCTGATGAACCACTTGATCCTGATGTACCTGAAGTTCCTGAAGAACCATCTGCTCCAGAAGTTCCTGATGAACCACTTGAACCAGATATTCCAGATGAACCACTTGAGCCTGATGTTCCTGAATTACCTGAAGTACCACTTGATCCACTGGAACCTGAAGTTCCTGATGTTCCTGATGAACCGTCTGCTCCTGAAGTTCCTGAAGAGCCTGAAGAACCATCTGCTCCCGAAGTCCCAGATGTTCCTGATGAACCTGAAGAACCTGAATTACCGGATGTACCTGATGAACCACTTGAGCCCGAAGTTCCTGATGTACCTGATGAACCATCTGCTCCTGAAGTTCCGGATGAACCTGAAGTTCCGCTTGTTCCTGAATTTCCAGATGTTCCAGATGAACCACTTGAGCCTGAAGTACCACTTGATCCAGATGAACCTGAGGTTCCTGATGTACCTGATGAACCACTTAAACCTGAAGTTCCTGAAGATCCTGAACTACCTGAGTTACCAGATGTTCCTGATGTTCCTGAAGTACCATCTTCTCCCGAAGTACCTGAAGTACCACTTGATCCACTGGAACCTGAAGTACCACTTGTTCCTGATGAACCATCTGCTCCTGAAGTTCCTGAAGAACCTGATGAACCTGAAGTACCTGAAGAACCTGATGAGCCACTAGTACCTGAAGAACCACTTGATCCAGAAGTACCTGATGAACCACTTGATCCAGAAGTACCTGAACTTCCAGAAGAACCTGATGTGCCACTAGATGCAGCATTTTCTCTAGTACCTACAGTACCATCACTATTTATTACTAGGGTTGTTTCTTCAGATCCTTGGGTTGAAAGACCTGTTAATTTTATTTCATTCAGCTCAGCGTTACTACCACTGGTGATTACTTTTTTCCAATTTGGCATATCAATTTATTATTAGGTTGGTTACACAAAGTGCCCACTTCCCCGAAGGGCCGTAATATCCATTATAAATATGTTTTAAATTTTCCCTATTAACTAGGAGATGAAGGGATAATTTTTTTATCCTCTAATTGTTGCTCAATAGTTTCAATTTTTTGATTTAGTTTTACTTGTATGGTACCTATAAAAATAGCATCAATACCTGTAATAGGAATAAAATCAGTAGATTTCCTAAGAGCACGTAATTCTCTTAAAGATAAATTTGTTAAATTATAAGACATAACTATATTTTTTTAATTTTTTTATATTTTTCTTGCATCTTTAAAGTTAGATTGTAAAGTGTTTCTACATATTCTCCTTTAAATAAACTATTTTTAATAGTAAGTAAAATTAATTCAATTTCATTTTCTGTTAACTCAACATTATGAGTTAAAGGAGTACCCACTTTATCAGTAGATACTCCTTTTATTTCAACTTTGTTAGATTTAAATCCCATAAAACCTTTTATTTTTTCTAAAAACAATTTTTTTATATCTTAAGAATAAATATAAATATCCTGGTTATTGGCTACAAATATATTTCCTTCTTGATCATACCTTGTAGGTGCATCATCTGGGTCATTAGTTGTTCCAACAACTACTGTTGCCATAAAGGCATCTGGTGTAAATCCTGAACCACTTGCATGGAATGAACTTGTTATACCCCAACGTAATGATGAAAGACCATCATAAGCAAAAGCATCACCATAATCTTGTGTTCCTTGTTGTATTACAATACCCCCATCTCCGGCTGAATTTGAACCTGAAGCAAGTAATATAAATCTATCTTTTATTAATAAATTTTCGGAATTTTGGAAAGATGCTGTACCTTGCACTGTTAAATCACGTGTGATAATTACATCACCAATAACATTTAATAATCCATCACCCTCTGGGCTTCCAGCATCATTAAATGTAAGATTTGTATTAGCTCTAGCACTATCACCATCAATATCAGTTATTACTCTTCTAACTCCTGAATTGGTAATATTAATTACACCACTTGTTCCACTTGAGCCTGAACTACCTGATGTACCTGATGAGCCTGAACTACCACTTGTTCCATCTGCTCCTGAAGAACCCGATGTACCAGAACTACCACTTGATCCACTAGTACCTGATGAACCACTTGAACCTGATGAACCAGAAGTACCATCTGCTCCTGAAGTTCCTGAAGAACCTGATGAACCTGAAGTTCCTGAAGAACCATCTGCTCCAGA
>Ga0209337_1002482_pt1 | contig 13327 bp, 30 predicted proteins | sample LinPmetageLP53_FD_184044 | JGI IMG/M metagenome (GOLD analysis project Ga0209337, IMG submission 184044) | Marine viral communities from the Pacific Ocean - LP-53 (SPAdes) (version 2) | ecosystem: Environmental > Aquatic > Marine > Oceanic | place: Pacific Ocean | collected 2010-02-08
TGATTTTCCTATTCCTGGACCCCCGAATAGGTTTATAATCTTTGTATTCATACTAACAACAGGATGGCCCACACTGGGGTGGTTTGGTTGTGTTTTTTCTTACGTTTTCCATATCGTACCCGGAAAGAAAGGTTTTCTCTTTTTTGTTTCCTATACCACACTTATCTGGAGCAAGACAGTTTGTTTTTTTTGATTTTAGTATAAAGGTTAGTTCATTGGTTGGGTCTACCTCTAACGAATAACTACCTATTGTATTTGTTTGGTATTCCATTTCTACTTCTGCGTTTGGTTGTTTGAACAGTCCCTCATATGTGGTTATTAGTACCATAAGTTTTGTTGGTGTTAGTCTGTGTTCAAAGTCATCAGCTGTCCATATTTGAAAATTGATACATTGTTCTGACCTTTTAACACCACCACAATCTATAAAGTGTTTAGTCTTAAGTCCCATTTCTGTTATGTGAAAATAGGGTGGTATGATTGTACCATCTTCTAATTTAAATAATAGATTTGGTTTTGTAGTCTGACCACCTAAAGATGAAAAATTGTCAAGACTAATTAGTTTGTCTTTGAATTCTTGTAGTGTCATAGTCTATTCTTTAATTCTGTTAGGTCTCTTTTTAATTTATCTAATTCTTTTTGGTGACCTTTTAGGGTCCACCCATCTAACCTACCACTAGCTGCTATTTGTTGTGTGTGGTATTGAATTCTTTCTTCTAGGAGTTTAATGTCCCAAGTTAAGTCTTTATCATGTTTATTAAGTAGTGTCATAATTTTTATTTACGTATTTGTGGGGATAGATAAACTCCGAAAGCGAAGCCTAAAACTAACCCTATTATTAATATTACCAAGCCCATCCTATTTCAGTTTCTAACGACAATAAAAACATCATTAAAAATAAACCTAATGCTGCGAATAAAAAAAACATAACACTATCCATATACTGTTTGTCTGTTTTACCTTGTTTATTACTTTTCATATTAAAATAAACCTTTCACTTCACTATCTATACGTTTAAGGTGTTCTTTTAAATGATTTACTTTATTTAGATTTTCGTTGGTGTATTCCCTGCTATTGATATCATTTAGTGTTTGGTCTAATGATAACTTTGGTACTCCTTTAATTTCATTTTCCACTTTTTTATACTCACTTAGTAGCCAATCATATCTTTGGGCTTTTTCGTCTTGATTCATATCTTATTTTTATTTTTTATCTTTTATCTTTATTGTCTAACTCTAAATCTTCTTCTTCTATACCATAGTCGTCAGGCATTAATGGAGCTATTACCATTTCATAACCTAACCACACAATGACAAGTAAGACCATCACAACTATAATTATTAATACCATGTTTTAATCCTCATACCACACACCATATACTGGAATGGTTGTACCTTCTACAATGTTACCGTTGACGTCTCTTACTTTTGCGTTACACATTAATTTTTTTTCTTTTACTGTTGGTGCATCGTCTTTTGCTACCACCATATACTTTGGATTCTTTGACCCTAACTTTCTCTTTTTTACTCCCATTTTATTTATTCTTTTATTATCTGATTAATATACTAAATAAATATAAGATTATTATTCTAATTAATCAACTTATATTTTTTTGAATTGATTTATCTTGTATGAGTATATGGTGTCGTTCTTAGCTGGGTAAGGTTGGATGTTGTATCCCATATCATAATAGACCCTTGTAAATTCTACTTCACCTAAAATAACATACAACCACCACCATGTAATATAACGATTGCGAAGTATAAAAGTTTTTATAAGTATACTAATTGGGGACCCTTTGAATGTTTTAAAGTATTTTTTATTATGGTTTGGGTTGGGTAGTTCTGGGTATGGGAATTTACCATATTTATTTATTACTGAACTTAGATAGTGTATGTGTGTTAACCCTGTAGGCCCACTTGCGTGATGAAGTTTATTATTTTTTATCAGAACTATAATCTTTTCTATCACCCTATTATGGTCTTTTAAATACCTACCGTAACCCCACCATAGTATAGGCATAAAGAAAATAAATTTCATTAATTTATAGGTTAGGGTTGAGGTTTTGTTACTTAAACTTTGTTGTACGGTTCCCATATCGTACCCAATAAAAGCAGTTTCTTTTTCTTTATTTAATAGTTTGATTCCTTTACTGTAATACTCTTTTTCCATTACTTTATAATCGTCTTCTTGGAAAAACCAGTAGTCGTATTTGTGTTGTAGGGACTTAAAGGCGTATTCAAATGAGTTCATTGACATTCCTACCCCATCAGACCAATCACGATGTAGAATTATTATCCTACCACAATAAGTTTTTAAATTATGTATACTGTTTAGGTATTGGTTACCCTCTTCGTGACCACAATCGTGATTAACTATTATAATATCTAATTTTTTAACCCCTGGATTTAGATGGATTTCATTTTGTACACTATCTTGTAACATGGTGATAGTATCAATTCCGGTTTTAGGGTATTTTCTTCTTAGTCCAAAATATGTGGCTATTACCTTACAATTTCTTCCTTTCATTTCTTAGGTATTTTATGTCATTGTGTAAAAGTTCAAACACTTCTGTTGGTATGTCTAGATATTTTTTTAGTAATCCTTCTGCGACCACACACTTTTCGTAGTCATCATAAAAAATATCTTGTCCTGGTCCTTGTATCGGAGGGTGAAATCTAATATTAGCCTGTTTTGGTTGTTCTTTTTTAAATACTGTAATCCCAATAGTGTTAGTTTCACACATTTTAAGTTTATCACTATTAATTAAATGTATTGAGTAAATAAAAAATTCTTTCAGCCATTTATTTGCGGGGTTTTTAAAGTTTCTACTTTTGTCATCTTCAAAAGCGAGACACATATCTGTCGGTATAGACCCAAGTGCGAGGGATTTAGGTGTGTCGGTTCTACAAAATAGATATTCTTTGTCTTGGTAAAGTACGATTGTTCCTTTAGTAGATTTATAGTCGGTGATAGTAGAGATATAATTTCTTTTTTTCTTTACCCACTTATTAAAATTTCTTTTTTTAATGTATTCCAACCATTTATTTAGTAATGACATGTGTAATTATTTTATAAAAATCCTAATTCTAATTTTGCCTCCTCACTCATATAACTTTGGTCCCACGTTGGGTCAAATGTTATAGTTACGGTGGATTTATTAACCATTTCTAAATTCTGTACTTTGGTTCTTACTTCTTCTGGTAAACTCTCAGCTACTGGACAGTTTGGACTTGTTAAGGTCATTTCTATATTAACATTGTAACCTTTTTTTACACCACCTTTATTCTCTTTGAATCTCTTATCTAGTTTTCCAAGTTTTGTAAGTCTCCCAGTCGGTGGTTTAGTTATATTGATAAAATAAATCAACCCTAGTTCATATATATTAACTGGTATCTCTGGGTCTTCGACAGTTTTTATCGCCATTATAACCTGGTCTTCTAATATCTTTTCTGGTGTCATAAATGTAATTTATTCGTTTACTTCCATATAATTTTTACATGGGTCATATAATGTATAGTTTAGAGTTAGTTCATCCCCTTCATTGATGTCTAGTATGGTTTTCATTTTTAAATATTCCCCACACTCATATATCAGGCAGTTTGGATTGTTCGTTTGGTGGTTGGCGAATCCAGCTAGTGGTGTTCTAATGTAATTAGAATGAAAATCTCCACTATCATTTTTTATGTGTGTTATACCAAATTCTCTACCTTTTTTTATAAATTCTCTGGTAAATAACCCATTTCCTTCTATTTCGGACATCCCAATATATAATTCGTCAGGTAAAGGTCTATAGTTGTTAGTTTCCATCATTCTCCTTTTTTAATGTAATTGTACCACAATACTGTTGTTATCATTAGTAATATAATACCACCAAATGTATATGCCAAGTACCATGGTGTGTCTTGTGCACCAAAGAATATAGCTGGAGTACCCATTATTACTAACCATGCAAGGAATATAAGTCCTGTATTGGTTTCTAACTTTCTTTCAACCTTAACTGTCCTTTCTGTGTTCATTAACCTAGATAGTGCTCCTTGCATATCCTTACCATAGGCTGGTTGTTTGTGTACTGTACCATCTAGTTCTGCTATGGTAATCATATACTTGCAATATCCAGGATTAGTTTTACTCCTATCAATTAACTCACAATTGATGGCTCTCCGTCTTGTATACTTACTTTTCTTTTTTAACATTTTTCTTGTGTTTCATCAAACTTAACATCCCAAGCTGTTTTTTCTATTGGGCTTAGTCCTTCATACCACCCTTGGAAATCACAGTTCTTAACTTTTTGGTATCTCTCCCATACGGAGGTTTTTAATTGCTCTACAATTAAATTATTATTTATAAACATTAAAGGTCTATTCATTATTATATTTCTTCATTATTTAATTTATTCCATGAATCATATTCATGGATACCTAAAGGGTGTTTTAATTCAGTCCTTATGGTGAAATAGTGCTTGGCGTATTTCTCGGATTGGTTTTTGGCGTACTCTTCCATCAAACCTACAATATCATCGGTCAATTCTTTAGATAAACAATGATTACCACATTTTACCTTTATTTTATATTCAATACTTTTATCTGTTCTAGTCATAATTAATCTAATAAGGTCATATACGCCTTTGGGTTATTTTTTCTAAACCATTCTAACCCTTTTCTTAGGTCTTCAACTATTGTAGGGTTTTCCATCATACCCATTTCTAATACTAGTTGAGCTCCCATAATAAAATCGTACATTGAGAGTTCTTCCTTGTTTAGTTTGTACTCCTCACCAGAAAAACGGTTTTTTACTTTACTACCTTCTTTATATGTTTCACCATCAAACCATTCTGGTAATTTATTTGTCATCATCTATCCTTTTATCCATTAAGTCCTGCTTATCCATCTTTCTTAGGTTATCTAGTAATTCCTTATTGCTGGTATTGGTGTCTATGTGTACTGCTATCTGACTAACCACATACATACCTATAGTTATTCCCACACCCAACAATACCACAACTAATATTATTTCCATATTACATATACTCGTTAACTGCTTCGTAAATTAGTTCTTGTTCTTCTTCACTAAATTTATCTTCACCTTCTAAAAAAGTAGCGTCACCACCATTATCATCACTTTCCTCTAACACTATAAATTTGTGTTCTCCATAAGAACCATAACACTCAAACTTAAAAGCCCACCAGTCTTCATAGTCTTTTTCTACAATTACACTATTTTCGTCACCTTTTTCGTCAGGTCTAATATAGGTCATTTCATCTAACTGTTGGTATATTACCTTCTTTTCCACCTCATCAAAGTTTTCTTCACCTTCTCGGTAAACAAGTTTTCTATCTTCATTCATGTCTTCCATACTTGTACGGAATGTTTTCCCTTTATAAGTTCCAACATATATGTGGTTGCCCTCTTCGTGGGTCTTTACTTTGTCGTTAATTACTACTTCTGCCATTTTTTAATTTTATTTATTTTAATTTATATATCTGAATAAATATAGATTTTTTTCATACTTAAATCAAACATATTCTATCTAAACTACTACAATAGTTTTAGCGGCTGGTCCTTTAGGCCCATCCTCAACTTCAAAACTTACTGTTTGTCCTTCTTTTAATGTTTTATATCCTTCACTTTGAATTTCTCCGAAGTGTGCGAAATAATCTGATTGGTCATTACCAGATATAAACCCATATCCTTTAGTTGCATTAAACCATTTTACTGTTCCTTCCATAATTTTACTTTTTTTTTACTTTTTTATTTATTTTGATTTATAATTGTTTACTCAATTTAATTTTTTATATACCAATTAATGGTGTTTAGGATTCCTGTAATAAAAGATGTTTCTATTTTCCAACCAAGTTCTTTTTTTAATTTTTCACAATCAATAGCATATCTAAAGTCGTGTCCTTTCCTATCTTCTACAAACTCTATCAATTCAGTAGAAGACTCTTCTGACTTTAAAATAAAATCTATTTCATTACATAAAATTCTTATTAACTCTAAATTAGTTTTTTCCTTATCACCACCTATGTTGTACGTTTCACCACTTGTTCCTTGGTGAAATATTAGGTCAATCGCTTTAGCGTGGTCTTCTACATATAACCAGTCTCTAACATTATCACCTTTGCCGTATACCGGGATTGGTTTTTTATTTAGTATAGAGTTTATAACTGTTGGGATTAATTTCTCTGTGTGTTGGTTTGGTCCATAGTTATTGGAGCAGTTAGATATGACATAATTTATTTTAAAAGTGTTTCCGTATGCTCTAACAAAATGGTCTGAAGAAGCTTTAGATGCGGAGTATGGACTTTTTGGGTCATATGGTGTGGTCTCCAAAAAAGGTTCGTCATCCATTCCTAAGGCACCATATACTTCATCAGTAGATACATGATAAAATCGTTCTATCCCATATTGTTTTGCCATATTTAATAGATTACAAGTACCTATTACATTAGTTTGGATAAATATATTAGGGTTGTCTATAGAGTTATCTACGTGAGATTCCGCCGCTAAATGAATAATGGAGTCAGGAGCATATTCTTCAAATATATTTTTAAGTAGTTTAACATCACAAATGTCTCCTTTTATAAAGGTATAGTTCTCTTTATTTGATACGTCCTTAACATTGGATAAGTCACCACAATAGGTTAATTTATCTAGGTTAATTATGTGATAAGTAGGGTAATTATTTACAAATCTTCGTATTACATGAGAACCTATAAACCCCGCTCCTCCTGTTATTAATATCGTTTTATTTAATTTCAAATACATATTACTTATCGTCTATAACATTACTTACCTCTGGAAGTGGGTCATTATTTGAATCTGGACAACTACAAAGTTTTTGTTTTGCTACTAGACTAGATGCTTTTAATAAGCTGTCGAAAGTTCCAGCGTCAGACCACCAAGATTCTAACATTTGGCAGGTCATTAACTCATCTTTTACATAAAAATTATTTACATCGGTAATTTCTAACTCACCCCTATCTGAAGCTGTAAGATTTTTAATATAACTAAACACTTTACTATCGTAAACATATAACCCGGTAACACATAAATTAGATTTAGGTATTTTAGGTTTTTCTACAATCGAAATAACCTTACACTCACTACCTTTTTCTAATTCAGCCACACCGAATCTTTGTGGGTCGGGAACCTCTTTTAAAAATATTCTTGCTCCACTTTCAAAATCTTCTAAATTAATCTCATCATCAAATATATTATCACCCAGACACACAGCAACATTAGATGTGCCTACAAATCTTTCTGTAAGACCTAACGCATGTGCAATACCACCAGCTTCGTCTTGAATCTCGTAGGATAATTTCAGCCCCATTTCTCTACCACTACCTAACAGATTTAGTATATCACCACAATGTTCCCTTCCAGAAACAATCATAATATCTTTACACCCCATCATTTTTAGGGTTTCCAATGGATAGTATATCATTGGTTTATCATAAACTGGTAGTAAGTGTTTATTTGTTACTTTTGTTAGTGGATATAACCTGCTTCCGGTCCCACCTGCGAGTATAACTCCTTTTAGTCTTTTTGCCATCTTATCTTAATTTATTAATTTTACTATTTTATTTAATCTCATTTATCTCTTCATATTTCTTATGTACTCGTTCTGCAATTGGGATTGGTTGTCCGTCATTATCAACCCTAACAAATGTAATCTTTGTTTGGAGTATTACCTTTTGATTTCCGGTATATACGTTGTGTTTTCTGGCCTCCATTCTTAATGTAATACTAGTATTCCCAATTTTATCTACCTCCCCAAAGATTTTAACCAAACTACCTTTCCTTGCTGGTAACTTAAATTCACATTTATCCATTGAGACTGTAACGACTCTTGGAGTATCACAAACCTGCATTGCAAATGATGCTGCCGACTCATCTAGTACATATAACAATTTACCACCAAACAAATTTCCATGTTGCCCAGTATCCGAATCCTTAACTAATATTGTATTTATGTGGTACATTGTTTTCTTTGGTTATTGTTTTTTGTTTACGTAACTTCTTATCAATAATACTATAATTGTAAATGATGTGTAGTAAATCAATATGTTTATCATTTTAATTTACCAGTTATGTATAATGTTTGCTACTATGACTAAACAAGTAAGAACATTTATCACTACAATAGCTGTTCTTAGTATCGCCACTGTATTATCATATTCCTTTGTTCTTTCATCACTAAAAGACCCTATAGTGAATTTCCAGACTGTCCAAACCTTTCTCATCTTATTTTTGTTTTATCTTCTATACGTAATTAATAGTTCTTTAGCTACCTGTAGTGTAATCTCATTGTCACTATATAGTCTCCATATTAGTCTTGCCATTTTTATTATTTTAGTTTTAATACTTCATCTGTTATATCGAAAGCTACATCATTTTCTCTCCCTTCTTGGTATGCAGTCACTACTTTATCACTAAACTCGTCTTGGGTTATTATAGCGTCTACCCTACCTAACCCTGTTAGTCCATTTGGTAGTCCTAGTAGGTCTCTAACTCCGTAAATTCCTAACCTACTAAATGTAGTAGTAATTCTTTCTTTATCAATATATCTTTTATTAAATCCCATATTAATAAGGTTTGTGGTTGTCGTCTTGATTGAAGGCTTTGTATAGTCCCCACACCATTAACAACATAAAACCCATTGCTACTAAATTATTTATTGTCTGTTCTTCCATATTAATATTTTATATTGTTTTTCCTGAAAAATTAAAAGTTAATTGGTTTTTATCTACTGAGTTATAGGATTTTATAACCCCGTTACTCCCTATATACCCTTTTATTTTTATTTGTCTGATATGTGGAGCCACAAAAACCCCACTTACCCTATAATAACCTTTAATAAAAACTTCTCTATACACGTTTATTTATCCTTGTAAAACCATTTTTTTATGTTTGCTAACAAACTTTTTATCCATGTTTTCTTTGTGGGTAATTTTTTTTTAGGGTCATCTATATCTAATTCCCTAGCTATAATTCTAAGTTTAATACTTACTGCTCTTAAATCTTTTTTTATGATGCCTATATCTTTCTTTAATTCCTTTGTGTATATCTTTTCACTCATAATTCTTCTTTTCTTTAATAATAGTAAACATTTTTTAATATTTACATTGTTTATGTTTTATTTTTAGTACACCCGACGGGATTCGAACCTGTGACCTACTGCTTAGAAGGCAGTTGCTCTATCCAGCTGAGCTACGGGTGCAAATCTTATCTATTTAAATATAAAAAAAAATTCCCCAGAAAACAACTTTCATGGGGAATAAAATGGTGGGTATGTTTTTAAAACTATCTAGGTTTTCTATTGTTAGATTTTTTACTCCTATTTGTTGTCCTATTATTTTTTACCTTATTGGTGTTGGACCTATTAGTTTTTACTTTAGTGTTATTAGGGCGAGTGTAATTTGTATTTGTTTTTACCTTCGTATTTCTGTTAGGTGTAACGATTACATTCGTATTACTATTGGTTCTAATGTTTGGTCTATGGGTATTTGGTCTATTAGGCCTATGTGTTGGTTTGTTGACGGGTCTGTTAATTACCACATGTGTTGTGTTAGTATGATGAGATGGTGGACAAGAATTATAATAGTAGTACCAAGGATAATAATGTGGTGTTCCGTAGTAATAATAGTACCCACTGTTCCATCCCCAATATATTTGATTATCGTAATATGTTACTGACGCATGTGATTCTCTTACATCAGAATATTCTGCATCTGATATGTAGTATGTTCCGTGACAGCTTGTTAAAAATAACATTATTAATACTATTACTGCCCAGATGTACCCCATGTAAAGGTAACCTTTGTAATATTTGTCAGCGTCAAGTTTTTTCATTATTCTTCTTTTTTAGTTTCGCATTTTATTTCAAATGGGTTAGGTGGTGGTGGTGTTGGTATAAACCTTTCTGTTAATAATGTATTTACATTAGTCCCTATAACCTCATCTAAGTCTTTTACTTCCTTTAACTTATTATGGATAGTTTTTAACATTGTTAAATTGTTGTAATTGGGGTTTATATCTCTTCTGACCTCAACATTATCTAAATTAAGTGTAGTTAAAAAACCTTCTAACCATATTTTGAATTCTTTACTTGTCATACTTTAATATAGTTTAAATTTTTTCCCAAATCAACTTATGTGAGAGGTTTGTTCTTATACCTATCTATAAGATGTTGTACTTCATTTTTGTAGCGACAAGCAACTGGCATTCCTTCTTTACACCCCGACCATTCATTTACTAATTCTTGTAGTTCACTCATTATATCATTTTCTTCTGGCCCTGGACCCATTTCTTTAATTAAAGATTCATTTAACCCTTTTTGTTCGTCATATACAATACCCACTTCCTTTATATCACCATCTGGAGCTGGTCCATCTGTACTTTCCCACTCATCATCAGTTTCCTTATAAGATGGGTCATTATACCACTCACCTGATTGATATACCCCATCTTCATCATACATAATATTAGTTTCAGCGTCTTTGGGAGAAAAAGCTTTTATCTTAGGTGTAAAGACAATATGTTTATACACCTTAGCTGTTTCGTACATTGGCAGTTCGTACATTTTAAAAGGTCTTAGGTACAGTTGGTCATAATTTGTTATACTACCATCTCTTAAACCTTCCTTGTTGTCAAATGCGGCCCAAAATACTTTATCCTCAACGCCACTATTATTAATACCAACAACTTTTAATGGTGTTTCCATATCCCCACCTCTATAATAACTTAGTTCACCCCTATCCTCATTTTCACTAAACCAAGCATCGTCTTTCATCTTAGTTAGGAGTTGAGCTGCTTTGTAGAAAGCCATTTTAGGAACTGGTACTATATGATGTTTATCGTCTTTTCTTTCTGTTCTGGGGTCATATGACTGTGTTGGTACATTTCCTCGTGTTGGTGTGTTGAATGGGTCGTTCCAACTACCATCACCTGTTGTTTCTTGTTCTTCTTGTTCATCTAATTCAAATAAATCAGGGTGAAAAGCTTCCAAGTCTTGCATTGCTTCGGGGGACCATTGGCCTCTTGCCTTTCTTGAGGTAGCTGAGATAGTTTCTTCCTTTATTATTTTATTGATTAGTATTCTCACTGTCTTGATTTTAAGTAATCTATAATTGTCTCTACCATACCCGCATCAAAAAATCTACTATCAAACTCCGCTATCATTTCATATTCATCTTTATCCTCCAGTTGGACGTCGTAGTATAGAACATACCTTGGGTGGTCATGTCCTTCAACATACTCCATAACAATTTCACCATCCCTATAATCTTTTCTGGATAGTTCATCTATCTTAAACTCGTTTAATATTTTTCTAATTAGATTCTTCATTTATATTATGTCATTTTTGCCCATGTGGTTGGACCAACTACACCATCTATAGGTAATTTATTCTTCTTTTGGTATTTCTTAACTGCTAGTTCCGTGGTGTCACCAAATACACCGTCTACTTTTATACCTAATAGTTTTTGTAGTTTCTCAACTCTATCAGTATCTTTACTCCATAATTTTAATTCTTCTACTGGTAATACTTTCTTCTTTTTATTTTTTAATATTGCTGAAGCTTCTATATAGTCGTTTAATGTAGGGTATTTCTTTTTATCAACTTTTGTGGTGGCGTAAACTTTAGTATACTCTTCTTTCTCCTTTTCTGTCACTCCTTTTACCACATCTTTTACTTGATTTTTAGCTACTGACTTTGATGTTTTATAGGCACTACCTTTGGCTAACCCACTAAAAAATTGTTTAAGTTGTCCTATTACGGCATTACCCGATTTTTTAAATATAGCTGGTAAAGCTACATACCCAAATGAAGCTCCTAGCACCATCTTTTCAAATGTTGGTATTAGTTTATCTAAAAAGGAATTAATCTTATTTGCGTGTTTCGCTATCTTTGTATATATACTTTTAATAAAACCTTGTACTTTGCCCCCACCTTTTTTTGCTAGATTAAGAAGTGCAGTTGCAGCTCCTTTACCATTTGTAGTCATCGTCCCAAAAATCTTAACTAACTTACTACCAATTAGTTTATGTAAGGCTTTAAATGGTGTAGCGATAGCACTACCAACTACTGGTATAACGGCTATTAAGGATAGACCACCAAGTATCCATTTTTTTCTAAACATATAAATTAGTGCGTTAATAGCATCCAGAAAATCACCAACACCCGGTATAAAACCTGCCCAATCTAAAACCCCTTGGACATCGTCTATAACCCCTTCAGTCAATAAAAGTGTACCATTATTGTCATATATTTCTAATAATTGGTTATTTCTATATCCATTCCCTAGTGTGTATGACATACCTTCAAAAAGTATTCCTTCTTGGTGTGATGTTTCTTCTCTTATTATTTGTAAAATTCTATTATTCGTCATAATATTTTATATTTCTAATTCTTGTTTTCCTTTTGGTGTTACCGGTAATCCTAGCTTTTTAGTTAGTTCTGCTATTTTATCTTTTATTTCTTGGTTATTAGGGTCTTTTTTTAACTCTGTGAAGAGGGTCATCAATTCCTTATTTTCCGTCTCTTTTTCTTGTTCTTTAACTACCCTTTCTACTATTCTTTTTAATGTTGCTTCTGTTAGTTTAATTTTTTTCATAATTGTAGTTTAATATAAATATTAGTTAAGTAGGTCTTTTTTTTGATTCATGGCTAATGATACCCAATCTGTTACAGCTTCTAATCCTTTTTGTATATCTTCTTCATCAAATGTTCCAGAATTTATACCAAAACTTACAAAATCTACCACTGGATTTAATAAATCTGACAATTTGACATCTTCATTTGGCTCTTCCATGTCAATAAGTCGGTAATAGTTACCATCATTATCTTTTATTTCACCATACTCTGTGTTAGTAAGAGCAAATCTGTTGGATAGGAACTTAAATATGTCTGATTTTAACATATCACCTTTCTTCATCATTACTTGTTCATTAATATTATTGGTATTAATGAAGTCATACATTGCATCACCCAATTCTTTACCGAATAAATCATCTGATGGGTAATGTACCTTAGCTACCAATCTTCCTGTACCTATTTCATTTCCTAGTTTACTAATTTCGGATTTGTGTTCCGAGTATTTCTCCCCTAATATATTTGCTATTAGTCTTCCTTGTGTTGCATGTCCTGATGGATAAGATGGTGTTTTAGAAGAGTCTAGTGGTTCTTGGTGAAACTCTAAACCTTTTGCATTTGCAAGTTGTTGAGGTCTTGGTCTATTATAGTGATACTTTAATTTAAGTATTATTGGTGATGTGTCTTTTACAATGTCTTTTAATTCTTCCTTTGGGAATTCTAAGTCTTTTTCTT
>Ga0209337_1002483_pt1 | contig 13327 bp, 18 predicted proteins | sample LinPmetageLP53_FD_184044 | JGI IMG/M metagenome (GOLD analysis project Ga0209337, IMG submission 184044) | Marine viral communities from the Pacific Ocean - LP-53 (SPAdes) (version 2) | ecosystem: Environmental > Aquatic > Marine > Oceanic | place: Pacific Ocean | collected 2010-02-08
AAAGACCAGATGCTAAAGAGTATGCAGCTAAACATAAGCCAACACGAAAAGAACGAAAGGCAGAGAAGAAAAGAGTAAAACAAGAAGCAGCTGATAAGAAGGCTGAAGAAAAGAGAGTTGCACAAGCTATAAAAGACTCCGAAGATAAGATGAACGAAGAACTTAAAAAAAGAAGAGATAGTTTCGTTGCACAATGTTCAGAAGAACCTAATCCAACTAGAGAAAGAATTAAAAAAGATGTTGTAGGCGCGTTTGATTCTATAATAACTCCAAAAACAAAAACAAATAAACAGTGCACCAAAGAATGGGAAAGCTTAAATATATAATAACTTTAGTAGCTTGTTTATTTTCAACAGGTGTACTAGCAGATAATAACGGTACTTGTACTAATAGTCAAGACTGTTATAATAGTGGTGTCTACATTTACGAAGCCGACCAAGGGCTCATAGACCTACAAACTAATTATATAGCTACATCTTACAATCTAAATGCAGGTGATGATAGTTGGTCAAGTGAAAAGCCTCTTGGTATGGAATGGAATCGTTGGGGACAAACTTGGTCTCATGCTAGAATGTCTACTAATGGTTGTGTAAACCTTACAAGTGGTTCAGCTGGGGGCAGTTCATCTAATTGTCAAGACTATACACCACAATCCTTACCTTACAGAGATTATACCTTATACCCTTTTTGGACAGATTTAATTAGGAAAAACAACACTTCCGCAATGTTATTCAGAGACTTCGGAGATTATGTTGTCTTTGGCTGGTATAAGATGAGGGAGTATAATAGAAATTCAAGTAATAGTTTTGAAGCAATTCTTTATGACAATAATTCATACGAATACAGATACAGAGAGTTAGATATCATTCAACATGATGTTCTTATAGGTGAACAAGGACATCACTCGTCTACTCCAGCAGATACTAAGACATACTTATTTTACAATGATGGACAAAGTGGTTACAATAATTTAGATGCTTACTTAGCAAACTCAGGTTGGCCTGACTTAGAGAACGGTGGTTCACTATTCGGTGGAACCGAAACTCAAATGTGCGCCATTGATGCTTTGTATAGTTCGTCATGTTCAGAATACGCTGCAGCGTACTTAACCCAACAATGTGCCCTATCTGCATTATACGATTCATCTTGCACAGGATATGCAGCAGCTTACTTAACCCAACAATGTGCTATTAGTGCTGTCTATGATGATAGTTGCACAGGATATGCAGCAGCTTACTTAACCCAACAATGTGATATAGATGTATTTTATGATTCTTCTTGCGATGGCTATGCAAGTGCCTTAGCACAAGAAGAAGCACTAGAGGAAGCAATCTATGGAACTACAGAAGATCAGTATGGCTATGATGATGGATATAACGAATACGGTTATGATGATTATGGAGATGCTTATACACAAGACGATATGTGGTATGATGAGGAGTTTGACGAATACTTAGATCCAAATGATCCTTGTTATCAAAACGGTTGTGAAAGCATGACTGACGCTGATTGGTATGCACTAGATATAGAACAATTCGGACAAGAACAGGTAGATGAGTGGTACGGACAAGAAGTAGAATTTTCTAATGATGGTAATATAGACTATGGCGTACAAACAGAAGAAGAATACTGGACTGAAATAGATGAAGGTATGAATGAGTATGATCTAGAACAGGAAGCAATGTGGGAAGCAGAAGAACTAGCGTTTCAAATGGAAGAAGAGGCACGTTGGCTTGATGAACAAATACAAGCTGAAGAACTTGCATGGCAAGAAGAAGAATATTTAACTGATACCTATGAAATGGAAGAGTTTGGTCAAGAGCAATTTGATTATAGTGAAGAAGTATTTTTCGAAGAAGACTTTATGCCAGAATACGAAGAAATACTACTTACTGAAGAACTGTATATACTAGAAGAAGCAATAGGAGTTGAAATATTCACTGAAGAAGAGTGGGAACCTATCGAAGAAAATGAAATATACGAAGAAGTTTTAGAAGATTATGAACGCGAAGCAATAGAAGAACACGAAGAAGAAATATTCGAAGAATTTGAAGAAGAATACAATGATGAAGAACTCTTTATAGAAGATGAGGCATTCGAAGATCTAATAGATGAAGAAGAATTAGAAGAACTTATCAATGAAGAACATGAAGAAGAATTTTTCAGAGAAGATGAAGAAGAAGATAGCGAAGATCCCAACGCACCCGTAAAGCAAAAAAGTTTTAATATACTAATTGCCCAACAGGAAGATCAAAAACAGGTAGTAGTACAGGATTCAACCTCTAGCAGCTCACAAGCAGTTGTAGCAGAAATAGACTTTGGTGGTACACAAGAAGAACAACAAACGATTGCGGAGGTAGTTCAAGAACAGATGGACGATGGCTCTAGTTTTGATACTAATAGTTTTTCTACTGGTAGTAGTAGCTCAGGTGGAGGGTATACAGCCAGTGCTTCTCAACAAGAACAATTAACACAATCTACAGGTGATACCCAAATGATGGATCAACAAGAGCAGTCAACAGGTCAAGCACAAATACAAGTAGCAGACATAGATGACTCTGGACCAGCAGTATCAGCCTTTGAAGTATCTGAGCAGCAGCAAGACTTACAAGACGAGCAACAGGTACTAACTTTTGATGATGGATCTAACTTTACAGTAGCAGATCAGAACTTTGAAACTTCATTTGACGATGCTTTAGGCGCAGGACAAAGTATAGGACAGTTCTTATCAAATACTGCACCAACCTTTGCTAAGTTTGATATCGCACCACCAACCGCTAATGAACAGAATGTTTCATCAGCCGTAGAATCATTAGCAGATAGAATGGGTTCACAAGTGGCAGCACAGAACTTACAAGCACAAATTCAAGATGTACAACAGGGTGGTGGTTTTGATGTAGATCAAACAGCTACAGTTGCCTTTATAGGTTACAAAGCAGGATTTAGTGAGTATACTGGACAAGAGCAATTATCCGACAAAGATGATTGGTATATATCAAAGACACTATACAAAGATAATAGAATAGATGATAATAAATTTAGTTTCTATGTGATGGCAGGAAAGACACAACAGAAACTACAGGAAATGATTAAAAGTCAATACGAATAGGAGAGTAAAATGGCTGAAGTAGAATATAATGGTATAAAGATGAGTGGTTCAAAGATCATGGTTATACTACCCTTATTAGGAACTTTAATAGGTGGTTTATGGGGAGGTTTCGAACTATATAACAGACTGGTGGATGCTGAAGAAAAGATTAACGCACTACAACCACAAGTAATAATGGCAGAGGTTGAAAGAATGGAATCTGTCTTTAACTTTATTAAAGAAGATCTAGAAGGACAAATTGAAGATATCGAAAAAGATACTAATGATGCAGAAGACTTAGTTGAAGAAATAGAAGATGAGTCTGCTGAACTACAAAGAGAGTTAAGAGACTCTGTTTATGACATGGAAAGAGATATGCAAGATCGATTTAAAGAAATGGATCAAGATATTAGAGATATGAGATCTGACTTAGAGGACAGAATAGAAGAAATACTATCAAATCCTTTAAATGATGTAGAATAAGCGTTTAAGTACAACTTAGACAAGAATTGGTTGTCTCCTCCCCTTAGGAGATCCTTTTATATTTATAACTGGGCACGATGATAGTGCAAACCTTTACTAGGGAAGGCAAAAATGGAGAACATAATGAATTTACAAAAAACATTATTTATACTACTAGTTTCTATAGGACTAACGGGTTGTGGTACTGTAGCTCAAGTTTGGGAAACAGGTACTGAAGTAGTAGCCAATACAGTTGATACTGTAGTTAATGGAACTTCCGACCTTGTAACTGCTATTGGTACAGACATCGTAGATACAGGTGCTTTTGTAGTAGATACAGGCGCTGGAGTTGTAGAAGTTGTATCAGAAAAAGTTGACGCAGAAACAGATAAACTAGACGGTACAGAGGGAAACTAAAACGCCCCTTTTGGAAACGAGAGCAACAAAAGGCGGCTACCTCAAGCTCAGAGCAGAGTGCAAAAATTACTGTCGAAATGAAGCGCGAAGAAATAGCGCATTTATTAGAAAGAATTAAATTGCATTGCGAGGCGCAGCCAATGGACTGCGACATATTAGATATATTTTATTCTAATATGGACTAAAAATTTTTTTGGGGGAACATATGTACTTGAACAAAAATTTATTTATAAATTAATCATTGCATACGTATAAGAAGTGAGGTACTAAAATGACCAAACTTTTTCTTCCCCCAGAAATATTTTCACATTAAAAATTATATTAAAATTAACCCTTACAGATATAAGAAGAATTATGACCTTAGGAAAATAATTCTTGACATGGATCTTTAATTTTGATATACTATCAATAAATGAATTTTACATTCACAGAATATTATGGGACATGATAAATGGGAGTCGAACAAGAATTGGCAGAGGTGGAAAAACGTCTTGCTGTTCATGAAGCTCAATGTGCAGAAAGATGGAAAACCATCTTCGCACGAATGGGCGAACAAGATGGACAACGTACACGTATGGAAAACATACTAATTGGAATCGCTGCAGCAGTTATTACTGGCGGTGGTTCTGTGATTGTAACTATGGTAATGATGCACGGAGGATAATGTGATAAAGAATTACACAACAAAGGATATTAAAAAGTCTACAAAGAAAGTAACCCCTAAAAGAAAAGATGGAGACATATTTAAAGACGGTGATATGTGGAAGTTTGAATGGAAGGGTAGTGAGTGTGGATTCCTTACTAAGGATGAAGCTAAAAAAGGACTGATAAAAGTAAGTGGAAAAGCTAAAACAAAAAGTTAAGGCTTTCTGGTTATGGCTAGTAGCATGGTTCTCTCCTAGATGGAACCTAGAGGTTAGCTACAATAAAGAATGGGGCGATTCTGATGACAGGAAGTATGTCGTTAAGAAGTTCTACATAAAAAAACCAAACTACCTCAAATTCAAAACCCACGAGGGTGACGTAGTAGAAGTAAGCAGCCCTTCAGGGTTGAACTATAGGATAACAACAATATGAACAAAATACTTTTAATAGCACTACTAAGTGCAGGATCATACACAGCAAATGCGGTGGAAGTAAGCTCAGAAATAGCATACGGATCAGATTATATCTGGAGAGGCGAAAGCCAAAACGCAGGCAATTGGGCATTATCGGGTGGTGTTGAACTTAATTATGAAAACGGTATGCAATTTGGCATATGGGCATCAGAGGTAGACTATGGTAATGATGCAAACTTTGAATATGACATATATGGTGGATACGGTTGGAACGTAACAGATGAACTAAATATGCACGTAGGTTATGTACAATATAACTTTGACGGGCATGAAGTAGACAGTCTTAAAGAATGGACAGTTGGAGCAAGTTATAAAGACTTTTCAGCATCCTACTTTCAAGACATATATAACGCGGATAATAATTTCGCAAAATACAACTACAAGTTACCTTTAGAAATGATAAATGTTTCTTTATGGTACATAGACCCAAAAGATATGTATGGTGCTAATCTCTCAACAGAGATTAATGATGTCAACATATCATGGATACTAGGAAGTGATGAGATAGGTGAAACACTATCTGAAGTCAACTTTACTTATAATTTTTGAAGAGGATTAAATGAACCAATTATTAATTGGAATAATATTAGTTATGGCTTTTCTTGGCTATGGGATATACATTGAAAATGAGAACCTAAAAGCTGAGAATGCCGCTTACGTCTTAAGAGACGCAGAACAAGATGCAGCAATAGATCAACTACAAGGAGATTTAGAACTGCAAGGTAAGGGTTTACAAGAGATGACAGCAAGAAATGCTGAAATACAAGGTGAAATGAACCGTTACTTAGATGTGTTTAAAAGACACAACCTTACCAAATTAGCCGCGGCAAAGCCGGGGTTGATAGAACCTAAAGTAAATAAAGCCACGAAGGAGGTATTTAATGGAATCGAAGAAGACAGTCGCAATATTGACGGTCTTGATGATGGTATCCAGTTGCAGTCTAGTTCCAACTAAAAAGGAAGTTAGTATAACAACTAAAGCTATTGAAAGAACAATTATTCAACCAGTTATGCCTCGAGAAATCGATCTTAAAGAACCTTATTGGTATGTGGTTTCAGACAAAAACATAGATGAATTTCTAGCACAAATAGAAAAAGATCAAGGACAAATAGTATTTTTTGCAATGTCAGTTCCAGACTATGAACTAATGGCATATAATATGCAAGAATTAAAAAGATACATAAACGAACTCAAAGAAGTGGTAGTATACTATAGGAAAGTTACTGTTCCAAAGCCTTCGCAAGAGGAAAACACAAAAGAACGTAAAATTTCAGCAGGTATAAAAAATCCACTAAAGAATAGTGAGTAACTATACGCAAAGACTTCAGATTTGCACTAATTGTAAAAACCTAACTAAGTTTAAAGTGTGTAAAGTATGTAATTGCTTTATGCCTCTCAAAGCACGGTTAGCACGGGCTACATGCCCACAGCACTTATGGGGAGAGAAGTGATGATGAATAAAGTAATGGCAGTTAAAGACTGGATAATGGCTAGAGTAGCCGAAAGAACGTCTTGGGACGGAGCAACTATTATAGGCGGAAGCGTCTTAATTTTAGTAGGAGCACCAATCATAAAACTACTGGCTTGGCCAGCACTAGCATGGGGTATTTATACTCTTGTTATGGAGCAATCGTAATGCCTAAAGGATCAGGAACATACGGTAAAAGACGAGGACGACCTAAGAAAAGAGGGAAGAAACGTGGCAAGAAAAAAAGCTAAAAGAAAATCTACTAAACTCAAAAAAGCTGGGGTTTCTGGGTACAATAAACCAAAACGTACTCCTAAACACAGAACGAAGTCTCATGTCGTAGTAGCAAAAGTTGGAAAGAAAACGAAAACTATACGATTTGGACAGCAAGGAGTTAGAGGTGCAGGCAAAAAACCTAAAACTGCAGCTCAGAAAGCTAGAAGACGATCCTTTAAGGCTCGTCATGCCAAAAATATCGCTAGGGGCAGGTTGTCCGCAGCATATTGGGCAAATAAGGTAAAATGGTAATGCCAATCATTGAAACAAAAAAAGGTTGGAAAGTAAAAAATACTTCTGGAGTATCTAAGTCCAAGAAAGCAGCGAAGCGAAGACTTCGAGCTATTAAGTGGGCACAGAAACGCAGGAAAAGACGAAGTAAATCTTCGTAGGAGAAAATAAATGTCAAACAAATTTTTAGGATCAGAAGCAGCATGCGGTACAAACGTAGGCGCAGCTTCTACTTTTTTAAACGCGATGGACGTACGGCTAGTAAATAATGGTACTACTAATAGAATAGTTACTATAGCAAATTCTGCTGATGTAACATTAGCAACTTTTACACTAGTTGGCGGTGAAGTGTCAATAATTAGAAAAAATCCAGCTGACCAAATTTTTGCAGCGCACGCCGATGTATTAGGCGCGCCTGTAGTTACAGAAGGCTAATGCAAGATAGCCTCTGGTTAGAAGATGTTGGAGATATGTGTATTTCCACGTTAGATAGACTGAACGCTAAAGTTCAGAAAGGTATGGATATCACACACGAAGATAAAGTAATGCAAGACGTTTGTCTGGGTTACTTATTTTTGTTGAATGTCTGTAACGATGAAGGAGTCTTGTATAAAACAGGTTTATCGGATAATTTAAAACGTAACGTAACACTACACTAATGTTAGATATAAGTAGAAAAGATATACTCTCTGAGAGTATAATGGACTTTGATGCAGCAACTCGCTTCATCAAACTACCTATATCCGAATACCTCAACCTTCTAGGAACTACACCAAACTCAGCACAAGTAGCATTAATCAATGCTATTAATAATCCAAAATATAGATTTGTGTGTGCCGCTCTTTCAAGACGGCAAGGGAAAACTTATATAACTAATGTTATCGGACAATTAGTTTCACTCGTGCCAAATTCCCACATATTAATTATGTCACCAAACTATGCTTTGTCTCAAATCTCATTCGACTTACAAAGACAGCTTATTAAGCACTTTGATCTCGAGGTGGTAAGAGATAATGCAAAAGACAAAGTAATAGAACTATCTAATGGCTCCACTATTAGAATGGGTTCAGTTAATCAAGTCGATTCTACTGTCGGTAGATCATACGACTTGATTATCTTCGACGAGGCTGCATTAGCGGACGGAAAAGATGCCTTTAATGTAGCCCTTCGACCTACACTAGATAAAGAAAACGCAAAAGCAGTATTTATTTCTACTCCTCGGGGCAGAAATAATTGGTTTGCAGACTTCTATCATAGGGGATATAGTGATGAGTTTCACGACTGGTCTTCTATTAGAGCAACTTATCACGAAAACCCAAGAATATCAGACACAGATATAACTGAAGCTAAAAAAGCTATGTCTGCAGCGGAGTTCGCACAAGAATACCTTGCTGATTTTAATACTTATGAAGGACAGATTTGGAACTTTGATTTTGAAACTTGTGTTGCAGATTTAAGTCAGTTAGATACTAGTAAAATGGATGTGTTTGCAGGACTCGATGTCGGTTATAAAGATCCAACAGCTTTATGTGTAATAGCATATGACTGGGACGATAAAAAATTCTATCTGGTAGACGAGTATCTAGATGCAGAAAGAACCACTGAACAGCATGCAGGGGAAATTAGACACTTAATAGAGAAATATAATATTGACTGGATTTATATTGATTCAGCGGCTCAACAGACTAGATTTGATTTTGCTCAGAATTATGATATTTCTACTATAAATGCTAAAAAATCCGTTCTAGACGGTATAGGACAGACTGCAGGTATAATTGATAATGATATGCTAATAGTAGATCAAAAGTGCAGACATACACTAGCTGCTGTCGACCAATATCAATGGGATAATAACCCAAATTTAATGAGAGAACGCCCAAAACATAATATGGCAAGTCATATGTCAGACGCGATTAGATATGCGCTGTATACATTTGAGACAACTGCCCATACTTTCTAATGCACGACCTACCAAAAAATAAATGTTGACAAAAAGGTAAAAATTTGGTATAATTTTTATTAAATAGGATATTATGAATTTAAAAAGAGATTTAGTCAAGTATGTTAGAGATAAGGCAAAATCAGGCTATAAGAAAGAGACTCAGTGCTACATTTGTGGAGACACAGATAAGCTAGAGTTTCACCACTACTATGGAATGACTGAGCTGTTAGAAACTTGGTTGAAAGCACATAAAATAACAATAAATTCAGCCGATGAAATAATGAATGTTCGGGAAACTTTTATTGCAGAACATATAAACGAGATTTATCAAGAAGCTGCTACACTATGTAAACCCCATCATGTACGGCTACACAGTATTTACGGTAAACGACCAAAACTGGTAACAGCCCCAAAACAAAAACGATGGGTAGACAAACAAAGGATTAAAAATGGCATGGTATGACAGACTTTTAGGTAGAGATACGGAGGAAAAACTAAATCCTGCGCAGAGCTTTATTGCGATGGATGAAGGTCTAACTATAAATACTCGTGAGAAGAAAGATAATTATCGATCCGCTTACGAAGAATTAGAAGTAGTTAATCGTGCTGTTAATATGATTGTAGATGATGTTTCAGATATATCATTTATAGTTGGAGACAAAATTAAAGGTATTACACCAATCAAAGATAATGTTCGGAGAAGTCGTGTAGATTTAATACTTAATAAGGAACCAAATCCTTTTCAAGATGTCAGCACATTTAAAAGAAACTTAATAATAGACCTACTAATAGACGGGAATATATTCGTTTATTATGATGGTGCTCACTTATATCAGCTACCAGCACAGAACGTAGTAATTCATTCTGATACTGCTAGTTATATAGAAAAATTTGAGTATGACGGACACATAGATTATGCCCCTAGAGAAATTATACATATTAAAGAAAACTCATTTAATTCAATCTATAGGGGCGTACCTAGATTAAAGCCAGCTTACAGAACAATGTACCTGTTAGATAATATGAGAAAATTTCAGGATAATTTCTTTAAGAATGGAGCAGTTCCGGGATTGGTACTAAAGAGTCCAAACACTCTTTCTGAGAGAATCAAAGAAAGGATGCTGCAGGCTTGGCAAACAAGGTACAATCCTACAAGTGGAGGAAAACGACCACTAATATTAGACGGCGGGTTAGAAGTAGATAGTTTGACTAAAATAAACTTTAAAGAGTTAGATTTTCAATCATCTATAAACGCAAACGAAAAAATAATTTTAGAAGCAATGGGTGTACCACCTATTCTTTTAGACGGTGGGAACAATGCTAACATTAGACCCAACCACAGACTTTATTATTTGGAGACAGTTCTCCCTATAATAAGAAAAATAGCTTATGCCTTTGAAAGATACTATGGATATAAGTTGAATGAAGATGTTACAAATATCCCTGCTCTGCAACCAGAGTTAAGAGATCAAGCATCTTATTTTCAATCCTTAGTAAACTCAGGCATAATGACACCAAACGAAGCTAGAGATTCCTTGAGTTTAGATACTATTGAAGGTCAAGACGAATTAAGAATCCCAGCAAATATAGCGGGTAGTGCAGCAAACCCCGAAGAAGGTGGGAGACCACCACAATCAGAGGAAGAAGAAGATGGCGAATAAAAAAGCAGTACTAAAACAATTAGCAGATTACTTTGCTAGCAAGGGACAGATAATGTCCCCCGCACAATATAAAATAGCAGTTGATGCACCTATAAGATATGCTGTTGCAAAAAGACCTTTTGGATCTTGGTCTAGAATGCAACAAATGATACAAGTTAGTTTTCCTGAACAATGGGAAAAAGCTAACAAGGTCGCACCAACAGTTACCCCCAAAGTTGCAGCTCCTAAAAAGGTAGCTAAGGCTAAGGTAGCCCCTAAAAAGGCTAAAAAATAGGACTTATTATGAAAGAAAAAATATTTCATTGGACTACTACTTTTAAAGCGTTGAACGAAGACGAAGACGGTAGTGTAAATATAAGAGGTTTAGCAAGTACTAACTCTATTGATAGAGTTGGTGATGTTATAAATCACGATGCATGGACAAAATCGGGCGGATTAGAAAACTTCGAAAAAAACCCAATAATTTTGTTTAATCATGATTATAATAAACCTATTGGTCGTGCAACTTCTATGGAAGTTAATACCGATGGTCTGGAGCTTGGAGCGAAAATCTCTAAGTCTGCAGGCGAAATTAAAGATCTAATAAAAGATGGTGTACTTGGAGCCTTTTCCGTTGGTTTTAGAGTCAAGGACGCCGTATATAATGAAGAAACCGACGGATTAGAAATAAAAGACGCCGAACTGTTTGAAGTATCAGTTGTTAGTGTTCCAGCTAACCAAACTGCTATGTTTTCTCTTGCTAAATCATTTGATTCACCGCAAGAGTACCAAGAGTTCAAAAATCTTTTTAAGAATAATAAAGAGGCTAATCAATTTAATGAAATTGAGACGCCACAAGCGACGGATAAAACCGTTTCACAGGAGAAACCTATGTCTAACGATAATAGTACTCCTAGCTCCAATATCGACTTGAAAGCATTCGCAGAAGAAGTAGCAAAATCAACTGCTGCTAAATTTGCAATGGTACAAGCTGAGAAGGACGCGAAGGAGAAAGCAGAAGCTGATGAAGAGGCTAAATTTATAGCTTCAGAAAAGGCTGAGCAAGAAAAAGTTAAGACAATAGTAGAAGTTGGTATGGAAGGCGCTGAGCGTCTTACTACTGACCTAGAGGGTAGAGTTAATGAAAAATACACTAACCTTGAAACTGTTGTTGAAGAACTTAGGTCTGATCTTACTGAAAAGAAAGCAGAAATCGAAGCAATTCGAGAAAGCAAAAGAATTTTCGGAAAAGACAGTACCTCTGACTGGAAGAAAGCGCATGAAGCAGACATCAATGATGCTTGGGTTATGGGACTTGCTACAGGAAAAGGTTGGGACACAAAACTTGGTCAAAGTACAATAGAAAAAGTTAATGCCGATTCAGGCGTTGGCGTTTCTAGTGCTGATTTTGAACAAACTGTTTCAACAAACGTGGAAAGAGACATCCAGTTACAACTAGTCTTGGCTCCTCTATTTAGAGAAATCCAAATGGCTAGTGCAACACAGATCATTCCTATCTTACCAGACGCTGGTTATGCTGAATTTACAGCATCACAAGCAGCTGCGGGTTCAAGCCCACATGGTAACTTAGAAGAAAGAGGCGATACCTTTGGTTCACCTTATGCTGGTGTTGACATGACTGAAAGAACTCTTTCAACCAAGAAGCTGATTTCACAATCTTACTTAGGTAATGAGACTGAAGAAGATGCAATTCTACCGATTCTTCCTTTAATTAGGGAGTCAATCATTAGATCACATGCACGTGGTATTGAAAATGCACTACTAGTGGGTAACCACGCAGATGGCGTTTATGGTACTGGCGGTGCGACTTTTGAAGGACTAGTCACTATGGCTGGGTCTAACAAAACTCAATCTGGCACAGCATTCGCATCTGAAGCACTAACAGCAACACACCTTCTTAATGCTAGGAAGAATATGGGTAAATATGGAATGAACCCAGCAGATGTTACTTACATTGTAAACTCTACTGAATATTTCAACCTATTAAGCGATGCAGAGTTCCAAGATGTCAACCTAGTTGGCGACATGGCAACTAAGCTAAACGGTGAAATTGGATCAGTATTTGGTTCTAAAATCATTGTTTGTGATGAATTCGCTACCCCAGCAGTAGCTAAGTTTTACGCAGTAGCAATTTATGCTAAAAACTACGTAATGCCTAGACTAAGAGGAATCACAATCGAATCTGACTACGAAGTAGCAAATCAGAGACGAGTACTTGTAGCTTCTCAAAGAATTGGATTCACCGATATGATCGATGCAACCACTTCAGCTTGGGCACTTCAGTATAAAGCTAGTTAATAGCTAATGACTTTTATGTGGGGATGTATTTCCCCACATAAATATCTAAAAGGAAAATTATGGCAAATTTAGTAACACTACAGCAGTATAAAGATTTCGCTGGACTTCAAGGAGTTCAGACAGATTCACGTTTAAATACTCTTATACCGCAGGTTACTCAAGTTGTTAAAACTTATTGTGGTAATTCTATAGTTGATTATTATAGTAGCGCCAAGACTGAATACTTCGATATAGCAGACAGTCTTACAAGTAGGGTTATGTTAGATGAAAGCCCTCTTAACGCAGTAACTTCAGTACACGAAAGAGAAGATCAAGCAGCTTCATATGTTGCACTAATCACAGAAAATTCTGATAATAGTGGTAAA
>Ga0209337_1002484_pt1 | contig 13327 bp, 15 predicted proteins | sample LinPmetageLP53_FD_184044 | JGI IMG/M metagenome (GOLD analysis project Ga0209337, IMG submission 184044) | Marine viral communities from the Pacific Ocean - LP-53 (SPAdes) (version 2) | ecosystem: Environmental > Aquatic > Marine > Oceanic | place: Pacific Ocean | collected 2010-02-08
TACAGCCACTGTTGACGTTTCACGGACAAGTCCTAGAGTCGCCAACTTAGCAAGTGTTTTGCCAGTTAAAAAAATGAATCAGATTTTACGAGCTTAACTCAGGCTCGACGTGCTGACATTAATCGACTGATGCCAATCAATTCCAGTCACCCCCATATTATTTATCACCCAATGTGAAAGGAACCTCTCCGGTATCCTCCTGCTCTTTTTCTTGTTTAGCTTTTACGTAAGCTTCCTTCATAGACTCTAATTGTTTCATCATTTCTTTTTTTTCTGAAACAAGTCTCATGTTACGAGCTTGTACTTTTTTTTTGTGATTTTTTCTATTTCTTGATTTCGGCATAATAATTTATTTATATATGGTACAAATATAAGTATCTTATTCCAATAATCAAAATATTTATAATAAAAACTAAGTGAGTAATTTAAAAAAACTTTTAAGTAGGGTTAACAACATAGTTGAGAACTCAAATCCAGGTACCTTAAACGAAATTAAAAATATTTCTAATATTTTAGAGGTTAACGGTAAGGTAGCTACCGTTTTACATTTTGTTAATAAAGATAGTAACTGGAACCCACATACCCTTACACTTTTGGATGACCTTTTAAAAGAAGAGAAATTAACTGATGGTGGAAACCAAGAAAAAATGGATTTTTACCTTGTAAATTATTTGGATAAAAATTGGAAAGACTTGGTAATAAAAAGGTTAATGGCAGCTAAAGGTCTTAATTTTGTCTCTACTTGGTTATCACCTATTATGGACGTAATTGTGGATGATGTTACTAAACTAGGTTTATACCCAGATGAAGGACTAGGAGGTGGAACAAGTGGTGCAGGGTTTAAAAATTATAAACAATTATTTGGTGATAGTAGTATGTTTCTTTATGGTCCTTTTGTTGATTGGGTACATGGTGTGGTTAAATCAGAAGAAAAAGATGGTCTAGTTGTACAACAAAATTCACAAGACAGAATTGATAGAGGAAAAAGCTCAAGACACTTTTTTGATGTTACCCCTACAGGTGAGTATGATAGAGATAAGGGCGGAGGATACTAATCGAACCAAAAATCAGACTCTTTCTTAGTAGACTTAAATTCATAAAAAGAGTTACCTAACTTACCTATAACATTTTCACCTAACCTTATAGAATTTTTCACATCCTCCACAATAACATATTCATTAGAAGTGTGATAATTGTAATATCCAGCAGCAAAGTTTAAACACGCAAAATTAAATTTATCTTTAAGAACCATAGTGTCGGTATATGGGTGATGTCTCCACTCAGTAAAGCCATGCTCTAAAATTATATTACGAGTCTTACTAAAGAACTCGGATTTTTGTTCAAACAACCTAACACCCATTAAAGAAAGTGACATCGTATCATTTTCTGTAGAGTCAAATTGTATGGCGTATCCAACATCTTTAAAAAATTCCTCTTTAGCACCCCTACTTCCATGACACCCAGTTTCTTCAGCAACCGGGAAAAATGCTTTAATCACGTCGAATTTCTCCAACAGTCGTAAACATATAAAAACCCCAGCTTTGTCATCACCACCTATCCCTGTAGGTGTCCCATCTTCTTTTGTATAAGCCTTTAGAGCTAATTTACTTTCCCCCTGGGAATTAGGCAAATACTCTTCCCTAACTTCCATCTCCACAATATCATGAACACTATCTGTGTGAGCCAGGACCAAAGGGTAGTAGTCAGAAACACCTTTAGTTACATACAAATTTCCCAAATCATCTTTTTCATAATCATACCCCATTTCTTCAAAATGACCGATAAGGTAATTTATTAATCTTTCCTCTTCCCAAGTCTTAGTTGGTATGGACAATAATTCTTTTAATTTTTCTTTCATATTAAACTCTTTTAGAGTAACCCACCACTTGATAGTAATCTCTTTTACCATCACAGAAGTCAATTACTAATTGTAATAAACCTTTAAACATAAATGCATCATCAGACCTCTTCTCACATAAAATGAATAATTCTAAGATACTAGAAAGAAACTCTACACTTAGATACCCACAACCATCTATACCCTGAAAGTCTGTTAGAGACCCCCCTACGTACTGTAGTTGATAGTTATTGCGTTCCTCCTGTGTCTCAAAAGGTGTCATCACACCATACAAGTCCAAATACTTCTGTACAAAGTCTCTAACCATTTCCTTGTTAAATTCCGCTTTAACTAATAAGTCCACAATCCAATGTGTGTGAGAAGGAGTCCTTAATCTATTTGTTGGTTCTTTATATTTCACAATAAAGTCTAAGTCAGGGTAAGAACCTCTAAATCCCTGAAACATGGCTACTTTAGTGTCATCACTAAGGATAAACTCATTTACAGATTCTACCCTTGGTCCATTTTTTATTTTGTATTCTAATTTTTCCATTATTTGTATTTTACAACTTTGGGATTTAATTCCCAGTTAAACTTATATTCTGATGTGTATTTGTTATTGTTGTGTTTTTTACAACACTTACCACATGCTTTTTCTACTTTTGCTTTTCTCGCGTAATAAACGTCTCTTTCACAACTAGGACATGTAGCTACCCATTTCATAAATTGGGACTTATCAACACCGGAAGCACTACTACATCTCTCACCACTACAACCTATAGACCTAGCTACTCTTTTCCACTCGGCATCATGATTTGAATATCCTCTGTTTTTATAATCTAGTCCATGTGCAATTTCATGAAGAATAGTATTAATTACTCTTTTTTCGTTAGTTTCGTGTTGAGTCATAGGTCTAGAAAGTGAAAGTGTTTTTAATCTACCATTGTGGCAACCAAATCTACGAACTGCTCTGTCCCACTTAAAAGTGTAATCAGAAAGACCGTGTTGTCTCATCAACCTAAGGGCTATATTTCTTGCTTTTTCTAATTTCATACTACAAAGATAAGAAAAAAATATTAAATGGCCGAATATAAACGTGAAATTTTTCTTAAAGAATCTTGTCCCGCTTTGTTAAAACGTTTTTCCCAGAATTTAAGAAAGTTTTTTGGGGAGGAAGTTACTTTGGGTGATAAGTTAGGTATTTTTATAGTTTCATCAGCAGAAAAATCCTTTAAAAAATCTTCATATGTTACTGACCAGTTCTGAATTAATTGGTCTAAAACCACATTTTTAACCTCATCAATCGAGGTTTTCCTACCATCGTATTCCCTAATTCTGTCTATAGTTTCTTGAGGTACCTCTAACTCCTCAAAAAATCTTTCAGCACTAAAGTTATTAAGTCTTTTTGCGTAAGAAAAAGCCCTGGAGGTTTTTAAGAATTCTATAAATTCTTCTTTAGAATTAATATTTTTATTTCTTAGTAAACCATAAACTTCAGATATTCTAGCGTTAAGTTCAAAACTTAAATGTAGGTAAATCATAAACATTAATTCGTCCCAGTCATCCAAGGCACCCATCTTATTTAACATTTGACTTAAGTTAGCAACCTGCTCAAAGTTAGGTTTTGCGGAATTACTAAGTATTCTTTTGTAGAATTCATAAACGTGAGTTAATTCATGAAATAATATAGATTCAGCATAAGGTTTTATTTCTGAATTATATAGTTCTGTAAAAGAACCGTTTTCATAAGAAGACTCAGGGATATTAATTTCTATATTTATAATCCCACCCACCACTAAAGGTAACGTTTTACCATCATCAAAAGTAGCATCCACCAGGTCAATTTCATTAGTCTCAAAAGAAGCAGCATCTATATAATCATCACCACTAGTTATATTTTCATCGGGTACAACATTTAACTTTAAATTTAACTGGGGTTCAGCTAAAGGAAAATCCACAAACCTATCATTAGAACTATTCCAACCCATAGAAACGGCTTTTTCCTGTACGTCATCACCAGTAAAAAAAACCTCCTTATCTTCCGAAGATAATAACATTAACAAACCATCATTAATCATTTCAGAGAATGTGTCCACCCAAAACTCAATTGATTTGGGTACGCCCAAAGCTTCTTTAATAAGCCTTAGAGATTGTTTTTTTGTTATTACTAATTTCATGGCTAATAAATATCCATGAGTTACTGTTTTTCGACCAATTTGAATTTTTCACTAGTTTTATTATAACTCATAGTATACGATTCTTTTTCTTTAATCACATTCTTAAGAATTTGGGCAGCAATGAAATCTTCTACTTCTGACTGAATAGACCTTTTTAAGGGCCTTGCACCAAACTTTTCATCATAACCTATAGAACATATATGGTCTACAATTGAGGGCCCAAATTTGATATCATAACCTTTTTCTAGTAAACGGTCATTCAAATGAGACAACTCAATCTTTACAATTTTTTTAATACCAGTTTTATCTAAAGACTCAAAAATAATAATATCGTCTAGTCTATTTAAAAATTCTGGGTTAAAAGTGTTTTTTAAAGATTTAGATATTATAGTCCTAACTCTTTCCTTATCAGTTTGTTTTGAAGCTTTCGTAGTAAAACCTAAACCATTACCAAAGTCTTGGGAATTCTTAACCCCTATATTAGAGGTCATCATTATTAGAGTATTTTTAAAATTTATTCTTCTTCCAGACGCGTCAGTAACATAACCATCATCTAATATCTGTAAAAGAATGTTAAAAATTTCTCTATGACCCTTTTCTATTTCGTCAAATAAAATTAAAGAGTAAGGGTTCTGCCTTACTTTTTCTGTAAATTGACCACCTTCATTATAACCTACATATCCAGGAGGAGAACCAATTAATCTGGAAACCGAGTGTTTTTCTTGGTATTCTGACATATCCACCCTAATCATAGACTCTTCATCACCAAACATTAATTGAGCTAATTTTTTAGCCAAGTGAGTTTTACCAACACCAGTAGGCCCTAAACATATAAATGAACCAATAGGTTTATCCAGTTCTTTGATGCCTACTGAATTTCTCCTAACAGCTTTAACTATAGAATTAATAGCAGCATCTTGACCAATAACATTTTTCTTAAGTTGTTTGTCTAAATTTAACAAATTCTTTTTGTCGTTTTGATTCATTCTACTTAAAGGTATTTTAGTTATTTTAGAAACAACCGACATTACATCCTCTACAGTTATAGGTATTTTATTTTTAGATTGACGAACCTCCCAACTCTTTGTTAAATCACTTAATTTTTTAGTTAATTTTCTTTCACTATCACGAATAGAGGCAGCTTTCTCATACATTTGTGATTTTACTACGACAATTTTTTCATCCTTAAGTTCAGAAATTTGAGCCTTTAGAGATTCTATACTTTTAGGGGTTTTAACCTCTATCTGTACCATAGAACCAACCTCATCCATAACATCAATAGCTTTATCAGGAAAAGCACGGTCACTTATATATCTATCAGCAAGACGAACACATAACTCCACACACTCTTCACTATAAGTTACATTGTGGTGGTCCTCATATACATGTTTTATATTCTTAAGAATCTCAATTGTTTCGTTAGTGTTAGGTGGGTCGATAGTGACTTTTTGAAACCTTCTTTCTAAAGCACCGTCCTTCTCAATCTTTTCCCTATACTCATCTAAAGTTGTAGCTCCAATACATTGGACATCACCTCTAGCTAAAGGTGGTTTAAATATGTTTGCCGCATCTAGGTTACCCGCTGAATTACCAGTACCAACTACGGTATGTATTTCGTCTATAAAAATTATAACATCGTTATTGTCTCTTAACTCGTCTATAATTGCTTTCATCCTTTCCTCAAACTGACCTCTATATTTTGTACCCGCCACTAATGAAGATAGTTCCAGTAAAACTATTCTTTTATTTAAGAGAGTTCTAGGACAATCACCCATATGTATTTTGGTGGCTAACATTTCTACAACGGACGTTTTTCCGGCTCCTGGTTCTCCTATTAATACGGGGTTATTTTTCTTTCTTCTTGCGAGTATTTGTATAATACGTTTAACCTCATCCTCCCTACCTATTACTGGGTCTAATTTACCTGAAGAGGCAAGAGAGGTTAAATCTCTTGAAAAATTATCTAATATTGGGGTTCTACTATCTGTAGAACTTGATTTTTTTGTTTCGTCACCACTAAGTTCTTCCATATCGGAATCAGCACTAAATTCTATCATATCTTTTTTATTTAAATTTAATATATTTCTGTTAATAATCAACCACTGACAAAATGACATATAGAATGTCAGGTTTGACATTTGGCTTATTGTTTATTACCATTGGTACAGTAATTGTACTACAAAACTAATGAAAATAACTTCATAAACAAATAAAAAAAAAGAAAATTAAATAAAATGACAAAAGTAATTGGAATTGACTTAGGAACAACAAATTCGTGTGTTTCTGTGGTGGAGGGTGGAAATCCTGAAATAATCGTAAATTCAGAAGGAAAAAGAACCACACCTTCTATAGTGTCTTTTAAAGAGGGTGATAGAAGTGTTGGTGACCCAGCAAAAAGACAAGCCGTAACCAACCCTGAAAATACTATTTATTCTGTAAAAAGATTTATAGGTAGTAAATTTAGTGAAATCAGTAAAGAAGCTAAAAAAATGCCTTACTCAGTAGTTAAAGGCACAAAAGATATTGTAACCATAAAAGTAAGTGATAAAACTTATGTACCACAAGAAATTTCAGCTGTGGTATTACAAAATTTAAAAAAGACAGCTGAAGACTATCTTGGTGAAAAAGTAACTGAAGCTGTAATAACAGTACCGGCTTATTTTAATGATGAACAAAGAAACGCGACAAAAGAAGCTGGAGAAATAGCGGGACTTAAAGTTTTAAGGATTATAAACGAACCTACTGCTGCTGCATTAGCATACGGTATGGATAAAAAAGATAAAGATATGACTGTCGCGGTATATGACCTTGGTGGTGGAACATTTGACGTATCTATTCTAGAATTAGGTGATGGTGTATTCGAAGTAAAATCAACTAATGGAGACACTCACTTAGGTGGGGATAACTTTGATGAAAAAATTATTGAGTGGCTATTGGACGAATTTAAGAATGAAAATAATATGGACCTATCAAGTGACCCCTCAGCTTTACAAAGACTAAGAGAAGCGTCAGAGAAAGCAAAAGTAGAACTATCCAACTCAACAACAACAGAGATTAATCTACCCTATATAACCGCTGATAGTACAGGACCTAAACATTTAGTACGTAATTTATCTAGAGCAAAGTTTGAGTTAATGGTTGAGGATTTGGTTAAAAAAAGTTTAACACCATGTAGAAAAGCATTGAAAGACTCTGGTTTAAAAGTTAGTGATATTGATGAAATTTTATTAGTTGGTGGTTCTACAAGAATACCTTGTGTACAAGAGGCTGTGGAAAAATTATTTAAGAAAAAGCCATCGAAAGGAGTAAATCCAGATGAGGTTGTAGCTATGGGTGCTGCCATACAAGGTGGTGTGTTAGCTGGTGATGTAACTGATGTGTTATTGTTAGATGTAACTCCACTATCACTGGGGATTGAGACTATGGGACAAGTTATGACTAAACTTATAGACTCTAACACAACAATACCCACTTCTAAAAGTCAAATATTCTCGACAGCGGTAGATAATCAACCAGCTGTGGATATTCATGTGTTACAAGGAGAACGACCTATGGCTAATGATAACCGAAGTCTAGGAAAATTCCAATTAACAGATTTACCACCCGCACCAAGAGGAATACCACAAGTAGAAGTGACTTTTGATATTGATGCTAATGGTATTATTGATGTAAAAGCCGTCGACAAAGGAACTGGTAAACAACAAAATATTAAAATTGAGTCTGGAAGTAGTTTATCAGATGATGAAATAGATAGAATGAAAAAGGAAGCAGAGATTAACGCAAAAGAAGATACTGAAAAATTAGATAAAATAAATAAATTAAATTCAGCGGACGCATTAATATTCCAAACGGAAAAACACATAAAAGAATTTGGTGATAAATTAGATGATAATGATAAATCACGTCTTGAAAATAACATTAAAGAATTAAGAGAAGTTATGGTGTCAGAAGATATTGATGGGATAGAAGATTTAACTGAAAAGTTAAACAGTACTTGGCAAGAAATTAGTACTAAACTATACGAACAAACAGAATCTGAAGACACAACCCAAAAAGAGGACGTAAGTGAAGAAACAACAGATGTTGAGTTTGAAGAGGTAAAAGAAGAAGTAAAATAAATTAATGGATTTGAGTTAGGAAATTGAAAAATAATATTTCCTTTCTCAAATCTATATTTTATAATTAAATAAAAAATATTATGATGAAAATATATACAAGTCCTACATGTCACTATTGTAACAGACTTAAAACAGTTCTAAAAGAAAAAAATGTACAGTTCGAGGAAATTATAGCTTCAGAAAATGAAGAAGAATGGAATGAGATAACTAGAATAGCCGGTATTGGAATGACACCAGCAATCATTTTCCAAAATGAAATATGGTTACCTAATAGAGATTTCAGAACACCAGAAGAGTTAGTACAAAGAGTAGAACACTTTACAGCGAACCCTATGAGACATTTAAATCTTGAAGAAAGATTAGACCAGATGCACAACACAGTAAAAAATCTAACACTACTTTTAAATCAGATGGGGACAACCATACAAACTTTAAATAATAAAGTACCTAACCCAGTACCACAATCACAACAACAGGTACCACAACAACAGGTACCACAACAATAGTATGGCTATAAAATCGGAAAAAATAAAAGGTAAACTTATAGTAAACGAATACGACTCAACCAACCTAAAAACTACAGAGTATAATACTGAAACTAGTGAATTAATTGTAGAATTTAAAAAGGGTGGAAAATACTCATATAATAAAGTCCCTATTTCTATTTTTACAAAAATGAGATTAGCGGAAAGTCAGGGTTCTTATTTTTCCAAAAATATTTCTAAAAATTATAAATATAAAAAATTGTCATAGATAACTTATTCGTATATTTATTATATATGAAGAACGATGATAAAAAAATAGTAAAGAGTTTTAAAGTACAAGAAGTACTAAACCCTGATATTTGGGAAGAATATGGTGAGTCGTACAAAATGAAACCAGAAATTAGGGATTCTTTATTAAATATAGTAGAAGATTATCTAGATTTCGTAGACCTAGACGTTGATGTGGATGACATAACCCTTACAGGTTCTTTATCTAATTACAATTGGTCGGATTTTTCGGATGTTGATTTGCATATCCTAATTGACACACCTAAAGACAAAAATTCCCTTTTAAAAAAATATTTAGACAGTAGAAGGATTATATGGAATTCTTTACGTGATGTAACAGTAAAAGATTTTGATGTTGAAGTGTATGTGCAAGATACTAATGAACCTCATTTCGCTACTGGTGTTTATTCGGTTATGTATAATGATTGGTTAGCCGAACCAAGTTATACAGAATTTACTCTAGAACCAGAAAAAATATTAAAGAAATCTAAATTGTGGATGGAAAAAATAGACAAGATAGAAGACGACTCAAAACGAAAAGAACCACAGGTAGTTTTAGATGAAATACAATCCTTAAAAGACAAACTAAAAACATATCGAGGAACAGGATTAAAAGATGAAGGGGAGTACTCATATGAGAATCTAACCTTTAAATTTTTACGTAGAAATGGATATATAGGTAAACTACATGAGATAAAAAATAAATTAATAGATAAAACTCTTACTGTCGAAGAAAAAGTTTTCGATATTTAGATATATTTATAGTAAATAATTAATTAGTTATGGCAGGAGGAAATTACGGAGGAAACTCATTACCAACAACACCCATCAGTGGGAATACGCTATGGAGTGGTAGACTAACGACCTACGCAAATTGGGAATGTACTAAAATAGTTGGTACTCAGGCAACAGCAAACTTTACTTATGAAGGTACGGTATACCATGTAAATACGTCAGCAGCTGGGAATAGTAGTATTGATATGTTAATCATACCAAATAAACTATCAGCAATACCATATGGAGTTTGGTTCGCATGTTATGAGTGTGGTTGTGATGGAGCAATGACAGGTAACACAGACTCCAATGTGTCATCCGCATATAATAACTCATTCTATTCTGGAAGGACACCTATACAACAGGTTACCTTTTTAGGTATGGGAGGAAATCAGAATTAAAATAAAAAAATTTAAAAAATAAATTAAAATGGGAAGATTAAAACCTATAGGTAGTGAAAAATTAGAAGGGCAAGAAAAGATTAATAGAATCATGGAAATTGCTCGTTACAATGAAGTAACAAAAAATGTTGAGCATCACACACAAACTAATTCCTTTAGTCAAAAAGGAGCTGATGGAAATGTATACGCTATTATTCAGGAACGTGATGGGTATTACTTAAAATGTGGTGTTAACGAATCAGAGCTAGATTATGCTAGTGGACTGATGAACAAAAAAAGAGATAGGTTTAAGAGTTATGGGGCAGCCCTTAAAAGAATGAACCTAATCTTTAAACCAATCAACGAAGAATATAATGAAGGTAAAGGTCATAGTATGTACGATGAAATGGAAGAACAAGAAAAATTTGTTTTAAATGTGCCTAATGAAGAAGGTGATGAAGAAATGGACATGGACGTGGATATGGATATGGGTGATGACATGGAAGGTGAAGAACTAGATATGGATTTTGATATGGAGGATGAGTCTGGGGATGAAGAACTAGATATGGATGTTGATGTAGAATCTGAAGAAGGTGAAGAGGACATGGAAGGATTTATGAAACCAATTCAAAAACTAACAGGAAAATTAGGACAAAAACTAAGAGATGTAGAAGAGGAATTAGGTAGTGCAGATATAAAATACGTACTTAACTCAATAATTTCTGCTGTAGATTTAGATAATTTAGATAATGAAGATAAGGAAGATGTTTTAGATAGGTTTGAAGATGATGAATCCACATATGGTGATGAAGAAGTTGAGGATATAGATATGGGTGATGAAGATATGGAAATGGGTGATGAAGAACTAGATATGGATGTTGATGTAGAAATGGGTGATGACGAAATAGAAGATGAGGAAGAATTAGCTATGGAATCATTAAAGAATAGAGTTTCTAATTTACTAGAGTCTTATATAGAGAAAAAAAAAGTAGTTAAAAAAAATATAAACCCTAAGGACTATATAAAGAACACTCTAAATCAAATAGAGAGTAAAAAAAAAATAAAAGAGCATTATAAAACTATCGACCAGGAGATAAGCACAAAAAAATTCTTAAAAGAAAACAAAGAATTTAGATTTGCCGGGTCTAATAAAAGTAACATAGTTCTAAAATCCAACAAAAAACAAGTTTTAATAAATAAAAAGGGTGTCGTTATTAAAAAATAATGAAATTATTATTTATAAATGAGTTGGGTCCTAATTATAAAAACGAAAACACATACGAATTTATATTTGGGGAAAATTTAGAGGAAATTTGGGGTGATGATTGGGACGCTAAACCGTCACATGGTAAACCAGGACCACCCGAAATACAATATATAGAAAGTGTGGGGGTACTTAAAACTGATAAAATAATATTAGATTTAGTACAAAATTCTGATTATTTTGGGATGGAACACGCTTTAGACGGGGTAATAGCTTTAGGTTGGGAAACCTACGAGGACTCTTACACTGATGGGGACGAAGAAAGGTTAGTATTTCATTTTACTGACCCACTTCAAAAAGTTAAAGATAAATTATATGCTAGAGATATAATATTAAAATTTGATAAAATTTTAACAAATGCCAGAAACTAGAAAAAAACTAATCAGTAAATTAATAAATGAAGGGTTCACACATAGAACCCTATCTTTGTTTTCAGATGGACAGTTAAACCAGTTAAGTAAAAAATTATTTACAGAACAAGTTAATGATAAAGAAATAAAAAACAAAGAAAAAGAATTAGCTGGACTATACCTAGCAAAAGCAGCTGAACTAGAAGAGGATAAAACTGAAGAAGAATTGGATATAGAAACTGATGAAACAGGTAATCCAGATGTTGAAATAGATGGAACACCACTTCTAAGGGAAAAAGAAATAGAAGAAAAATTCGCAAGTAAAGCACAACAACAATATCTGTATTCCGTTAATCCTGCAGCAGCAGAAAAATTAGCCTCTAAAATGACCAAGAAAGACTATGAAGATTTACCAGAAAAAGTAAATGAAGGTGAAATGTTAGAACAATGGATAACATCTTTAGTTGAAAAAAATAACAGACCGGAAATAAGTAAAAGAAATTTTATTAAAACTATTAAAGAAAATTTAAGTAAACCTATTTTAGGTACTGAAGCACAAAATAATTCTTTTAGTACTGTTGTTGAGATTGGTGAGGAAATGGACCCAGTAATGGTGGTTAATGTGGATGGTTTTGATGATGAAGGTCATTTAAATGGTTATTTAAAAAGTGGGGAGAGTGATGATTTAATAGAATTAAATATATGTCCCGCTGGTGATATTAAATTAAATGGTATGAATGTTGGTGAAACAGAACTTATAGAAACTGATAGAGATAATGAAGGAGAATACATTGGAGCTCCTGAAGCAACTACAGCACCAGCACCTTTAAAAACACCAACTATTGCACCAACTAGACCAGGTGAGAAAAAAAGAAGAGGGCCATTTCAAAAACCAAAAACAAAACCAAACCCAAAAGCTAAAGGTGGTGACTCAAGTTTACCAGATTGGTTAACATCAACTAATTTAGGAAAAGCACTAACACAACATGGCTAAGAAAAAACTTAATTTAGAAGCACCAATTGATTATGGTGACGGTAGTGAAAGAATGTCCCCAGACATTGAGGGCAAGTTAAAATCTCAAGAACACCCATTAGGTGGTCATCAAGCATTTCCAGACGTAGATAAAGATGGAATTCCAGACAATTTTGAAGAGTTAATCGCATCCCAAAGATTTCAAGATGTTGTACAAAAAGTAAAAGATGCGACAGGGGTAGAAAATATAGACCCACAAACTTTTATGTCTCTACAACCAATGTTAATGCAAGCAGCTCAAAGAATATTACAAATAGAATCACAAAATAAAGAAGTTTTAGAAAATCTTGCAGTAGAGTTGGTTGTTGGTGAAATGGGTATACCTGAAGGTGATTTACAGTTTGACGCAAAACTGGAAAAACCTAATATGTCAGGAATGCAACAAAAACCTAAAGAAAAAAAGAAAAAGAAAGAGCTTGAATTTCCTAATTTTGAAATGGAGGATGAGGCCGCTAAAAGGTTACAAAAATTAGATTTAGAAAAGCAAAAAAGAAGATTTATAAATTCTTTAATACAGGGGTCAGCAAAAAAAGCTCACTACATGTACCACTTAGTAAATGAAAGATTAAATGATATAAACCCAGATTTAGTTGGGTTATACTCTATAGTAATGTCAGTTAA
>Ga0209337_1002486_pt1 | contig 13320 bp, 14 predicted proteins | sample LinPmetageLP53_FD_184044 | JGI IMG/M metagenome (GOLD analysis project Ga0209337, IMG submission 184044) | Marine viral communities from the Pacific Ocean - LP-53 (SPAdes) (version 2) | ecosystem: Environmental > Aquatic > Marine > Oceanic | place: Pacific Ocean | collected 2010-02-08
GTTTTCATTTCTTCGTAATAATCTTTATTAGCTTCTTCACATTCTTGCATAGTGTCATATTCGCAAGAACCTGTTTCACCCCATTTATATTTTCCTTCTTCACATTTAGTACACGGCATATTATATAATATATATTAAGTTAGTTTATTTGATTTTTAAATTGTTGCCCTTCTTCTTATTATTGCTAAAGAGTTTTGGCTATTTGTGATATCATCACTCACTACGAACGCTTGGACTGGCTCAGGCTCAGTACCACCACTTAATTCAAAAGCTCCTGACATCATTTGAGGTGATGGTATTGCTGGTGGTACTGCACCACCTCCTCCTCCTCCTCCTCCAGGTTTTCCACCACTTGCGATTTTAGCTATATTCATGGCTGCAAAAGTACCTGCTAAAGCTGCCATAGTAACTGGATAAGCACCAAATGTTCCTGCTGTTGCTCCAACATTTGCATTAGCTGAATTAAAAGCATTAATTACAGATTGAGTTCCTGCCATTGTAGCTTGTGCAAGTGCTGCCGCCTTTGCTATTGCTGTACCTTCTCCTGCTGCTTCTTGTATTATTTGTAGACCTTGATTTGCCATAGCAATATTCATATCCATTTTTGCATCTTCAATTTTCTTCCTGTCATCAGCTGCTTTCTTGTCTGCTGCTAAATTTTCTTTTCTACTTTTTTGTTGCTTCTTATTCCATTCATCATTAGCTTTTATTTTAGCATCAAATTCATCATCTATTATTTTTTGAGCATCATCTTTTGCTTTTTGTTTTATAGCCTTTTCTTCATTTATTGCTGTAGTAATTTGAGTCTGTAATAGTCTTTGACTTCTTAACTTTTTAGTATCAAGATTAATTAAGTCTGCTTGAAGTTGTGCAAGTTTATCTTTGTCCGCAATAGTGTTTTTGCCTTGAGCCATTTCTAATACCTGAGCATCTATAAGAAGTTGTTTAGATTCAATTTCTTTAGCCGTAATACCTTCTTCTATTTTTTGGGCTTTTCTTAGTAAAGCAATTCTTTCTGTTGCATTGAATTTTTCCCTATCTTCAGCTTGTAATCTAATATCATTTATTTCTTTATTTGCTTTAGCTCTTTCAACTTTTAGCTTTCTATCAATATGGTGTGCTTCTTGTCTTGCTTTAGTCACTTGATCGATAGCATCAATTTCTTCTTTCGTTTTCTCAACAAAGTCATCTACTGATTGGATTAAGTTTTTTGCTGCACCTATTGGATCTTTAAAGAAATCTACTATACCTTTTCCTAATTTTTCTAAGGATTCCATAGGACTTGTAACTGCTTCTATAATTGTTTCTCCTAAGTCTGAAAATAAATCTAGTACTTGGGAAGTAACAGCACCAATTCCTGCCATTATTCTTTGAAACTTCTCTTGCCCTTCTTCTGAACGCTTAAATGATTGAGTTAAAGCTATTACTGCAAGAACTAAAGCACCTATACCAGTAGAAATGATTCCAGCTTTGATAGTTCCAAACATAGCTTTTGCTGTTGGTATTATCTGACTGAATCCTTTTTTTACACCATTCAAAGAAATACCCATAAATTGAAAGTTAGCTATACTTTCTTTAGATTCTTTGTTGTTTCCTTTTTGTGCTACTGTGGATTTCTTAACTTCCCTAGTTGCTTCTTTTTGTTTATTAGTAAGTTCTTTTAAAGTATTCTTTTCTAAATTTAATAAGTCGTTTGTATTCCTTATTTTATCGTTCAGCTTATCCATTCCTGCAACCCAACCACCCTTAGGAATAGCATCTTGTTTTGCTTTCAGTTTTATCAATAGTCTTTCTTGTCTAATTATTTCTTCATTCTGTATTGATATTTCTTCATTTACATCATCTAAAACCTTACCCCAATCTTTAGTATCTTGACTGACTGATTTTATGTTTGATTTTACCTCTAAGTTTAATGTTTCTTGTGCCATATTAAAATCTTGTATTTGTTAATGTTAATTCATTTAAAGTTACTGTTGCACTCCAAATATTATTTACATTGTTTCTATCTGTTACTTCTATTGAAATTGAGTCTACTGTTCCTGTAGTACTATCTACCATAACTGCTGTTCCATTTACACCAATCTTCCCAATATTTCTTGTAAAACCTACTATAAAAGCCATACCACTAAGTTCGCCCACTCTCACGACTCCCTTTATATTTCTGTAAGAATAATTTCCAACTGTACCTGAAGTACCACCCACCTCTAGTCTTGTTATATATATTTCAAAACCGACTATTGAATTTTCATTTACATTTATATAAGTAGATCCATCACCATTTACTGTAAGTTTTGTTGCTGTATTATCTGAGGTTGTGCCTGATAAATTAATTGTAGATACTTTTCTTAAACAATCTGTTGTAGTATCAGCAGCATTTATAACTTCAAGTCCTCCACCTATTACAACTTCTCCATCTCTATCAGCTTTTCCACCTACACCTAGAACTGTTGCATTATTAACACCATTTGCTATTTGATTATCACTGCCATTTATAAAACAATTATTATTAGAACCTAAAGTCTGATTATTTGTTCCATTTAGCTGCGTATTTTCTGTGCCTATTTGTGTAATGTTTTTAGCTCCATTAATTTTATTGCTTGTATTCCAAAAGGTACTAATCAAATTAGTGTTAAACATAAAAGACCTACAAGTTCCTGTTGCTTTGTCATAGGTATATCCATAAGCACCACATTGAACTTCATTTGCTGTTATGTTATTATTAGTGCCATCAGTAAAAATAACTTCACCTATACCTGTTACTTCATATGGTTTTATTGTATATCCTTTTAAGTATTGCATTATGGTAATAGTATAAATTCAACTTTTGCCAAGCTGTTGGGTTTGTAGTCAATATAGTTTACTCTAAAAGATCGGTTTTTTATAAATACAGTATCATAGAACTTGAAATTTGCAATATCAGAAGAACTTAAATTAACTCTTAAAGTCATTGTTCTTGTATCAGCATTATAGAGTTCACCAAGATATGGAAGCCAGTAAGTGTTGAACAAATTGTCTATTGGTGGTACACCTACATTTGAGCTAGGTAATTGGTGACTATTAAAATAGTAATCTGTACTTGTTAAAGAACTAGGAATATCAGACAAGTGACTAAATTGTAAAAACCCAGTTAATGTTGCAGCTGAATCTCCGTTTTGAGCTGGTACAGTATATGAATTTACAGCAAGAGTTTTAACACCATTATTGTATAGTATTCTTGGTGAATTTGCAAAACTTGTTGTCACGCCATCTTCATCTTTAGTATATATCCTAGGAACTACAAAGTCTAAAAGTTGCGACATCAATGGCGCTACTACACTAGCTGCAAATGGTTCTGCTGATATTTCTTTTGTTCCTCTAAAAATAGTATTAAGATTACTTGAAGAAAGAGAGCCATCATAAGATTGACTTCCGTACAAATGACCATTTTGTGCTTGTTTATATACGCCAAATATGTAATCTTCATCATCTTCAGCAAACTGAAATGTCGTAATCTTTTCTAAGTCAGTTAATGTTTCTAGTTCCATTTGTGAAACATCTACCTTATCTGTCCAATCATGCTCAATACTTCTTGCCGCTAGTGTTAAGTTTCCTGCACCTCCATTAGTATTTTCAAAAAACAAATCTGCATAAGGTTCTATTAAGATATTATTAGGGTTGTCCTTGTCTGCTGTGCTAACTAAATTGAACATAGTCATTATACCTTTAAGAAACTCCCATTGTCCTAGTTCTCCTCTTATTTTAGTAAGTAAAGTGCTAGTCTGAGAACCAAAGCTAATCCATGACATGTTAAATTTGCTATCAGGCATTAAATTAAAACTACCTGAACCAATTTTCGTTTCAGCTTGTATATAATCTCCAACTGCCATGACAGTAGCAAATACAGTACTAAGTTCTGCAATGATACCAAAAAGAACTGTTACCTTCTTGGGAGAAAATTCCTGAATGAAATTATTATTAAAATCATAATGAGCAAACCTCATAGTAATAGTTCCACCAGGAGAAGAAGTACATGCAGCGTTTATTTTTCCTAGATTACAAATAAAATTTAGATTATTTACAGGACTAGTAAATCTATCAAGACCTGTAGACCAATACGTATTGTCACCACTTATAGAAGTGTCATATTGTACTGAATTAAAACCTACTGATGGTAAAGCAGAAGAAGTAGACTCTCTAAAATTACCCCCTATTACAGTAGGACTTGCACCATCCTCATTACCACCCCAATTAAAGTCCATAAATAACTTTTCAAATTCAGCACTATCAAAGAAAGCTGAAGTGTATGTGAACTGATTACTAGCTTCAAATATTTTATTAATCAAATACTTCAATTGAATAAAAGGTCTAAAAGATGATTCTAAGTTTACTAACGTAGGATTGACTAGTCCTGTATATTGGTGATTCCAGTCTACAAAAGGATATTTAAGAACCTGAGTATTATTAACTCCTGTAACTGAGTCATAAGCAAGACTTGTAGTTGGTAAAGGATTAGTTAAATTCAGTCCTGCTCCTGGATTTGTGCTTTCCCAACTATCCTGAATATTAGTAATAGTATAAGAATGTTCTAATTCTGTAAAGTCTAATTCTCCAAATGTTCTATCACCTAAAACCTCAGCTAAAGCAACTACTTCAGAATAAAGATTAACATTGTAACTTATTTCACCATCTTTTTCTTTAATGTCTATTAATCTAATGAATCCTTTAAATACAATAAAGCCATCTTGTTTTAATACACATTTGGTTGCCACCTGAGGATTAAATATTTTACCATCATCAGCTCTAGTAACTTCAAATATATTATCAAAGATTTGATTGTTTCTTTTTGTGGCAGGTAAATTAAAGTCTTTTGAATATGACTTAACTTGTTCAGCTACATTTTTAAATTCGTCCATACTTAAAGTCAAAGGAATATCTTCTTCTTCATATAGATCACAAATTACTTGACCATCAACAAGGTCTGTATAAACTCCTGAAGGACTTATGACAGTTGATGTAATTGAAATATCTTCTATTGTTACATCATCATCTAGTACTCCTTTTAATTGAAGCGATATGATGTTTTGTGTAGAAGTAGCAACAAAAGTAAATGTTATTTGAGTGCCTGTAAATACATTAAATGATGTGCTGTTAAAAGTTATTGGCTGAGGGTGTATTCCAGACCAAGTAGAGCAATTTAAACTAGAACCCACAGGAAAAGCTGAATGATTGATAGTAATAGAATAACTAGCACCTACTATTAGATTGTCTAACCTTTGATATACACCACTAACAGAAGCAGTAGCAGCACTATATAAAACTAAGTTGTTTGATACTCTAGTTGGCAAGGTAGGTGTAGGGGATGTGCTTCTAAATCTATACCAAGTATTGACAACAATTCCACTTGACGCATTCTCAGCAGTCATACATTCAAGAACAACAATATTACCTCCTGCTGAACTTGTACTATCACAAGAAGCTGAACTATTTATAGTGCTGAAATTAATTCCATCTACAATAAATTGAGAAGATACGCCTGAGAAACTAGAACTGAAACCTTCATAATTTTGCGGATATACTATTAGTTGTGTACTCATTATACAGCTTGTGTTCTTTTCATTTTACTCTTTTCAATTTCAAAAGTATATTGCATTAGCTTGTCATTTGCAATTGTCTTTTTAACATAGCTTGAAGTCGTTAAGACTACTGGCTCTATATACTTGTTAGTGATAGTGTTATAAGGGGGTACTTCTGTTGCATCAAAGTCATTTACTATATATACATCTTGACTATTTATTAGTTCTTCAAACCACACACCATCAGCTTCACTAACAAAGTCAGTATTAATTGTAATCTTTTCAGTTGAGTTTACTCTAAAGTTTTTCTTTCCTCCTTTATATCCTGATATTTTAAAGGTGCTTTCATTCCAAGTACCTCCTTGTTGAGTATAAGGTATTCTTTTCGTAGAAACAGAACTTGTAGACTTCATGTTGAAAGTAAAGTAATCCCAAGCACCCCATTGATTAAGCCAAGCAAGTCTGATGCCTTGATAACCCCTTTCATTTGGACAAATAATATCTATATAGTATGGCGTTACTGCTCCTCCTGTTGTGGTGGGGAAGATTCCATAATTGTCAATAGTACCTGCTGCAACTAAGACTTGAAATTTAGTACTCCAATTTCTTAGATTAGCTGGAAATGCACCGAAGTAATTAAGGTATTGATAAGAATATTCTCCAAACTTAGTAACCCCTCCTCTTGTCCAACCATAAGTTACAACTTCTGAATCTTCAAGCACTCCTTGATAGTAATATTTCAGTTCAAAAGAAAGTACATCATCAGTTGCATTAGGCAAGAAATTTAAAAATGGAAATGTACCATAGTCAGTAAGTCTAGCCTTCTGAGTTCTTGGTGCATTACTTAGAAACCCAACACCAGTAGTTGATGTTTGTGCTAAATAAAAGTCGTTTAAATCATACCCATAATTCCCTCTTTGTAAAGTTAAAACATCATCATATTGTAAAACTCCATTGAAAAAGATATATTGCTCACTATCAACAGCATTTCCACTTACCATTTCTCCATTTTCTGTTTCTGACCATTCAACTGAAAATTGAATAGCAAAGAACTTAATAGAATTTTCACTAACTGCAAAATAATCAATTAAATGAATAGGGTGCGTAACTGCTTCAGCTACTGGAATGGTTGTTGATTGTTTGTACCTACTGCCATTTCCAAAAGTAGAACCTTCATTGTCAGGCTTTACAAATGTTTCTAGTATTGGTCTTAAATCAAATATTCCAACCCCTGCATTATTTGGAGTTGTCTTAAAAGTTCTTATAAGCGAGTTAGCTGCTGATATATTGATAGATTTGTTATTAACGTGTACTTCAGCTTTAAACTTTACTTTGAATTTTTCAGCTACTATTGTATTTTCTGATACTGCAAATATAATTTGCTGACCTATTGGTAGTGTTGTGTATAATGGTTTTTGGTCTATTGATACTGCCATAATTTTTTAATTTACTTTGGTCTATAAAATGTCGTTAGATATGTTTCAATATCAAACTTTAATTCTTTTAAGAGATTATCTTTAAGGTCATTGTAATATACACCCAAAGGCTTTTGAAAGAAGCTAAGACTTTTGATTCCATCTCTTTTTATTTTTCTTCCTATTATAAATGCTAAAGACAGGTTGCTTATAAACCTTCCAGTCTTTTTATCTCTACCTTTTATTCCTTTCTTCTTAATCCATTTAGATAAGATGTCAGGTGGTGGTTGTTTTGTTGTGTAGCTATAAGGACTTGATTGTGTTTGTTTCTTAAAGTTTTCAAAGGATTGTTTTTTTTTGTTTCCTGAAACACCTTTGTCTAAGTATTCTCCATAATCAAGCATATAGAATTTAGTGCTAAAACCTGTTGAGGTTGGCACTACTTCAAATCTAATTGAATTACCTATTGCTGTACTCCCCTTTGCTGTACGTAAATTCTTCTTGGCAGCAGAAACAATATTCTTTCCAAATTGATTCAAGTAATTTTCTACACTCTTAGTGTCCATTAAACTGAAGCAACAAATACTGCCACCTGTGGATTGTAACTTGTTCCTTCAGGTCTAACTTGTAAAGAGGTTATATTCTCTAAAGTTGAAAATGCAGGAGTTGTATCTTCTTCACCTATGATTTCAGCTTCAGCTCTAGGAATGATATGTGATGTTCCTGGTGTAAGTCTTACTTGATAGTTAGTATTAGTAGTCACTACTGCTAAAACTAATACACCATCAGCATCTAAATTAGTTACCCTTACATATCTTACGTTCTCAACATCTATTGCTACTGGTGAAGTGTGAGGACTTGCTGCAAATGCTGCTACTACTGTTGTCTGAGAATGCGCACAAGTTACTATTCTTTCAAATACATTATTAATCCCTGTTGTTGTTACTGAGTTAGTATTCCCTCGTAATGCTCCATTCAAGACTACACTCTCGGTAACTGTTGTTGTTAAATCTGCCATTGTTTATATTTTTATTGTTATTTTAAAAAACCCTATTTCTATTTTATATTTTCCTATTTTAAATTTCATTACTGACCTATTGGATTGTTAGCAACTGGTATAACACAAGCTGAAAAGTCGTTTTGTACCAATATTCCTATTGAGAATACCCAACCTGTCAGTAATGAATCAAAACGTTCTTGGAATGGCTCTAATGTGTATTCACCATCTGTAAAGTAAACAGGATCATTTATGTCAAGTTCTCCTGCTCCTTGCCATTGACTGTGTCGCATCATTGATATTATATCTACACAAATCTGTAAACAAGTAGAAGTAACTTCTTGCTCGTTACTTAAATAGTCTGCTGATTGAAAGTTAGCTTCAGTCCAATTCTCTTTCTCAGTTACAGCGTCCATAACAAAGAGCTGAAAGTTATAAATGAGTTCTGATTGTCCTGTTGTTACATTGACTGGATTAATATGGAATAACGGAAACAAAGTATTCTTAGCAAGATCAATTTTCCAAATATCACCAGTTGTTGTTGTTGCTATTTGTTCGTGCTGTTCACCTAAACTCTTTAAGGTATCAATTACGTTGTTATAAGTCTTATTTGCTATCATCTCTATTTACTTGTTTACTTTCATTTAAATCTGTTTCATAACTTAACCAAGTTAAGCACTCTAATAAGTTGAGCTTTGTTATTGCATCTAACTTACTTATGTCTTGGTTACAAAGCCTGTGCATCACTCCGAACCATCCCCAGCGTTCTGCGAAATTTCCGTCTGTAATTCCTCCACTATCTCCTGAGTCCGTTCCATCAAATACGATGGCAAAATCTCGGATAATTCTTTCGCGAAATGCCAAAAAAAAACCAGCGCACTTTGCACTTGTTCTGCTGACATCTTCTTCATTTCTTCCGACCTTATGGTTATGTTGCCATCATAAGATTCTATTGTGTAGGCTTCTCCATTTCTTTCTGTTACCTTTCTAAACAGTATAGCACACAATTCAGGCATATTCTTTTCAAGTCCTTCTTTTATTAAAGTTTCAATGTCTGCATATTCACCAAGAGTCATTTCTGAAAGGTCAGGGTGCATCGCATATTCAACTCCATTTATTTCAATAACCTTTTTTAATACTGTATCTTGTTTGCTTTGCAACTCAGATATCTTGTGCATTATAATAGCTACATCTCTTAGAGCTAGTTCCTTTACTAACTTCTTAGGCATATCTGACAAAGTTGATATTGTTTCTTCAGCTTGTTTAGTCTTGCTTCCTGTTTCAACATCAATTACTTTTAGCCATTTTTCTAATGAAACTTCTGACCAAGAATTAATTAAGTTGTAAGTCTTTTCTTTTCCGTCTTTTTTAATTTTAACGTTCATATATTATATAATAGAAATTGTTGTTATTTAGTTTATTCGTGTATCTTTGCCAAAGTTCTTCATATTCTTTCTTGTTAAAAGGAGTTGCTTATAGTCAGTAGGATAACCCTAAAAACTTTATGCAGCTCCTTTTTTTTATTGTACAAAATACTTTCCTGCATTTGGATTGTCTAAATGATATATGACATTATATCTTATTCCATCTATTGAATGATTGTAATTGTCCACGTATAATTTAGAAGCCTTATCTGAGTATATATAATTGTTTAATTCTTTAGCTATGTTTGTAGACTCAGGAGTTACCACCAAATGATAGTCTTGCATTCTAGTTATTCCACTTTCAATTGTTCCTTTCTTGACTGGCTTGATGTTTACTCCTAAGTGCTTTAGGTCTGCAATAAGTCTAGGTTCTGCACTATCAGCTATTATTAAAGTTTGACCTACCTTATCTAAAACTATCTGAGCAAGTTCTTGACTCTTTAATCCATTACGATATATGTGTTCTTTAAGATATATCTTTTTGTGCTTCTTATCAATAGCAACTTCTGTTAGACTGTCAGGATCAACTGAGAACCCAAAGTCCATTCCACAAGAAGTTTGTAAGTTATCAGGATTAAATTCACCTATACTCCAATTATCAAAGACTACTCCTTCTGCTTTCGCTAACCACCCTCCAAGTATTTTGTGCTGATACTTTTTAAAGTTATTATGCTTTATACTCTTAATACGCTCTAGGAAGCTCGTAGAGAGATTATCTTTGTTGTCTAGGTATGTACTATGTATATAGCATACATTGTCTTTAATGCCATTAAAACCACCTTCAACACCTTTATCCTCAAAGAATCTTTTATATATCCAATGTTCTTTAGTAACTGGATTCAATATAAGTATAATTCTATTCTGAATGTCTTTCTCCCTAATGCTTAAATCAATAGTGTCAAAGATGTTTTCATCTACAAGTTCTTCAGCTTCATCTAATACCCAAGTGCTTATTCCTTGCAAAGACTTTAGACTAGCTGTCTGGTTTCCTGCTGAAGTTCTTATCCCTCTAAATAATATATCTGATTTGTTTTCTGCATTAACTACTTCAGCTTTATTAATATTAAAGGTTTCATCAAATCCTAGTAGCCCAATTTTTTCTAAGAACTCAGGAATGATTGAAAGGTGTGCTGATGTCATTGTGAAACGAGTAAACAAAATTCTTATACCTCTTGACATTGTTAAGAGTGTAAGAAAGACTGTAACAGCAAAAGACTTTCCTGATCCTCTACCTCCTGTTATGATAAAGTATCTAGCCTTAGAATCAAATAAAGGATTGTATTTCTTACTCAGTATCAGTGTCAATGAATGTAATTAAAGGAAGGTTAAGAGCTTTATCGCCTGAAGTTACATCTACTCTATTAGTTTCATTCATTCCACAAATGTTCTTTGCTCCGTGTATTACAACTGAAGGTACTTTGTCTTTTATACATTCATAGAATTTAGACATAACAAAGTCTTTAGCTATTAACTCAACATCATTTACTGCTTGAGCAAATACTTCATCTTCTTTTAGCCACTTGTAGTAGTTAGTTCTTGAAAGGTCGCAAGACTTTAAAGCTGTTGTTACTATCCCTAGACTTCCCTCTAGTGCTTTTAACATTTGCTCCTTTGCTATTTTTGTTCTATTTTGTTCCATTATTTCTTATATTTTTCATTTAAAATTACAGGGATTGCATTGTTCCAGCTTACTCTATGATGTAGTCTTGACCTCTCAGTATTTAACATTGCAACCTTTACAGCTGAAGGGCTAAACATTACAGAGTAAAAAGATTTAACATATGTACCCTGATTTTCATAAATATCTGACATTCCCCCTTTAGTGCTTTGTGTATCTGTTTGCTTTAAAGATACATTGGGTATAGTTAAAAATAAATCTCCTTTACTAGCTGAACTTGTGTAAGTATTTACATCTTCATTAATTCTACCCTTAAATTTAAAAGGTCTTTCTGTACTACAAAAAAAGCTATTCATACATTTTCTTTTTAGCTTTAATTCTTTAGCCCAACTACTATTATGTCCACCTATCCAATCACCATTCTGAGATAATGCTATGGTCTTTGCAGGAATTGTTTTATAGTAATCTAATACAGCTTTAAATATATCATCTACATTATTTATATATCTCCCTTTATTATAAGATAATTCCCCATTAAATCTATAACTAAAGTCAGTATAGTCATCATCAAATTGCACAAAGTATGTTATACCTAATTCTTTAGCAATCTCAAAACAAGCATTTCTTGCATAGACTATTGACCTTCTATCTCCAAAATTATCCCCTTCATCAAATGTTTTTGCTACTTCTTCCTTATTAAACATTACTACATTCTCAAAGTTTTTATAATAATCATCTGCACTTTTATCTTCATTATCTATTATAATATAAATCTTTCCTGTATATCCAAATCTCTTTAGTGTTTTATAAGTCTTTACATTATCAGCCCTTCCGTGTGTTAATATAAATATAGCAAAATCTTCATCTATCATAATATGCCATTTTTTTCATAAGCTGCTGCAATATCCTTAGTAAGTTTTACATATCCTTTTTCTATAGCCTTATCAAAGTCTATTATCACTAAAGCTGAATCTTCCATAAGCTCTTGAACTTCTTTGCTTGAATGTGCATAGAAGTCTGCTATCTTACTATAATCAAATACTGTATGCCTATAAGCTGCATAAATTAAAAATGCTTGTTCCATATTACTTAGTCTTAAAGGTTTTATTTTATCTATCAGCTTTTCAACCTTATCTGTATTGTATAAATTATGTGGCTCTGGTTTTTCATTTTTAGGCTCATAAGTTGGAGCTACTATCTTTCTTGTATATGTATCATCATCTTTAACTATTGCATCATCTTGATTCTCCCATACATCTAAACCCCATTCTGTAAGTTGTACGCTATCCCACTCATTCGCTAGTATATCCCATTCCCACTCTCCAAAACCTACATTGTCTTTAACTATAAATTCTTTCTTTTGTTCTTCAGTAAATCCTTCAGCTATTTCAATCCATACTTCTTTAAGTCCTGCATCTTTACTTGCTCTTAATCTCATATTACCACCTAAGACCATCATATCTTCATCAACTACAATAGGTCTGAGCTTTAGCATCTCAGGAAATTCCTGGATAGACTTGACTAACTTCTTAAATTTATCGGTCTTAATGACTCTAGGGTTTAATGGATTCCCTTTTATCTTGTACAGCTTAACTTGTTGTTTCATAGTATATAATAGAATTTTTGTTTATTTATTTAGTCAAAGGATTCATTGATTCCTCTTTCACCTACTAGCTTTTCCTTTGCTCCATCCCATAACTTGTCGTGTCTTTTGTTTTTGCTTAAAGATTCTTCAGTACGTTTAAGACTTGGTATTCCTTCTAATGGTTCTGAGTCCATATACTTTCCACACTTACAATGAGCTTCTTTTGTTTGCCAATCTCCGTCTATGTAAACTATGGTAGCTGTTGAAATCTCTTTAGTGTTTCCACACTTACATTTGTATAAAGTCATTTGCTTACTCCTGTTGGTGATAAAGCTCCAGTCCTAGTCTTAGAAGTTAAGACATCTAGTTCAAAGTGTAAGTGATGTATAGCCTTTCTGATATCTTCAAGCCCTCCGTCCTCATGTTTGTTCTTTGACCTGATCAAGTACGTTACTGCTGTTCCTACATTGTAGCTAAGATCAAAGTTGCTTACAACATCTTTTGCCATATATCCATTTTTACCTTTATAGTATTCAGGAATATTATCGTAATCTATTACCATTTTTAAAGTTTTTTAAATTATTATTAAGTTTCTTTCTCTCTATTTTTCTTTCTATTTGTGACAGTAGATAAGCACAAAATATTAAAAAGATAATTACTATTATCGCTATTTCAATTACCATTTTCTAAAAGCTCTAAAAGTTGTGCAGGTGTATATATAGTCAAATT
>Ga0209337_1002487_pt1 | contig 13318 bp, 13 predicted proteins | sample LinPmetageLP53_FD_184044 | JGI IMG/M metagenome (GOLD analysis project Ga0209337, IMG submission 184044) | Marine viral communities from the Pacific Ocean - LP-53 (SPAdes) (version 2) | ecosystem: Environmental > Aquatic > Marine > Oceanic | place: Pacific Ocean | collected 2010-02-08
CAACATGGGGCCTTGAAGGTAACGAGCACATTCCAGAGATCGACATCAAGGTGGACAGCATTGCTGTTACCGCTCAGACCAAAAAGCTCAAGGCTAAGTGGACTCCAGAGTTAGGACAAGATCTTAACGCTTACCACAACCTTGATGCAGAGGTCGAGTTGACAGGCATTCTCTCTGAGCAAATTGCTCTTGAGATTGATCGCGAGATCATTGCCGACCTTGTTAGTGGTGCTAAAGCCGCAACTTACTACTGGTCACGTTCACCTGGACTTTTCGTGAATCGGACTACCGGCGTTGAGCTTGGTGCTGATACGGCTGCGCCAGACTTCACTGGTACTGTTTCTGAGTGGTATGAGACTCTTGTTGAGACAGTCAACGATGTTTCCGCTCAGATTCACCGGAAGACCCTTCGCGGTGGCGCAAACTTCTTAGTTTGCTCTCCTGAAGTTGCCAACATCCTTGAGTTCACTGCTGGTTTCCGCGCTAGCGTTACTGCAGACTCTGAGACTGGCACTGTCGGTGCTGTTAAGATTGGTGCGCTTTCCAAGAAGTTCGACGTTATCGTCGATCCATACTTCTTGCGCAACGTCATTCTTGTTGGTCGTAGAGGAAATTCTTTCCTTGAGTCTGGCTATGTCTATGCTCCATACGTCCCACTCCAGACGACTCCAACCATCTTTGGACCTGAAGACTTCGTGCCTCGCAAGGGCGTGATGACTCGCTATGCCAAGAAGATGGTTCGTCCAGATATGTATGGCCTTGTCATTGTTCGCGGGCTGCTTGGTGAAGAGTACTCTTCCTAATAGTTTAAGCTAATTAATCGATAACTGCCCCCCTCACTTTAATGAGGGGGGCTTTTCTATATTTACATACTATTTATTTATGACTTGAAATGTTCTCCTCTGGACGAGGCCACTGTCCTTAGAAAGATCTTATTCCGAGGTGGCTGGAATAAAATCATTGAATAAATCGGGTTATTGCAATAACAAAATAAGGAGAAAATGTTATGGGAAGAAGAATAGCAAGAGGAAGGGTCCAAACACTAACTAAGATTGGTGTCCCGCTTACAAAAACCTCAGCAAAGGGAATTGATTTCAACGTTGGCGAAGCAATTAAGATTAGTAACGGACGAGAGATTATCTCAGAGTATGTGATTGATTTGGCTGCATCCGGTACCCCAGCATATGCTTTTGGTACCGCTGGTGTTCCAGCATCTAAGACCGGTGTTAGAACCATTGGTCAGAGTTCATCTGCAGAGCCTCATAAGGGTGCCGAAGTATTGGTTGTTAACGCAACTGGCAGCGCCAAAGATGGAAACGGTATCATTACATCAGGTGAATTAATTTGCGTTGAAGCTGTGCTGCCTGTGGCTGCGTCAGCCATTGGTGTCTGGTATGGATCAACCACTACTGGTAGTGATGAAAATTTCCTTCTTGGAACTGTTGGCCAATTGGTCGTTCCTCAATCTCAATCAGTTGGTCGAGATGGGACATTTGACGTTGATACGGACCTTGATAACATGTTTATTTATCTGGTTCACTCAGGTGCCCATGGCGGCGTCAACGGTGCTGCCTACACATCAGGTAAGTTTATTCTTAGACTGTATGGTTTCGAGACATTTAATGATATTGTCAGCGGTTCGATCACCTAGGGGGTATAATAAATGAGTAATTCATACAGAGCAGTTAAAAAGGCTAGGCGTCAAGCTGCAGAACAAAATATAGTGAAAGCTGTACCAGTTCCTAAAACAAAAAAAGAGGTAATTAAGCCTCGTCGCAAGCCAATAAAAAACCCGAGTGCCGAGTAAAACAATAAAGCACTCATTTATTGACTCCCCATCTTCTAGGTGGGGAGTTTTTTTATTTATAAGTTACGAAACTGGCGATGAGGCACTATTTATAACAAACGGAGGATATTAAGTCATGGCAGTTACAGTCAGCAATCAAAGCAACCCGCTCGCCACCAAATTGGTTCAGGATACATCGTGCTCAAATACGGCTGTTGATAATGCAACAGGCGCATCCGGTACCTTGTATATGGTGGAAATTGATAATACAGGTCTTGCGGCCACCGTCTACTTTAAGCTTGCCGATGCCACTAGTGCTACGGCTGGAACAACTGCTGCCTCAATGGTTTTCATGTGTCCCGCATCTGTAAAGCGAAGCTTCGCATTCCCAGAGGGCATCGTTTTCTCGGCTGGCTTTAGTCACTGGTGTGTAACGGCTGCTGCTGAAGCTAGCACAGCGGGGCCTGCGACCCCTCCTACTGTTCGTTATGTCACTAGCTAATATCTAATTTATAATCTGCTTAACCCAAGCATAATCTACATATAGGAATCCTTGTCAATGCCAGAAATTACCCCGGTATCACAAACAAGCACAGTTATTTTAACCTCCACTGGAACAGCAGCAGATGTGGCTGCAGCAGTGCCATATGGCATGTATACAGGATCGTTAGAATTCTTAACCGGTGCCTCTACCCAAGTTAACTATGTTTACAAAAAACTTGGTGGAGATGTCGTCGATATTGAATTGACTCCTTCGAATGTATACGCGGCTTACGAAGAAGCAGTGCTAGAATATTCTTACATTGTTAATCTGCATCAAAGTGAAAATATATTATCAGACGTTTTGGGGCAAACAACCGGTACCTTTGATCACAAAGGTGAAAGAATAACTGGACCTGAAAATGTTAATTTGGCATTTCCAAGGTTTCAGTTTCAATATGCTAGAAGAATCGGGGATGCTGTTGCAACTGCTGCAGGATTCGGCGGAACAACGCCTATTTACTCCGCCTCTTTCGCGCCAACTGTTAATAAGCAAGATTATGATCTCCAGACTATTATTTCTGGTGCTTCACACACAGGTTTAGATGATGGTGGTACCGCTGTTGATTATGCCGACGCAGTAGGAAACAAAAGAGTAATTATAACCAGAGTGTTTTATAAGTCTCCCAGGGCAATGTGGCGTTTTTATGGATATTATGGTGGAGTGGGAGTCGTTGGCAACTATTCAACGTATGGCCAATTCGCAGATGATTCTACCTTTGAGGTTATTCCAACATGGCAGAATAAATTACAAGCAATAATGTACGAGGATTCAATTTATACAAGAACTTCACACTATTCTTATGAGATAAGAGACAATATGTTGCGACTATTTCCAACTCCTGGGAATTACGGCTTTGATGGGGTGCAAGATCGTATTTGGCTGCAATTTTATGTTGATCAAGGAGATGCCTGGGAGTCTAATGCGAGATATGATGACGGAGTTAAAGGCATCAATAACTTTAACACGCTACCGTTCGATAATTTACCATATGAGAATATCAATGCCATTGGTAAACAGTGGATTCGCAAATTTGCACTAGCGTTATGCAAGGAAATGCTAGGTCAAATTCGTGGCAAGTTTACAACAATGCCAATTCCTGGCGAGAGTGTGACCTTGAACCACTCAGAGTTGTTATCGCAGGCCAAAGAAGAGCAACAGGCCCTTAAAGATAAATTAATGGAGATTATCGACAGAATCAATTATAAGGAGTTGGCTAAAATCGATGCAGAAGTTACAGAAGCCGCAGCGCAGGCTCTCAAGCAGTCGCCTTTACCAATATTTGTAGGATAATACAATAAATGCCAAAAAATAAATGGAATAGACCCGACGCTCCTCCTCCTCCTTTATTTTTAGGGAAGAAAGAGCGAGATTTAGTAAAACAAGTCAACGACGAATTAATAGAAAAGATAATAGGTCAGCAAATTGTCTATTATTCCATTGATTTAGAGACAACAAATTTTCATCCTCTTTACGGAGAAGCCATAGAAAAAACTTTCTTATCTCCAGTTCGCGTTTATGCCCTTGTAGAATATACAAACTACTCTACCGAGTATATGGAAGGCGCAGGTATTGATAAGATTTGGGAAATTAATGTGCATTTCCACAAAAGAAGATTAGAAGAAGACCAAAATATGTATGTCCGCGAAGGCGATTTTGTCCTATATAATGGTAATTATCATGAGATAGTCAGTTTATCTCAACCCACATTACTATTTGGCCAAGAGGATCAAGAGTTTGAAATAGTCGCTAGATGTAGAAGAGCAAGAAAGGGGATGTTTGATGCTACCTGATAATTTTGATTTTGCAATGTTGCCTCCCGGTACTGATTTTAAACTTTCTGAGATTGGGATGCTCGCGTCTAGTATTGAAACTATCGATTACTCCATCGTAGAATGGCTCAAGGAGGATTTAGATTTAAGTGCTAGGACCAATGAGGGGTGGACAAAAGTTCCGGTCTTGTGGCAAGCCCCAGAGCGTGCATTTCAGATAAAAAACGACAAGGATCTCAGAGATTCTGATGGCGCTTTTAAGTTGCCCCTGATCAGTATCGAAAGAACCAATATAATAAAAGATCCTACAAGAAAAGGATCATTTCAGGCACATTTGTTCTCCTCAAAGAAAAATGGTCGGTCTGGCCGCATGGTATTGGCTAAAAAAATAGTTCAAGACAAGACAAGGAACTTTGCTGTAGTCGGAAACACACGACGTTCTAATTTTACTTCAGGAGAAAGCCAACGCCATTTTCCGAGAGTTAACAAAAAAATAGTCATACAAACTTTGACTATACCGATACCTGTCTATATTAATGTGGAATATAAGATTTTAATTAAAACTGAGTACCAGCAGCAAATGAATGATATCGTCACCCCCTTTATCGCGAGAACTGGGCAAATAAATTCCTTTATTTTGCGAAGAGATGGCCATAAATATGAAGCTTTTATCGATCAGGGCTTTGGCCAGAACAATAATTCATCGAATCTTAATGAAGACAGTCGTATGTATACAACAGAAATTTCTGTAAGGGTTTTGGGTTATTTAATTGGAGAAGGCGAGAATGACGATCGGCAAATAGTCAAAGTTGATGAAAATTTTGTTGAAATAACCTTTCCGATGGAAGGAATCGTTAAAGAAGATGAAGAAGGGTTCTTTAATATCACTTCCTGAATTGAAAAAATACCTTTCGTGTACCAAACAACTATTTAAATATGATTATTAAGCAACAAATATGTTGTATACAAGGAGCCTTGAATAATGTCAGTCAGTGATTTCAAATTTGTTTCCCCTGGAGTTTTCGTTAATGAAATCGATAATTCCTTCCTCCCGCGTCAAGCCGATACTATCGGGCCTGTCGTCATTGGCCGCGCCACACGCGGGCTAGCAATGCAGCCGATAAATGTGCAATCTTATTCAGAGTTTGTAGAAATGTTTGGTGATACTGTGCCCGGAAACGGTGGCGGAGATATCTATCGCGAGGGCAATTATCAGTCTCCAATGTATGGAACTTACGCATCCAAGGCGTTCCTGAGATCAAATGTCGCGCCATTGACGTATATCCGTCTTTTAGGGCAGCAAACCTCTGTTGGCTCTGCGGCAGGTGGTGCTGCAGCAGCAGGCTGGAGATCTGTGACCAGTACTGGTACTGCTACTAATCCAGTTCGCGGCGTAACTGCTGGTGGCGCATTTGGCCTTTGGATTGCGAAATCCTCTTCTAGCGGAAACCTCGTTGCTGGAACCCGCCTTCCTGCGGGGCCTGCGCATGAGCTTGATCGCACTGGCGCTGCTCAATTAGCAGCTATTATATATGTTGGCTCTGGTTCTGCGGGACTTTCTGGCTCTTTAGCGGGGAGCCGAACGCTCTCGTTCGGCACGGGCGACCAAGTAAAAGGCACCTCTGTTCTTGTTGAGAGCGATACCAGTGGAAGATTTGCGATCCTTATAAGTGGTGCTGTCAATGGCGAAAAGAAATTTTTAATTGGCATGGATGAAGATTCTGATGAATATTATATAAGAAAGGTTCTTAATACGAACCCACAATTGATTTCTCCACAAGGTAGTTTTTTCCCATCAGACTCATATGAGGATTATTGGCTTGGAGAGACTTTTGAGCAAGAAGCTCGTGATGCTGTATTAACTTCCGGCAGGCTTGTTGGCTTTATGCTCCCCATCGCTAGCGGATCTGCAACCACTCTCGGCCCACACAATATGAAATCGACACCTTCTCAAGAGGCAATCGCGGGATGGTTTATTGGCCAAGATCTTGGTTCAAGTAACAGTTTTAATCCCTATTCTACCACTAAAAAATTATTTAGATTGATTGGTCGGGGACATGGCTCTTGGTTACATAAAAATGCCAAAGTGTCTATCGCTAATATTAAGCAAACAACTACAACTACAAACGAATATGGTTCCTTCTCGGTTATTATTCGTAAAATTACAGACACTGATTCGGCTGTAGAAGTATTGGAAAGATTTGATAATTGTAACTTGGATCCATCATCGCCAAATTATGTTGCAAAATTAATTGGCGACAAATATCAAGAATGGGATACCACAAAGAAGGCATTGAAGGAATACGGAGATTATGATAATCGTTCTAAATATATCAGAATTGATATGAATGCAGATGTCGAAGCCGGCGCAACAGACCCAGTCCTCTTACCATTCGGATATTATGGTCCTCCAAAGTTTAAAGACATCGAAATATACGAAACGGGTCCAGCCAGCCAGCCGAATAAATTTGAAATGGCTGTCTCCGCATCATTTCTTAGAGTTGGAACCGGTTCCGCCATGCCGGGGACAGGAAGTGCCATGGCCGGTGATGGCCACGGTGCAGTTGGGCACACTTTGTTAATATCCTCGTCATACGGTATATCATTGTCTTGCTCAATTAATTTCCCATCGGCTAGATTGCGCTATAAGGGAACCGATAATGTTATGTCCGACCAGACTAAAGCATACTTTGGTATCGATACAACTAGGCAAACAACCGCTACCACCCCACAAGCTGGAATATTTGATACACACAGATTGCTTTATGCAGGATTGGGCAACACAAACAACGTGCCATCTGATCCAACATCAACAGCGATTACAGGAATAAGTGGCTATTCTTACATATTCACGATGGATAATTTGACCATTACCGGCAGCACTTATACTTATCTCTCTGCCTCTAGAACTTCAAATGAAAGTGTTTCCGCAGTCAGCGGCTATACTGCACTTCTCGACGCAGATATCAATAAGTTTACTGCTCCATTCTGGGGTGGATTCGATGGATTTGATATAACAAAACCAGATCCGCTATATAACGGAGTCATGACCTCCACTAGCACAGAAGATGATAGTTACGCTTTCCACACATATACAAGGGCGATTCAAACTGTTTCGGATCCGGAATATATTAATATGAACTTGTTATCCATTCCTGGCTTGACGAATACGGCATTAACTTCTCTCATGATTGAAACCTGCGCAGAAAGAGCAGATGCTCTGGCATTAATTGATCTTCCGGATGTTTATAGACCTTCTCACGAACAATATTATGCTGACAAAACTAGTAGAATTGGAACAACTCCAATTGCAGCGGCAAATGCTCTTAAGCTGCGTAGAGTTGACTCCAGTTACGGTGCAACATTCTACCCATGGGTTAAGACGGTCGATGCGAATACCAGTCAGTTAGTCTGGATTCCACCAACAGTTGCCATGATGGGTGTTTTGGCATCCTCAGAGCGTACCTCCGAAATTTGGTTTGCTCCAGCCGGCTTTAACAGAGGTGGTTTGACAGACGGCGCTGCTGGAATTCCAATTACACAGGTTAGTGAACGCTTAAGCTCTAAGGATCGTGACACTCTTTATGAGGCTCGCATCAACCCAATCGCCTCGTTCCCATCTGAAGGAATTGTTGTCTTCGGACAGAAGACTTTGCAGGAGCGTCCATCGGCACTTGACAGAATTAATGTCAGAAGGCTTGTTATCTTCTTGAAGAAGCAGATTTCTATCCTCTCTACACAGGTTCTGTTTGAGCAAAATGTTGAAGCGACTTGGAACAATTTTAGAGCACTTATTAGACCGCTTCTTGCGAGTGTTCAGACAAGACTTGGTATCACAGATTACAAATTAATCTTGGACTCCACAACCACTACCCCAGATCTAATTGATCAAAATATTCTCTACGCTAAAATTATGGTTAAACCAGCAAGAGCCATTGAATATATCGCAATTGACTTTGTTATTGCATCAAGTGGGGCTTCTTTCGATGATTAAAAATAAAATCGTCAACTATATAATAACAGTACAGGAGATTATTTAACATGGCCACTTTTTGGACTACAGATTACAATGGCTCGGGGGTCACAAACCCTAAAAGAGCATTTAGGTTTAAGATAACTGTTGGCGCTTTCAGTGATACTGCGATTGGTTCGGATTTGGGCACAAACGTTGTTTTCTGGGCTAAGACTGCTGATAAGCCTACTTATACTCTAGGTGAGACAACTCATAATTATTTAAACCATACGTTTAAATTCCCCGGCAGAGTAACTTGGAATGATATCAGCATCACCATGGTTGATCCCGGCGGAGAGAAAGGTGTCGCTTTCGCATTAACGAAAATTCTGAATGAAAGTGGATATGTGGTGCCAACTGATGCTTCTCAATTCCAGACAATCTCTAAAACAAAAGCGGTTGGTGGATTGGGCGAGGTGCTTTGTCAGCAATTGGATGATGAAGGAAATGTTCAGGAATCTTGGACGTTAAACAACTCTTTCATTAGCGAAGTTAATTTTGGAACTCTAGATTATGGTTCAGAGGATTTGACCGAATATAGCATGACTATCAGATATGATTGGGCTACCTACAATGAAGGAATGGGCAGCGAAGTCAGCTATAAAGCCACAAGTTAATTTTTGAGAGGTGAGAATTGAGTAGAAAAAATAGTGACCGTATGGGCGGGCATAGACAATCGAATGCTATGCCACCATCGAGTCCAACGCAACAAGCAGGGGCATTTTCTTTTGTCGTGCCTACTGACTTTGTAGATTTACCATCAAAGGGCGCATATTATCCTGCAAATCACCCTTTGTATAATAAGGATGTGTTAGAAATAAAGCACATGACGGCAAAAGAAGAGGATATCTTAACTTCGAAGGTTCTTTTAAAGAAAGGTATTGCTATCGATAGGGTTATTGCAAATGTTATTGTCGATAAATCAATTGATCCTAATTCCCTTTTGGTTGGAGACAGAAATGCAATTGTTATTGCATTGCGAGCAGCCAGTTACGGTAGTCGATATGAAACAAAGGTTGTTTGTCCGGCATGCCAAACTAAAGTTGAATTTGCTTTTGATTTAGAAGAAAGCAATGTTTATAGTGGAGAGGATACATCAGCAATTGATATTGCCAGAAATGAAGATAGTACCTTTGATGTAGAACTTCCGGCGACAAAGATAATGGCAACGTTTAGGCTTCTAACCGGTCGTGACGAAAAAACTTATCTAAGCAATCTAGAGCAGGATAAGAAAAGTAAAGCCGGGGAAAAGGCAGTCACCCGCCAGCTAATGACCATGCTGGTTGCAGCCAACGGTGACGATAGAATTGAGACTAGAAGGTATGTTGCACAAAACCTTCCATCGAAGGATTCACGTCATTTAAGATTGGCATATAAACTTGTTAATCCAAATATCGACTTAACACAAGATTTTGAGTGCAGTTCTTGCGGCTTTGAGGAGCCAATGGAGGTTCCGCTTGGTGCGGACTTTTTTTGGCCTGACCGATGAGTATATGCAAAATGTTTATGAACAATTTTTCTTTTTGCAATATTCAGGCGGGTGGAGTCTAACGGAAGCGTATAATCTTCCTGTAGGTTTAAGAAAATGGTTTGTTGAGAGATTAGTGAAGCAACTTGAAGACGAAAAGAAGGCAATAGAAGAATCGTCGAAAGGCGGCAAGAAAAGCCAAACTTTAAACAAATTCAATCAACCGAAGATAGGGTAGTATAAGGCTGTTTATTCAGCCTTTTTTGTTTTGTCACTATTTAATGTGTAGAGGGTGCCTTTATGAACGGTGAAGAATTAGATCCAGCGCTGGTGGATGCCATTACGGCAGCTTTAAAAGCACAAAACAAGGAAAAAGAGAAATCCAATGTTCTTAATGCTGTAGCTGTTCAAAATGCAAAAGAAAATCTAGATCTTCAGCAGTCCCTCTTCGATGCTGCGGAGGCCCAGAACGACACTACCGAGAACACACTAAAGCTGAAAAAACAAGAACTTGAAGCCGCCGAAAAATATTATAATAAAGTTATAAAAGCCCAAAAAGACCTTAACAAGCTTGCCGACAACGCACCTGACGTTCTAAAAGGCATTTTTTCCGGAGATGCTTCTGGACAGGCATCAAAAGGTCTTAATTCTTTAGGAAGTGCAATAGAGAAGAAATTAACAAAGAATATGAAATCTGCATTTCAATCCGCAGACACTTTTGGCAAAGGATTAAAAGCCGCTGCCGGCCCTGCAGCAGCCCTAGCGATTGTACTGCTTGCCGCAGAAATGTTAAAGCTCGCTATACAAATAGGTAACGCCGAAAACGCCTTTATGAAAGTTACTGGCGCTAACCGGGAATTTGCGCGCAGTGTATCAAATTCGTATGGAGAAACTCGTAAATTTGGAGGGTCCGTTGACGATGTTAATAAATCAATGCAATCATTATATACCGGGTTCACTGATTTTACTTTTCAAGATGCTAAAACCAGAGAAAGCTTAACAAACACCGCAACAGTTTTAGAAAAATTAGGAGTTTCAAACCAAGATTTCGCGACCAGCATTCAAACTTTGACAAAAGCAATGGGAATGAGCGTCGATGCCGCTGGACAACAAATGCTGAATCTTGAAAAGTTTGCTGAAGAATTAGGAGTCGCCCCAAGTAAACTAGCATCCGATTTCGCAGGTGCCGGCAACATGTTGGCAAAAATGGGAGATCAGGGTGTGGGTGCGTTTAAAGATCTTCAGATAGCCTCAAAGATTACTGGTCTTGAAATGCAGAAAATCCTCAATATTGTCGATAATTTTGACACGTTTGAGGGTGCAGCAGCGCAAGCAGGTAAATTAAATGCAGCATTGGGCGGCAACTTTGTTAATGCAATGGATCTGATGATGGAAACCGATCCTGCCGAAAGATTTGGCATGATTCGTGATTCTATATTAGATGCTGGCTTATCATTTGACGAGATGAGCTATTATCAGAAAAACTTTTATAAAGAAGCCTTGGGTCTGCAAGATGTAGGGGATCTAGCTTTAATGTTGAGCGGAAATATGGACTCAATCCCTGGCGCAATACAAAAAACTTCTCAAGAATATGAAGAAGCAGCAGATAGAGCAAAAGAAGTTGCCAGTTTCCAAGAACAGTTAAATCTGCTGTTTGCAGAATTAATACCGATAGTCACACCTCTAGTTGACATGATGAGAACCTTTTTGGGCATCCTGCAGCCGATGGCTCCTGCCATTGGAGTTGTATCAAAGTCTTTAGGTGGCTTGTTGGTTTTGGGCAGCCCTCTTTATGGTCTATCGCAACTTTTTAGAATATTATCAGGAGATGTTGATGGTGCAATGGATAGTTTTAAGGGCTTAATCGATATGATTTTTCATGTCTCAAATTCTCCAACATTTTTTGAAGGTTTAGGGATGATGCCAGGAATGTTTTCTGATGTAGGCGACGGGATCGATGGAGCATCAGCTTCAATGCGCGGAATGAGGACAACAATGGAGTCAACTCCAATTCCGGCAGCCGCCGAAACCATGGCAGGAACCAGCAATAATCGTGGCGGAGCAACGTCTGCTATTACGTCCGGCGGCAACGGTGGAATGCAAACCGTAAGACAGCCAGTAGAAATAAGCTTAAATGGCGATAAACTAGAGAAGTTCATTGTTGAGGCAACAGGTAAATTCATCAAGAGCATAAGTCTTGTACAATAAGGAACAAAATGTCAGATTTTAATTACGCAAAATACAAGGCAGAAGGAATCATTCAAGATCCTAGTGATGCACTGGCAAATCATGGTGGCTTTGTTATATCATTTTATCATTTGATTTCCGGAAGAACCATCAAGTTTAAAGCTTACATCACAAACTTCAATGAAAGCTATAATTCTGATTACGCTGCAGAGACAGTATTCGGGAGAGCAGATCCGATATACGCCTTCAGAAATACCACCAGACAAATAGCATTAACGTTTCAAGCTCCAGCATCATCGACTGGTGAAGCTTATGAAAATTTAGCAAAAGCACAACAGTTAGCACAGTTTTTATATCCAGCATATGCCGGCAGCGAACCGCATGCGTTGACAATCGCACAATCGCCGTTGGTAAGACTAAAGGTGATGAACTTGGTTGCAAATATGAACGGTTCCAGTGGTGAGACAGAAGGCCAATATTCAACAATATATAGTAATTATAGCAGCGCAGATATTGCAACAAACGGGCTTCTAGGTGCCATACAAAATGTAACAATAATGCACAATATAGAAAATCCTGATGTTGGTGTATTTGAAAAAGCAAGCAATACAATTCTTCCTAAAGTATTAGAGATACAGTTGAACTTTGCGCCAATACATGAGCATACGTTGGGCTGGTTAGAAGATGGCAGTTTTGCGGAGCCTTCTTTTCCATATGGTGCGATAACCGGGGATGTGGCGGCTGCAGAAGAAGAAACTGGTACTTCGGAAGCACCTAACAATGTAGAAGCCGACGAAGCAGAAGCAAGCGAACTTGATATTTTGAAAGAAAGCTTTGAAGATTATCAGTCTGGAAATGAGTTGATTAGTAGTCTTAATAGAATTTAAAAAACGGTGAACTAATAATGGCAGATAAAAGAACTAGAAATAAAACACCCGTGATAAACGATACGGAATATTATTCTCCTTTAGCAACCAAAAGGGGAGTAAAGCAGATATCTCACTTTAAAACTCCTGTGTTGAAAAACCCAACCGTTGCAGATCGCAGAAAAATCAAGACAGTCACACATATTTGGGTTTACGGGAATAGATTATACAAATTAGCAGACCAATATTATGGAGACAGCACATATTGGTGGGTTATTGCGTGGTATAACGGCGTTTCCACCGAAGCGCAAATAGAAACTGGCAAAGTACTCTATATACCATTAAATATCGAAGAAACACTCGATATATTGGGGGTTTGATATGGCTTGGTGGATAGTTGCAGATCAACTAGGTGATGAGGGCGCATCGGTATTATCTGATACAGAATTTCAATGTGACGGAGAGCTATCTTGGCTTGTTGTTGATGGAGAGACAAAATCTCCTGAAGATGTTATCACAGAGGTTATACAAGCAGCATTTTTTGAAAAATATGGTCCGACATTTCTTGAAATTCAAGAGAGTGTCCGTGCGGCAATAAATAAGATTGATTTATTATCACAAACAGTAGAAGTGCCCAGCGCAGTAACCGGATTTTCTGAATATGCTAAAAGTATATTTCCCTCTGA